>Ga0256841_1000164_pt1 | contig 73864 bp, 59 predicted proteins | sample 356308metaG_FD_185971 | JGI IMG/M metagenome (GOLD analysis project Ga0256841, IMG submission 185971) | Hydrothermal vent microbial communities from Mid Atlantic Ridge, Atlantic Ocean - 356-308 | ecosystem: Environmental > Aquatic > Marine > Hydrothermal vents | place: Atlantic Ocean: Mid... | reverse complement strand
GCGGGTAATATAAAAAAAAAACGGTTCCGATTTCAAGAAAAATACGTATGAGCCGTGGACACCTTGCACAAGATTTACGTATGTATTGACTTTCAAACACATGCAGGGCAGGATATTTTACCCGGGGGTATCTAAAAGTCGTCATCGAACCCTGATTTGGCGGGAAACGGCGCTGGGATGAATGCCACACGACAAACTGAAGCGCTGCAGCGGAGAATCCGGCACCTTGAAAAACAGGTCGCCGGACTGCAGGCCGTACTGGCCAGAAAAGACCGCTCCGAGCAGGACCTGGTGCGTGCCGAAGCCAGGTTTCGGCAGATCATCGATAGCACTTCGGAAGGATTCGTACTGCTGGACCCGGGCTTTTTGATCACCGACGTCAACCGCTCCCTTTTGAAAATCCTGGGCTATCGCCGCGAAGAGATCATCGGCCTGGAAGTCAGCCAGCTGTACGATGACGGGACGCGTGATTTTCACTTCGCCAGCCGTGAACATTTGAGCATTGAAGTGCAGCTGCTGACCCGGCACGGGGAAAAAGTGCCCTTTCTGTTCAACCGCAGCGTCCTGCGGAATTCCGCCGGCATTCTCACCGGCTACGTGGGCTTTTTCACGAACCTGACCGAGCTGAAGATCATCGAACATGAGAAGCAGAAGATACAGCAGCGGTACCGCGATATCTACGAAAACGCGGTGCAGGGAATGTTTCAGTGTTCTCCATCCGGACGCTACATCAGCGTCAACCCGGCTTACGCCCGCATGCTCGGCTACCGACCCGAAGAGCTGCTGGCCATGAAAGATGTTGCCAATACACTTTATTTCGACCCCCGGGAACGGCAGCGAAACCTTGATACCGTGAATCGCGTCGGCGAGATCCGCGACCGCGAGGTCAAGCTGCGGCGCAAGGACGGCACCGCCATCTGGGTGATTGCCTATGCCCGCAAGGGTACCGACGAAAAGGGCCGACCCATCATCGAAGGCATCATGGTGGATCACACCGAACGTAAAAAGGCGCAGGAAAAGCTCAAAAAAAGCGAAGCCCGTTTTCGCTACCTGGCCATCCACGATAACCTGACCGGGCTGTACAACACGCGCTACCTCTACCAGGCACTGGAAAAACTGTCGCGGCAGAGCCGCAAGTCCAAGACCCCATTTTCACTCATCTTCATGGACATCGACAATTTCAAACGCGTGGTGGATACCCACGGCCACCTCAAAGGCAGCCGCACACTGCAGCAAGTTGCCGGCACTATCCGGGAAACCATCCGCGAGCCGGCCTTCGGCGTCAGCTACGGCGGTGACGAGTTCGTCATCGTGCTACCGGGCATGGACAAAGACCGGGCGTTGCAGCAAACCCGTGACCTGCGACGCCGGATTCTGGAAAGTGTCTACCTGGTCGACGCGGGATTGAACATCAAACTCACCGCCAGTTTCGGTATCGCAACCTTTCCGGACGACGCAGATGAGGTGAAAGGTTTGCTGGCACTGGCCGACCAGGCGCTTTTCCGGGTCAAGGAGGGCGGCAAGGATGGCATTTTCGCCACCCTGGAACTGGAACAGGAAGCGCTTTCTGTTCCGGAAACATCGATCTGACACCTGAATTTTGCAAGCGTCGCGCTTGCCGCATACACAAGGCGCAGGGCGTGCCGCTGCAGTACGCGTCCGCAAATGCCTTGCAGCGTCCCGCCGTGGCGGGATGAAATCGGCGCTCCCGCCTCGTCGGGACGTAGCTGAAAACGAAGCCTGAAGGGCAGGCAATCTTGAGGTAAACATGTCGGAAAGCCGGCGCTCCCGGCAGCCGGACTGAAATCCGCTGTCGGTCACCGGCTGCGGCGCATGAGCCAACGCGCGGCGTCCAGCAGGTTTTCCGCCACGTGATCGGCGACTGTTTCCACGGCCGCCGGCGGCTGTTGCACGCTGTCTTGAATACCGCTTCTCACCCGCACGGCCAGGGCGCATCCGGCCCGTCTGGCGCAGGCGATGTCCCGCGCGCTGTCACCAACCATGGCCGCCGCCTCAAGATCGATGCCGTATCTTTGCTGCGCCTGGAGGATCAGCCCCGGGCGGGGCTTGCGGCAGTCACAGCCCGCCTGCGGTACATGCGGACAGAAAAATACATCCCGAATGCGGCCGCCGTGCCGGCGAATGGCGGACCGCATGTTGCGATGGATCCCGGCGAGGGTTTCAGAAGAGATCAGGCCGCGGCCCACGGCCGACTGGTTGGTCACCACCAGGATGGTGAAACCGCTTGCGGTCAGACGGCGGAGGGCCTCCAGGCTGCCGGGCAGGAATTCAAATTCCTGCCAGCTCTTGATGTACGCGGCGGAATCCCGGTTGATCACACCATCACGGTCCAGAAACACCGTTTTCAGCCGGCCGGGCCGGTTTTGGGCCGTCATGCTCTGCTCCTATTCGGCCACGACAAAGGCCTGCGGAAAGCCGTGCTCGGTCAGGTAGCGTTCGTAACGCAGCGCCGCATTCAAATCCGAGCTGCTGCCTACACGTACACGGTACCATGTCTGGCGGCCGTCAAAAAAAGACACGACGTGCGCGTTATTGTACTTCAGGCTGAGCTGCCTGCGCAGCCTTTCGGCATTTTCGCGCACCTGGAAAGCACCCACCTGAAAGGTGAAATTGCCGCTGAAATAGTCTACCGGCCGGTATGTTGCAGGTTTGCCGGCTGCGCCCGCCACCGGCATGCCGATGGCCTCGATTTCGACCTCTGCCGTACCCGGCCCCAGCATGCCGAGTTTTTTGGCGGCGGCATAAGACAGATCGATAATGCGGCTGCGCACAAAAGGGCCGCGGTCGTTGATACGCACCGTTGCGCTGCGGCGGTTGTTCAGGTTGCGCACCCGCACCACGGTTCCCAGAGGCAGGGTTTTGTGCGCCGCCGTCATGGCATACATGTTGTAGATTTCACCGCTGGAGGTCCGCCGGCCGTGGAACTTGTCGCCATACCAGGAGGCCGTGCCGCGCTGCCGGTAACCACGTGCATGCGGCAGGGGCTGGTACCAGCGGCCCATCACCCTGTACGGCTTGGGATATCCGGCCGGGCGCGGCGGCGGGGAAACCCTGCCGCAGCCGTAAAACATCAGCATGATGGCCCCCATGACCACCCCGCGGCGCAGTACGCTCCCACCGGCCATGGGCCCGGGCGGCCGGCGGCTAGATCTGGAGGGCAATTTCAAGTACTTCCCTCATCTTGTCCACAAAATGGAATGCGATGGATTTTTGCACTTTGCGGGGGACGTCCTGCAGATCCTTTTCATTCCACTTGGGAAGGACCAGGCTTTTTATGCCCGCACGGTGGGCCGCCAGCACCTTTTCCTTGATTCCGCCAACGGGCAGCACCTGGCCCCTCAGGGTGATCTCTCCGGTCATGGCCAGATCTTTGCGGACGGCCCGGTCGATCATCATCGATACCAACGCCGTGAGCATGGTCACGCCGGCCGAAGGACCGTCTTTGGGAATGGCGCCCGCCGGGACATGGATGTGGATATCGTGCTTTTCCACAAAATCTTCGGGAATGTTCAGCTCGTGCGAATTGGTGCGTACAAAGCTCAAGGCCGTGGTCGCGGATTCCTTCATGACATCACCCAGCTGTCCGGTGAGCGTCAGGCCTTTTTTGCCGCGCATGGCCGTAGCCTCCACGAAGAGCAGCTCCCCGCCCGCCGGTGTCCACGCCAGTCCCATGGCCACACCTGGGATCAGGTGCCGCGCCTTGACCTCGCTGATAAAGCGTACCGGGCCAAGGTATTTGGAAATATTGACCACCTTGACGCTCACCGCTTTGGCCTCCTCCTGCACGATACTGGCCGCCACGGCCCGGCAGATGGTGGCGATTTCGCGTTCCAGATTGCGCAGCCCCGCCTCACGCGTGTAACTGGTAATGATGTGCCGCACGGCGCCGCGTGTAAACGAAATCTGCTCGGCCTTGAGCCCGTGCGCTTTGCGCTGCCGCGGAATCAGGTAGCGGTTGGCGATCTTGACTTTTTCATCATCGGTGTAACCCACCAGTTCGAGCACCTCCATGCGGTCGCGCAGGGCCGGTGGAATGGTGTCCAGAATATTGGCGGTGGTGATGAACATAACCCCGGAAAGGTCGAAGGGCACATCGAGGTAGTGGTCGGTAAAGGCAAAATTCTGCTCCGGGTCGAGGACTTCCAGCAGCGCGGCCGACGGATCTCCCCGAAAATCGCTGCCGACCTTGTCGATCTCGTCGAGCATGAAGACCGGATTGTTCGACCCGGCCCGCCGAATCCCCTGGATAATCCTTCCGGGCAGGGCGCCCACGTAGGTGCGCCGGTGGCCCCGGATTTCGGCCTCGTCGCGCACACCGCCCAGCGACAGGCGGTAAAACTTGCGGCTCATGGCGCGTGCAATGGAAAGCCCCAGCGAAGTCTTGCCGGTGCCGGGGGGCCCGGCAAAGCAGAGAATGGGGCCCTTGGAGTCTGGCTTCAATTTACGCACCGCCAGATATTCGATGATTCGTTTTTTGGCCTTATCCAGCCCGAAATGGTCTTCATCGAGAATCTTGCGCGCTTTTTTGAGATCGAGATTGTCCTCGGTGCTCTCGTGCCACGGCAACGTTGTCAACCAGTCGAGATAAGTCGAAACCACCGTATATTCCGCGGAGGAAGGGTGCATGCGCGCAAGCCGGTTCAGCTCTCTTTCCGCCTCTTTGCGGGCTTCTTCGGGAAGCTCCAGCTTTTCGATCTTGGCGCGGTAGTCTTCCACCTCCACCGACATTTCATCCTTTTCCCCCAATTCCTCCTTGATGGCCTTGAGCTGCTGGCGCAGGTAGTACTCCCGCTGCCCTTTTTCCATGTCTCCCTTGACCTGGCTCTGGATTTTGTTGCCCAGCTCCAGGATATCGAGCTGGTGGGCCACCATGCGGGTGACGCGTTTCAGCCGCTCCTTGGTGTCAATGGTTTCCAGGATCTCCTGCTTTTCCTCCACGGAGACATTGATGGTGGACGCGATCATATCCGCCAGCATGTGCGGCTCCTGAATGGACCTGGCCATACCGGCCACCTCCGGCGGCAGACCCGGAGAAAGCTCGACGATGCGGCTGAACTGGGCGACGATATTGGCTGCCAGCGCCTCGATCTCCTTGTCCATGTCCACTTTTTCTTCAATCACCGCGACACGTGCCCGGGGGTAGGGTTTTTCCGCCACGAACTCTTTCACGCGGAAACGGCTCAACCCCTGAACCAGCAGCTGGGCACGATTGTCCTGGGTCTTGGCCATTTTTAAAATCAGGGCACATGTGCCGATTTCATGCAGTTTCTTCAACTCGCCGGCGTTGTCCGATGCATCTTCCCCGGCACTTTTCTTGGCGACCAGCATGCCCACCAGGCGATCCTTGGACATGGCTTCGTCCACCAGCTGAATGGAATCTGCCTGCATGACCACCAGTGGCAGGACCATGCGCGGGAAAAGGGCTGTGTCAAAAAGCGGCAGAATGGGTAAAATCTCCGGAATGTTCCCGGTGCTGGCCGCGCTGGCTTGCGTTGTATCGCTCATGATTTCCTCCGGAAGTCTGGTTTGATCTTAAAACGGTCGTCTGGGGGGGCCGGTAAATCCGGCAAACGCTCTGGCTGCATGGTGATCAACCGTCTTCGATGGGGATGGAGTGGGTGCGGTCCATGGCGAGTTTGGCCAGGCGGATAATCAGAAATCCGTTCTTGTAGGAAGTCGAAACCACTTCGGTGTCGATGGGCGCCGGTAAAAACAGAACCCGTTCAAAACGGCCATATTGAATTTCCGCAAGCCGATAGGTGGCATTCCGGACCTGGGGCACCTCGGAACGCGTACCGTAGATTTTAACGGCCTTGCTGGTTACTTCCACTTCCAGTTTGTCCTTATCGGCCCCGGCAATCTCCGCTTTGATGATAATCTCGTCCGGGGTTTCATAAATGTCCATCTGCGGATGCCAGGACCGTTCAGAGAGTTTGAAAATGGGATTTGAAGATTCAAAGATGTCTTCGATGGTTTTCTCCAGGTTAGAGCCCAGCCTGTTGAACTCGTTGTCGAATCGGATTTTAATGTATTCCATTGTTAACTCCTGTGATTGGAAACATGACTTTCAGGGGGCTTGCTTGACTATGGAGAAAGTAGCATCTGCAGGCGGATTTGTAAAGGAATCAGATGGAGCAAAGCCGCACAAGGCCCGGCTTGACAAGCCGGGCCTTGTGATTAGCTTAGATTCCAACCCCAGCAGCGTCACGCGAGGAGGCGCCATGACCCAGGCCAGGTGGGACCCGTTTCGCAATATCGCGGCCCTGCAGGACCGCATAAACCGTGTGTTTGACGATTCTGTTGCCAAGGTGGGCGACCTGTACGCCGATACGGCCTGCACCTGGAAACCGCCGGTGGACATATACGAAACTGATGACGGTATCGTGATCACGGCTGAGGTGCCCGGCGTGCGCAAGGAGGATTTATCCGTTGAACTGCGGGAAAACGTACTGACACTGAAAGGCCGGCGCCTGGCCGACAGCGAAATTCCCGGGGATCGCTACCTGCGCAAAGAACGCTGCTTCGGGCCGTTTTGCCGCGTCTTCACACTGCAGTATCGCGTTCGACCTGAAAAGGTCAGCGCCAAATTCAAAGACGGCGTTCTTGAAGTGTACGTTCCCGGAACGGAAGCCGACCGGCCGCGACAGGTCAATATCGAAGTCGCGGAATAGCCCTTCCGGCATGGCCCTTTCTTCGTCGAACCGGGCGCCACGTTCTCCCGCATGGCAGTAAACTTGCGTGGTGCCGCATGCGCAGGCGAAGAGTGATATACCCCGGCGACCTTCCTGAAACCCAGCCCAGCCGGAACCGTGTGGTTCCGACAATTGCCTTTTGGTTGTAAATACCGTATGACGGCGCTATGTGCGCCGCAGCCGTCAATCCCAGTGAGCGGATCGTCAACGCCCAGTATTTCATCTACTTCGGCGTAATGGGGATCTATCTGCCCTATTTCAACCTCTACTGCTACCGCCTGAACTTCAGCGGGTCCCAGATCGGCGCTCTCTCAGCGACCCGCACGGTGACACTGGTCGTCTTCCCGCTGCTGTGGGGCCTTCTGGCGGATCGCTACGCACTGCGCAGACCCATCTATATCTTCTGCAATTTCAGCAGCACGCTGGTCTGGTCGCTGCTCCTCTTTACCGCAGACTTCTGGACCATGCTGGTGATCACGGCCGTTTACGGCCTCTTCTATGCACCGCTCATCTCGTTTTTGGAAGCCGTCACCATGGAAATGCTGGGGAAGGGGCGGGCGCGTTACGGGAAGATCCGCGCCTGGGGATCGATGAGCTTTATCCTGGTCACGCTGCTGATGGGCAAAGTGATCAGCCTCTATTCGGTGCGCATCACCGTGGCTTTAATCCTAGTCGGCTCCCTGCTTCAGGCCATCGTTGCCCTTCGCATCCCGGCAGCCGCTGGAAGAAAAAGAAAAGCCGACCGCTTTTCGCTGGGCCGGCTCTTCACCTACCGCATGGTCATTTTTCTTGTCAGTGCATTTCTAATGCTGGCCAGCCACGGCACGTACTATGGCTTTTTCTCCATTCATCTGGACAACCTCGGCTACAGCGGCACCTTCATCGGGTTCTGCTGGGCCCTGGCTTCGGCTGCCGAAATCCTGGTCATGATTTCATCAGACCGCCTTTTCGGGTACTTTTCCCTGGAGCGTATCCTGTCGATTTCTTTTCTGGTGGCCGCCCTGCGCTGGCTGATACTTTTCTGGACCCCATCGGCGGGTTTTATTCTTTTTTCCCAGCTCCTGCATGCCGCCACCTATGCCGCATTCCACATGGCCAGCATTCTGTATATCGACGTTTTGACCCCGACAGGGGCCAAAACCACGGGCCAGGCCATCAACAATGCCGTCAGTTACGGCCTGGGCCTGATGGTCAGCTTTTTCGCAAACGGCTTTTTATACAAATCCATGGGTCTGCCGTCGCTATTTCTTATGAGCGCCGCCATTTCCGCCGTCGGTGGCATCCTGTTCACCTTCTTCCACGACCGATAGCCCAACCAGGAAATGGTGTTTGTAACGCCCCGATCCTTCCCGGGAAATATGCCGGATACGCGTTTTAAGGGCATTGGCCAGCGTCGGCGTTTCAGGCGTCCGATACTGCATGTCGATGATATCGCCGACCTGCAGCTGTTGCATGACGGCGGAATTCTCCTTCACGAGAATGCACAGGCCGCGGGACGATACATTCCTGAGTTTGAACTGATAAATCGGCCCCGGCTCGCGAAAACAAAATTCCACACTATGGTAAAGGTTGAGCAACTCGCGTGGTTCAGACCGTCGTTCAACATAGGTACCCGAGGCTTGCTCCATGGTCATGCCTGCACTTTCCAGGGTTTCCCGGATTTGTCGGTTGCAATCTTCCAGCTCTTAAATTTGATCATGAATTATACCACATAGATAACCATTTGTCAACAACTGATGGCTTATCCCGCCGGCCGGTTCAACCGCCAGGTGAAAGCGCGGAAAACACGGCCAGGCGGGACAGGCTTCAGAACGGCCAGAACTGGTTATCGTTCCACACGCTTTCGGTCAATTCACGATCCAGATCAGAGAGCATACGCAGGTGTTCGCCCTCCCAGGTTGCCAGCCATTGATACAGCGCTTTTTCTTCGGCGTCGCCCGTCTCCCGGGCCCGTTGGCTGTAAAGGGAAATGGCGCGCTGTTCCATGGCCATAGCGGCCGAAATGGCGGCGGCCTCAAAACCGGCCGCGGACAGCCTGGCCTTCAGGGCCGAGTTCAACACCTGTGAAGCGACGTCGCTGTTGCGCGCGTCGTGGACGGCGGCATCGATTTTTCCTGCTTGGCGAAACTTCTTGTACTGTTCGGAGAGTATGGCAACATGCTGGGTTTCTTCCTCGGCCATAAAGCGAAAAAAATCCTTCACCGCCGCGTTGTCGGTCTGTTCTGAAATCCGGGTGTAAAACGCCTCACCACGTTTTTCCAGCAAAATCGCTCTCTTCAAAATATCGAGCCCAGCACTTTCATTCATTTTATTCCTCCCGTTAAGGTTTTTTCATCCGGTTCCTGAGCGGTCAGATCCGGAAATAGGCTGACGCGCCGAAGCCGTCAAGGCGCCCGTCCGGCGAGGCGCGCAAACTTCGGCATATCGGGATATGTCGTTGTTTTCGCAACACAGCCAGATGGGATGCATTGACGCATGAATGCCTTTGTGTTTATCAATCGGGCCACTTAGGCCGGGTTCCCGGCATCATCAGTTACCAAAGCCGCTTTAAGCCGGCCATGCCCGATACCGGCCTTCACAGCATGAAGGCCTTTCCTGTTTGCATCTTCTGCGGTTTCCGGGTTTTGGGCCCCGTCACGGACATACCCTGCGCACGGCAACCAGGGATGCCAGTGGACCCGGCCAGTTGGGGCGGCGCACGCCGTGTTCCGCGTAGTAGCGGACATGCAGCGGCAGAAATGCGTGCAGCAGTTCATTTTCCCGCAGCAGATGGTCCCGGCAGGATGGCCGCCGGGCCGTATCATCTCCATACCCGCCGCTTTCCAAAAAGGTTTCGAAAATCAGAAAACCGCCGGGGGCCAGGCCCTGCACGATGTAGGGGAACAGGCGGCGATTGAGATAGCGGATGTTGATGATCAGCTGATAGCGCGCCGCAGGGATATCGAATCGATCCAAGTCAGCGCAGATGCGCTGCAGGCGGGGATGACGCGCCGCCATGAGGTTCAGTCCGGCATCGGAAATATCCACCGCGTCCACTTGAAATCCCCTGCGGGCCAGGTACAGGGCGTTTCTGCCGCGTCCGGCGGCGATATCCAGCGCTTTTCCCGGCGGAACCTGGTCGATAAAACGCGCGATAATCCCCGCCGGGACCTCCGGCCCGACACCGTCGCGGTGTTTCCGGTTCCACTTTTCTCGCTCGTGGTGCACCTTTTGCGACCTCTTGCCGGCCGTTTGCCCCTTCTTTGTGCAGGCACGGCGCACGGCCATCAAAGCGGGCCGACGGCGGGATCCATCTGCCGTGCTGGAAAATAAATGACCTGGCCGGCAGCGCCACGGCTTCACCGTTCACACCCGGCAAGCCCGATCGTTTGCAATCATGGAAAGGCGAAGCGTTCTTTCAACAGTTTGCGCGTCACTTGGTTTACCGCCAGGTCTCCCATCGCCCGGCGCGACACCCAGCGTGCTTCAAGGGCGTCATCGCCGGCACGTACTTCACCTCCCACAAACCTGGCCGCCAAATCGACAATCACATAATGAAAGCGCACACGGCCCGCCTCATCCCGGTCCAGCACATCAAAGGTCAGTACCGGTTCAGCCGCCTGTATGCGCACACCGGTTTCTTCGAAAATTTCCCGCTCCGCGGCCTTTTGCAATGTTTCGCCCAGCTCGACGCTGCCGCCGGGAATGGCCCACAGGCCCTCGGCAGGCGGCTTGCCCCGCCGCACCATGAGCACACGGTCGTTTTTGAACACCACAGCCCCCACCGCCACCTGGGGGCAGTCCGGATATTTCCGCGATTTCCGATCAGGCGACATGCACTGCATTGCCTGACAGCCGGCTATAAGTTGCCGCCACGACCGTCATCACAAGGCTCACCATCGTCAAACGCGCGCGTGTGCTCGGCGGTTGTGGATACGCCGCAGGCCGGCAGACGGTCCGCGCGCACCATCAGCGCACCACAACAATCGGGCACCGCCTGATCGGAGGCATCCACAAAAACATGCCGCCCGCAGTGCGGACATTCGTATTTTCGGGTTTTATCCATGTTGCCCCGCTTTGGACTGCAAAGCCAGTCACCCCTTAAGCCAGTATGTGGCTGTCTTGTAATCTACCGCTTTCAATTGATCCGTTGCGCTCAATCGTACCGCAGCGTAGTGCCGGGAGTCAAGATGAAAGGCGCTTCCAGGCAACAGGCTTGATTTCACCAAAAGGCTGTACTATGCAGAAAGGGGCCGCTTGAACAGCCTGACGGGGCCCGGTCCGACGTCGGCAACCGGCGGCCGGAAAAGCGGCTGCCAACCATCTTGGATTGCGTAAAAAGTCCGGATTTCCCGCTGGCGCAAACCTTTTTAGGGAAATGGGAAATCCACTCGAAACCGATTTTTGGCGAGTCCGTCAGCCTTTACCTGAAAATACGGAGACTCAAATGAGCCAGGGGACATTTAACAAAGTGAAGCCCACCGACAGGCGCATGTACGGTCCGCGTAAACTGCTGGTCTGCGGCTGGCCCGCAGACCAGCAGTCGGAGCTCCTGCAGCTGCTGGAAAAAATCGGCATCACGGAAGCGCCGGTGATCTTCCTGACCGATGACCAGCTGGATCAAGCGCTCGAACAGGTGCTTGAGCTGCCCCATTGTTCCGGGCTGGGCCAGACGTCCGACACCCCACGGGCGGTGGTGCTCTCCGGCTTGACCGAACAGGAACTGCACGCCGTCATCTCCGCCTATCGGCGCCGACGGCTGCCCGAACAGTTGTGGGCCTCGCTCACGCCGACTTCAGCCCGCTGGCCGGTCCGCCGCCTGCTCCGGGAGCTGGCGTCGGAGCGGGAAGCTTTTCAGCGTATGCAAGCCCAAAAAAAACGCCCGCGCTGAGCGTTGCAATCCATCAGCCCGCTCCGACGGGTACGCCGACACTTTTGGTCATCGGCCTGCCGGCAGCTATCGGGTTTAAAATTGTGAACCACGAATTAAGTTTTAATAACAAACAGATACAACATCTGAGCCCATGGCCGGGCAGAAGTTCAAAATATTAAACCCCGGTGCTATGGATAAAAAAGCAAGCAAAAACAGCAAATTGACCCAAAAGCATCCCCGGGGTTTAAAATGGCAACCACCGGAAGTGGCTTCAAGTGCAGGCGCCGGGAGCGTTCCAGCCTAGCCACCCCAGGTTTCGATAGCATATAACCACATGAATTTAAAAGGCATAAAATTTTGCATAAAATTTCATGCCTTTTCTTGGAATTTGGCAGGGCAATTGCATGTTGCTATGGGTAACCTAATTTTTTCATCTTTTTTTTCCTCCTGAAAGCGACCCTCCGGCAGCCAACCGGAAGGTCGTTTTTGTTTCAGGACCTTTAAAAATCATTCCAAACGCATCAGGTATCACCCACATCCCGTGCCCATACGTGATGCGCATCTTCTTGTACCGGCATTACCCCCGGAATCCCAATCATCGGCATACATACAGCACCACGCTTCAACCGATATTTCGCAGCACATCGTTCAGGATGCCGCCATGGCGATAGTAGCGCAACTCCACCGGCGAATCGATGCGCGCCCGCACGCGGAAATTCACCAGGCCGCCATCGTTCCGCCGCGCACTCACCGCAAGGACCTTGTTCGGGGCCATATCATCGGCAATCCCCCGGATATCGTAGGTTTCGGTGCCGTCCAGCCCGAGCGCGGCGGCACTTTCACCGGGCAGAAACTGCAGCGGCAGCACACCCATGCAGACCAGATTGCTGCGGTGGATACGTTCGTAGCTGCGTGTGATGACGGCTTTTACGCCCAGCAGGGCGGTGCCCTTGGCCGCCCAGTCGCGGGAGCTGCCGGTGCCGTACTCTTGGCCCGCCATGACGATCAGCGGGATCCGCCGTTCAGCGTATTTTACGGCGGCGTCGTAAATGGACATTTTTTCACCCTCGGGCAAAAGCCTCGTCCAACCGCCGTCCACCCCGGGAATCAGCTTATTTTGCAAACGGATGTTGGCAAAAGTGCCGCGCACCATCACTTCGTGATTGCCGCGTCGGGATCCGAAGGAGTTGAAATCCACCGGGTTGACGCCCTGGGAGATCAGGTAAGCGCCGGCCGGACTGTCAGCGGCAATGGCCCCGGCCGGTGAAATATGATCGGTGGTGATACTGTCACCCAAAAGGGCCAGCACCCGCGCGCCGATGATATCTTCCAGCACGGGAACCTGCGCGGTAACGGCCTCGAAAAAGGGCGGCTCCTTGATGTAGGTGGAGTCCGCTTGCCAGTCATACAGCGCCCCTTCAGGGACCGGCAGCGCCTGCCAGCGTGCAGAGCCCTGGAAAACGGTGGCATACTCCCGCTGAAACATCTCGGGCCGCACAAAGGAACGTACGACGTCAGCGACTTCCTCGTCCGCCGGCCATATGTCCCGCAAAAAGACGGGCTGGCCGTCCGGGTCGTTTCCCAGCGGCTCACGGTCGAAATCCATGCCCACGCGGCCGCAAAGGGCATGCGCCACCACCAGCGGCGGTGACGCCAGGTAGTTCAGACGCGTCAGCGGATTGATGCGGCCCTCGAAGTTGCGGTTGCCGGAAAGCACCGCCGCCACGTACAGGCCGTGATCCCGAACAGCTGCAGCGATGGGGTCGGGCAGCGGCCCGCTGTTGCCGATACAGGTCGTACAGCCGTAGGCCACATGAAAGAAATTGAGGCGTTCGAAATAGGGCATCAGCCCGGCGGCCTGAAGGTAGCGCATCACCACTTTGGAGCCGGGTGCCAGGCTGGTCTTTACCCAGGGCTTGGCCGTCAGACCCCGCGCACAGGCCTTCTTGGCCAGCAGGCCGGCGGCAATGAGCACTGCAGGATTGGACGTGTTGGTGCAGCTGGTAATGGCGGCAATCACCACCGCACCGTGGCGCAGCGTGAAACGCGCCTCTCCCAGTTCCACCGGCGCGCCGGCCGTTTTTGCGGCCCCTGACACCGCTTCCCGGAAAGCCGGCTTCATGGCGGGCAACAAAATACGGTCCTGCGGCCGTTTGGGGCCGGCCATGCATGGGTGCACGTCGCCCATATCCAGTTCAATGGTTTGGCTGAACATCGGATCCGGGGTGGTGTCGGTGCGGAACAATCCCTGGGCCTTACAGTAAATTTCGACCAGATCGACCAAGTGCTGCGGCCTGCCGGTCAGGCGCAGGTAGGCCAGCGTTTTCGCATCCACCGGGAAAAAGCCCATGGTGGCGCCGTACTCCGGTGACATGTTGGCAATGGTGGCCCGGTCTTCCACGCTCAGCACGTCCAGGCCGGGCCCGAAAAATTCGACAAATTTGCCCACCACCCCGCTTTCTCTCAACATCTGGGTGATGGTCAAAACCAGATCGGTGGCCGTCACCTGCGGCGGCAGTTCACCGCTCAGCCGCACGCCCACCACCTGGGGCGTCAGCAGGTAATAGGGTCGGCCCAGCATGACCGCTTCGGCCTCGATGCCGCCGACCCCCCAGCCCATGACACCGATACCGTTGATCATGGTAGTGTGCGAATCGAGCCCCACCAGCGTATCCGGAAAGGCCAGCGTATCCCCGCCGCGATCGGCGGTATAAATCACGCGCGCCAGGTACTCCAGATTGACCTGATGGCAGATCCCCGTAGCCGGCGGTACAACGCGGAAATTATCGAAGCTTTTCTGGCCCCAGCGCAAGAACGCGTACCGCTCGGCATTGCGCCGGTAATCCCGTTCATCGTTGATGGCAAAGCTCTGCCGGGAGCCGAACGCATCCACCTGAATGGAATGATCGATCACCAGTTCGGCCGGAATGCGCGGGTTGATCCGCATGGGATCACCATAGAGCCGCGCCGCAGCCTTGCGCAGCGCCGCCATATCCACCACCGATGGCACCCCCGTAAAATCCTGCAGCAGAATCCTGGCCGGCATGAAAGGCACCTCCACAGCCTCTGGCACCGCTGGCTGCCAGGCGGCCAGCCGGGCGATGTTTTCCGCCTGTACCATATCGCCGTCCTCATTTCTGAGCAGATTTTCAATGAGAATTTTAATACTGAACGGCAAACGGGAAAGATCGGCGATCCCGTGGGCATCCAGTTTCTGCAGGCTGTAAAAAGTGATATCGCCACGATCGGTCTGCAGTACGGATGCCGTGGCAAAGCTGTCTTTGTGCTGTGTCATGTTTTCATCCTCCCGCCGGAAAATTCCGCCCGGTTCTCGCGGCTGACCCGCGTCGGGTCGGCCGAAACCACCCGGGCACCTGAGTATTCCTTACTAGTTTGACAGAAACATTACAACCGGTTTCAGGTGCAGGCGGCGGCCTGAGTGCCCCGGCAGCGGTGAATTGTCCTTGACAGGCACAGGCAATTTGGTTATAAGGCTTTTTTCCGATGTTGATCCATTGATCTTGCCTGTCGTACGTACGTCGGTTCGCCTGTATCGTGTCCTATCCTTAGTTTGAGGCAAGGTAGGGAACCGGTCAGCCGGAGTTTAAACGCTGCAGTCTATCCGGGAGTGATCCAGGGAATGCGTCTGGAAAAACTGTTATCAGATCGAAAAGGCGAAATTGTCGACAGATGGTTCAATGCGGTAATTGACACTTACGCACCCGAGACCGCCCGAATTTTCAAGTCCAGGGGCAACCGCTTCGCCAATCCGGTTGCGGCCAGCACCCTCGATAGTCTGCAGGAAGTTTTTTCCGGGCTTCTGCAGGCGGCCGACACCACCCAGCTGGCGACCGCACTCGACCCGCTCGTCAGGATACGGGCCGTTCAGAATTTCACCCCTTCTCAAGCCACCGGCTTCATCTTTACCCTGAAGACCATCATCAGAAATATTCTGCGGCACGAATTGCGCACCCCGCGCCTCGCCGACCAGCTGCCGCCATTCGAGAAAAAAATTGACGACCTGGCACTAACGGCGTTCGATGTATACATGCAGTGCAGAGAAAAAATATATGATCTCAAAGCCGGCCAAGAGCGCAACTCGGTCTACCGCGCCTTTGCAAGAGCTGGTTTAATCAGTGAAATCTCGGAAGATGGGCCGTATCCCGAGAGCAATTAACATCTAATCCATCGGACAGAGGCACCGGGCGGAATGCCGTTGCGCTGCATCGGCTGTACGGACTGCCGGAAGCCTCGGTGAACGGCCCCGGACTCTCCCGGGGCCGCCGAAGTGAGGAAATGGCATATGAATGTAAAGTACATGTATTCCCTGCTGGCCGTTATCGCACTTTTCCTGATTGCCTGGATTGGGTCCGCCATCGGTCTGAAACCCCTGTTCGGGATTGTTTTTCCCTACGTTGCCGTCATGGTTTTCATCGCCGGATTCGCCTATCGGGTGATGAGCTGGGCGCGCTCGGCCGTTCCCTTCGCCATTCCCACGACCTGCGGCCAACAGAAATCCCTGCCCTGGATCAAGCCCAACAGCGTGGACAACCCCACCAGCACCGGCGGTGTCGTTTTGCGCATGATTCTGGAAGTGGTCTTTCTGCGCTCGCTGTTCAGAAATACCCGCATGAAACTCAAAGAGAGCGGCAATAAGCTCGCCTACAATCTGGAAATTTTCCTTTGGGTGGGCGCCCTGGCGTTCCACTGGGCGTTTTTCACCGTTCTGTTCCGGCACCTGCGCCTGTTCACCAACCCCGTACCGGGCTGTGTCGAACTGGTGGAGAAAATCGATTCCTTCTTCCGCTTCGAGGTGCTCTACGACGCCGTCAAAGTCGCCCTGCCCGGTGTCTACTTGTCCGGCATCATTCTGCTTTTGGCCGTTACCTACCTGCTGTTGAGACGTCTGTTCATACCCACGGTGAAATACATCTCCCAGGCTGCGGATTATTTCCCGCTTTTCCTGATTTTCGGCATTGCCTTTACCGGTATCCTGATGCGTTATTTTCTAAAAGTCGACATGACTTCCACCAAAGAACTCACCATGGGATTGGTCACTTTTCATCCCACCATTCCCAAGGGTGTGGGCAGTTTGTTTTTCATCCACCTGTTTCTTGTCTGTGTCCTTTTGGCTTATTTCCCCTTCAGCAAGCTGATGCATTTAGGTGGTGTTTTTCTGAGCCCCACGCGCAACATGCGCACGGATACCCGTGCACGGCGGCATGTGAACCCCTGGAACTACCCTGTTCCCATCCATACCTACGAGGAGTATGAAGACGAATTCAGGGATAAAATGATCGAAGCCGGCCTGCCGGTGGAAAAAATGCCCGAACCGCAGCCCGCAGAAGAGACGGACAAAAAGGAGTCGCACGATGGCTGATGAAACACCGAAACCGGATGAACTGCTATCCAAAATGAATCACCGCCCCGATACCGGGCAGGACTGGATGCAGGTCCCCGTCAATATCCGCAAGGGAATGTACTGCTACGCTTCGAATCCCAAAAGCGTAGCCTACCTCGGACTGCCCAACGCGCGGCCCTGGAATCCGCTGGAGGAAGACTGGAAGCTGCCGGAAAACTGGCAGGAGATTCTTTTTGAGGGCTTCCGCGACCGCCTGGAAAAATTCCGCTCTTTCAAGGTGTTCATGGACATCTGTGTGCGCTGCGGCGCCTGCGCCGACAAGTGCCATTTCTTCATCGGCACCGGCGACCCGAAAAACATGCCGGTGCTGAGGGCCGAACTGCTGCGCTCCGTCTACCGGCATGATTTTACACGCGCCGGCAAAATCCTGGGAAAAATCGCCGGGGCGCGCCCGATGACCCTCGATGTACTGAAGGAGTGGTGGTACTATTTTTTCCAGTGCACCGAGTGCCGCCGCTGTTCGGTCTTCTGCCCCTATGGCATCGACACCGCCGAGATCACCATCATGGGCCGGGAGCTGCTCAACCTGCTGGGCCTGAACATCGACTGGATCGCCACCCCGGTGGCCAACTGTTACCGCACCGGCAACCATCTGGGTATCCAGCCGCATGCCTTCAAGGACATGCTCGACTTTTTCTGTGAGGACATCGAGGAAATCACCGGCATCCTGCCCGAACCACAGTTCAACAAAAAAGGCGCCGACATCCTGTTCGTCACGCCTTCCGGCGACGTTTTCGCGGACCCCGGCACGTACACCTGCATGGGTTACCTGATGCTGTTCCACTTCCTCAAGGAAAAGTACGGTTTCGACATCACCTGGAGCACCTATGCTTCCGAAGGCGGCAACTTCGGCTTTTTCACCTCCCACGAAACCATGAAACGGCTCAACGCCAAGATGTATGCCGAAGCCAAACGCCTGGGCGTAAAGTGGATCCTGGGCGGCGAGTGCGGCCACATGTGGCGGGTCATCAACCAGTACATGGACACCGTCAACGGTCCGGCCGATTTTCTGGAAGAGCCCGTTTCCCCCATCACGGGAACCAAGTTTGAAAATGCCAAATCAACCAAAGTCGTCCACATCTGCGAGTTCACCGCCGACCTGATCAAACACGGCAAGCTGGACCTGGACGTCAGCCGCAACGACAACAAGGTGCTCACGCTGCATGACTCCTGCAACACCTCGCGGGGCATGGGCATCCTGGAGGAACCGCGCTACATCATTCAAAACTGCTGCCGTCAGTTCTATGAAATGCCGGCCAACACCATCCGTGAGCAGACCTTCTGCTGCGGCAGCGGCGCCGGGTTAAACGCCGGCGAAGACATGGAGCTGCGCATGGCCGGCGGCTTCCCGCGGGCCAACGCCGTTAGACACGTGCATGCCAAACACGGTGTCAACATGATGGCCTGCATCTGCGCCATCGATCGGGCCGCACTACCGACACTCATGCAGTACTGGGTTCCCGAGGTGGATATCACCGGCGTACACGAACTGGTGGGCAACGCCCTGATTCTGCCCGGTGAGAACAAACGGACCACTGACCTGCGCAGTGAGCCGCTGCCAGGCATGGAGGATGCTGATGAAGGATAGGACACTGATCATCACCGGTTTAATCATCTTTATCGCCCTAGTTGCATTTCCCTTCTGGTACAATATGGGCAAGGCTTCACCTCAGCCGGATCTGGTCCTGACGGCCAAAGCCAAGGCCGCCGGGGCCTGCGTCATGCCCACCGCCTACATGCGTGCCAACCATATGCACCTGCTGGACGCCTGGCGCAACTCGGTGGTGCGTGATGCCAAACGCGTCTTCGTCAACCCGCAGGGAAAGACGTTCAACATCAGCCTGACCAAAACCTGCCTGGACTGCCATTCCAACAAGGCGGAGTTCTGTGACCGCTGTCACAGTTACGCGTCGGCAGAACCTTACTGCTGGGATTGCCATTTGGATCAATCGAAGGAGAATAAATAATGGAAGACAGCAGAAGACGTTTCCTGAAACTGGCCGGAATATCGGCACTGGGACTCACGGCCAAGCCGGTGCTGGATGCCTTTGCCAAGGAGCATGCAAAAGCCCCCGCGCCCGAGTTTGAGGAGGGGCCCAAGGCCCTGAAGGCCATGCAGTGGGCCATGGTTATCGATACGCGCCGTTTTAAAAGCGATGCCGACCTGCAGCCGATTATCGATGCCTGTGACAAAATTCACAATATCCCGGTATTTGAAAACAAACGCCATGAAATCAAGTGGATCTGGGACGAGGAATACGAGCACGCCTTTCCCACCAACCCCAATAAATTTCTGACAGAGCGGCTGAAAGATACCCCTTTTCTGGTGCTTTGCAACCACTGCGAGAACCCGCCCTGTGTGCGCGCCTGTCCCACCCAGGCGACTTTCAAGCGCAAATCGGACGGCATCGTGCTGATGGACTACCACCGCTGCATCGGATGCCGTTTCTGCATGGCGGCCTGCCCTTTCGGCTCCCGCAGTTTCAATTTCCGGGACCCGCGGCCCTTTATACCCAAAATCACCATGCAGTACCCGACGCGCACGCGGGGTGTGGTGGAAAAATGCAATTTCTGCGCCGAGCGCCTGGCCGTGGGCAAGCTGCCGGCCTGTGTGGAGGCATCCAAGGGCGCCCTGGTCTTCGGCGATCTGTACGATCCGAAATCGGAGGTCCGGAAGCTGCTCAAAGCCCATTACACCATTCGGCGTAAACAGGAGCTGGGGACAGAACCGGCGGTTTACTATATCGTATGAGGTGACTATGCTTGAATTAGCGTTCAAAGGGAGCAAGAATTACTTCGGCTGGGTGCTGGGGCTGCTGGTCCTGATTGGAATCGGCTTTGGGTTCTACCTCTACCAGCTCAAGTTCGGTCTGGGAATCACCGGCATGAGCCGGGATGTTTCCTGGGGGTTCTACATCGCCAATTTCACTTTTCTGGTGGGGGTCGCCGCCGGGGGGGTAATGGTCGTCATTCCCTACTATCTGCACGACTACAAGGCCTTCGGCAAAATCACCATCTTAGGGGAATTTCTGGCCATTGCCGCGCTGATCATGTGCCTGCTGTTCATTGTCGTCGATCTGGGGCAGCCCATGCGAATCTTCAATGTCTGGATCTATCCCACGCTGCATTCGGTGCTTTTCTGGGATACCCTGGTGCTCAACGGCTACCTGCTGCTGAACCTGATCGTCGGCTGGAACGTGCTGGAAGCCGAGCGCAACGACACGCACTATCCGGCCTGGGTCAAGCCCCTGATCTACATTTCGATCCCCTTTGCCATCGGTATTCATACGGTTACAGCCTACCTGTACTGCGGCCTGCCGGGCAGGGAATTCTGGCTGACGGCCATCCTGGCCCCGCGCTTTCTGGCATCCGCCTTTGCCGCCGGCCCGGCGCTGCTGATCCTTTTGTGCCTGTTTATCCGCAAAACCACCCGCTTCGATCCCGGCCGCGAGCAGATTCAGGCGCTGGCCAAAATCGTGGCCTATGCCGTGTGCGTCAACTTTTTCTTCTTCCTGTGTGAGGTTTTCGTCGCTTTCTACAGCAAAATCCCGGAGCACATGGAGCACCTGACTTACCTGTTTGCCGGCCTGCAGGGCAAGGGATCGCTGGTCCCCTGGATGTGGGGGTCCGTCGTACTGATGCTCATCAGCATCGTTCTGCTGGTCAACCCGTCGACGCGTCGCCGGGAGAACATCCTGATGCTGTCCTGTGCCTGCGCGTTTGTGGGCATCTGGATCGACAAGGGCCTGGGCATGATATCCGGCGGTTTCGTACCCTCGCCGTTGGACCATGTGACGGAATACGCCCCGACCTTCCCGGAATTCATGATCGCCGTGGGCGTATACGCCGCCGGCGTGCTGGTACTTACCATTTTGTACAAAATCGCCGTTTCGGTCAAAGAAGAAGTCGCCTGACAGAGGCATTGACGATGTACCAGGGGGCCGCGGTAACCGGGCCCCCTTTTTATTTGACTGAACCAAGACGAATGATTCCTAAAAAGTCCGGACTCCTTGCGAGTTTGCCAAAAAACGAATATGCCGGATTTTACGCGCAATGCCATGGACCTGCCTCCCGGTCTTCCATCGCAGCTGGCAGCTGACTGCAGCGCCAGGCAGGTCGCTTTCGAGCAGGCGGCCAACGGTATCGATCTGCCTGTGGATGCGTCCTTTGCAGAGGCTCTGAAACGTGTCTTCGCTTGCAGCGACTTCGTCTACAAGCTCTGTGTCCAGCATCCCGACTTGCTGGCCGAACTGGCCGCAAGCGGCGACTTGCGCAGGTCATACGGACGCGACCACTACCGCAAGCGGCTGGCCCGGCAGATTGCAATTATCCGCCGCCCGCTGGCACCCGAGCGTTTGGGCGAACTGCTGCGGTGCTTCCGCCGGCGGGAGATGCTGCGCATCGCCTGGCGCGATCTGGCCGGCTGGTGTAACCTCGACGCCGTCATGGCAGACCTGTCGGCGCTGGCCGAAGCCTGTCTGCAGACTGCGCTTGAGGTTCTATATGAGCGCTTATGTGCCCGATACGGCGCGCCTGCCGCGCCGGACGCTGCCCCGCAAAACCTGGTGGTCATCGGCATGGGCAAGCTGGGCGCCGGCGAGCTCAACTTTTCATCGGACATCGATCTGGTCTTTACTTATCCCCAGGCCGGAGAGACCCGCGACGGGCCCCGCAGCGTCCGCAACGAAAAGTTTTTTCTGCACCTGTGCCGCGACCTGGTGCGGGTCATCGGTGCGCGCACCGCGCACGGCCTGGTTTTTCGCGTGGATCTGAACCTGCGCCCTTACGGTGAAAACGGGCCGTTGTGCATGCATTTCGATGCCATGGAAGACTACTATCTGCGCCAGGGCCGCGAGTGGGAGCGTTACGCCTGGATCAAGGCCCGTGCCGTGGCCGGCGATATACCGGCCGGCAAACGCCTGCTCGGCATATTGCGGCCTTTCATTTACCGGCGCTACCTGGATTTTGGCGCCTTCGACGCCCTGCGTGAGATGAAGTCACGCATCAGCCGGGAGGTCAGACGCAAACGCCTGCGCAACGACATCAAACTCGGCCCAGGCGGTATCCGTGAAATCGAGTTCTTCGCCCAGATGTTTCAGCTCATCCGGGGAGGCGTCACGCCCCGGTTGCAGGAACGCCGCCTTCTGAAAGTGCTCCAGATCCTGTCACAGGAGCGGCTCATCGAACAGCCGGTGGCCGACGCCCTCAGCCGCGCCTATGTTTTTCTGCGCAACACCGAGCACCGGCTGCAGGAATTCGCCGATCAACAGACGCATCGTCTGCCCGACGCACCGCTCGCCAGGACACGGTTGGCCTATGCCATGGGTTTTTCCGGCTGGACGGACTTTGCACGCCGTTTACGGCAGCACATGCAGACCGTGCATCAGCATTTCAGCCAGCTGCTGGCGGACGCGGGAAGCACCCGCAAGGAGCAGGGCGCTCAGGATACGACGCCGGGGAGGCTGTCGCACATCTGGCGCGCCGACATCCCTGCCACAGAAGCACGGGAACAGCTGCAGCAGCTGGGTTTTGAGCACGCAGCGGAAATCGCCCGCCTGCTGCACGACCTGCGCCATGACCGTGTCATGCGAAATCTGAGCCCGGCGGCCCGCCGGCGCCTGGACCGCCTCATGCCCCTGGTGCTCGAAACCATTCGCAACCGCCCCTCCAGTAACGCGACCCTCGGCCACATCATCGACCTCGTCAAAGCCGTGCTGCGCCGCAGCAGCTACCTGGCACTGCTGGCGGAAAACCCTTCCACGCTGCAGCACCTGGTGAGGCTGACCGAGGCCAGTGGGTGGATCCTGGCACTTTTAACCCGCCACCCCGTGCTGCTGGATGAACTGCTGGATCCGCGCACCCTTTACAGGCCGGCTTCACGCCCGGCGCTGGAGCGCGAAATCCAAAACCGTCTGTCGGGTATCGATCCGCTGGACCTCGAACAACAGATCGAAACATTGGTCGTTTTTAAACAGGCCGGCGTGCTGCGGGTTGCGGCGGCAGACATCAGCGGCCATCTGCCCCTGATGAAGACCAGTGACCATCTCACCGATATCGCCGAAGTCGTGGTCACCAGAGCCCTGGAACTGGCCTGGCGGCACCTGGTCCAGCGGCACGGGCATCCCGATGGCCTCAAAACCTCCGGCACGGCACAGACCTGTTTCGCCGTCATCGCCTACGGCAAACTGGGCGGCATCGAGCTGGGATACGGATCCGACCTGGATCTCGTGTTCCTGCATGCCGGCAGCCACGGCCGAACCGACGGTCCGCAGGCCATCGACAACGCCCAGTTTTACATCCGCCTGGGCCAGCGCATGGTTCACATTTTAACCACCCGCAGCCGGGCGGGCAGGCTCTACGAAACCGACATGCGCCTGCGGCCCAGCGGAAGCTCCGGCCTGCTGGTCAGCCACGTCGGGAGTTTCGAAGGCTACCAGCTGGAAAAAGCCTGGACATGGGAACACCAGGCCATCATCCGTGCCCGCGCCATCGCCGGAGACCTTCAGCTGGGCAGACGTTTTGCAGAAATCCGCGCCAAAGTGCTGTCCAGAAAGCGGGACCCCCGGAAGCTGCGCCGCGAAATCGTCGCTATGCGCGCGCGCATGCGCGCAGAGCACCTGAAACCGGCTGCCGGTATGTTCGATCTGAAACAGGGCTATGGCGGCATCGTGGACATCGAATTCCTGGTCCAGTACCTGGTGCTGCGGCATGCCCACAGCCACATCGAACTGCAACGCTGGACCGACAATGTGCGCCTCTTGCAGGCACTGATGGAAACCCGGGTGCTTTCACCCCAAAACGCCCATTTTCTGCGCGAAACCTACCTGACCTGCCGGCAGACCGTCCACCGCCTCAACCTGCAACAGAAACCCGCCCGGGTGACCAGCCGTGCGCTTACCGAGCATTGCCGCCGGGTGTGGGAAATCTGGCAGCGCCACCTGGTCCGGTGACCCGACGCCCTTGGGGCGCATACGCCTCTTGTCGTAAAAGGCCTCCCGGAAACCGCCGCTGCAGCGGCTCTCGACGATGCGGAGGATAATGCCGCCGACGTCACCGGCCAGAATCATGAACCCTGCCATTACGCCATGCCATACACCCGTCTACTTGCCCCCGCCCGTGCCCGGTGGGGGCTGCTGCCAGCTGCGATTGGTATAGGGTTTGCCGATTTTTCCGCTGCAGCCCGCAGCACCAATGGCCAACCCGATAATCAGCATCACACCGATGATCATTCGCATCATCTTCATTTTGATCTCCCCGAACCCGCTGGTAAGTTCAAAAAGTTCCGGTAACACCGCGCCAGTCGCGTTTCGCCTGCGCTCTTACGTCCATCCGGGGCGCCATGCGTTCGGCCGGCTGAATTTCAAGAACGTTGTCGCTAGGCTCCTCAAACAGCCTGAAATTCTTGACGCCAACCGACCGCATGGCTTTCCTCCCCGGATGCACGATATCGCTTCACCGAAATAGGCTTGGCGCTCCTTGGTAATTGCTGCCGGAGGTTTTTAAGAACATACACCCGCTGCCGCTAACCAACAGCAGTAAGAATGCATTACGCCGCTTGTATCTTACAGGGATGTTATTTTCAGTCCCTGAAAATAACAATTCTGTATCTTACCGATCAAATATTGAAATTCTTGACAAAGTTCGTTTCTGTATTTTTAATGCGTTACACAGCCTAGCCGGCCTGGCATGCTACTTGCTGCTGCCCTTTGTTTTCATTGCGTTCAACGGACACGTTAACCATCACCAGAGGAGCTTTTCGTGCCGCAACACAGGACTCGCCGCAACTTGCCGCGTGAAGCCGATCGGCTTCAGGACCGGCGCCGACACCTGATTGAGAATTCTCTCGGAGATGGGACCGGTTCGTTCAACAGGGGCCACAGCCAGATCATCGACGAATACTTCCGCGAGGGATTCGAAAGCAGCTCCACCGGGCCCCGGCTGGACATTATCAGAAACCCGTATGCCATCATCGCGCTGGGTGGATACGGGCGGCAGGAGCAGAGCCTCCACTCCGACATCGACCTGCTCTTTCTGTTCGAAAAAAAAGTTCCGGACATTGCCGAAGATCTCATTCGGGAGATCGTCTATCCTCTCTGGGACCTCGGATTCGAGGTCGGGTATGCCACCCGTTCTCTGAAAGAGAGTATCGCCGCCGGACGCCAGGATTTTGAAGTGCTCACCTCTTACCTGGATGCCCGCTTCATCTGCGGTGTATCACTGCTGTATACCAGGCTGCTGGAACAGCTGCGCAACCGCATCTTTAAGCCGCAGGCTGGAAAAATCGTCGACTGGCTGATTCAGCGCAACCTGATCCGCCATCAGCGCTTCGGCGACAGCGCCTACCTTTTGGAGCCCAACCTCAAGGAGGGCCAGGGCGGCCTGCGGGATTATCACACCATCTTCTGGGCGGCCAAAATCAAGTTCGGCTTCCAACAACTGCGTGATTTTGAGTATGAAGGCTATTTTTCGCATTCCGAATTCCAGGAATTTCACGATGCACTGCACTTCATCTGGAACGTCCGCAACCAACTGCACCGGTTGACCGGACGTAAATGCGACCAGCTCTACCTCAACCACCAGCTCAAGCTGGCGCAAGCACTGGGGTACGCGGCCGACGGTCGGCGCAAACCCGTGGAACGCTTCCTGGGCGAACTGCACCGCCACATGGAAACCGTCAAACAGCAGCACCTGCTGTTTCTGCACGACCTGAAAATCAACAAAGCGGGCAAACCCGGCCGCAAGCCGACAAAGAAAACAAGTGTTACCGGCCTGCTCATCGACGGCGGTACGATCGACTTCACCTCGTCCGAACAGATTCTGCGCCGGCCGCTGCTACTGCTGGAAATTTTCGCCGAAAGCGGGCGGCTCAAGGTACCGCTGAGTGCCGATGCGCGCAGACTCGTCCGGGAGTTTGCACATCTGGCCGACAGCGAGTTCTGGACGATTCCAGACGCGCTCAAAACCTTCGAGCGCATCCTGAGCCGTCCGGACCCGGAATTCAACGGCCTGGACATCATGCTGCAGACCGGACTTTTATCGCGTATTATTCCGGAGTTCGCCGGCATCGTCAACCGCATTCAATACAACGAATACCATATTTACCCCGTAGGGAGACACGCGTTAAAGACCCTGCAGGAAGTAAAAACTTTCGGGATCCACGACGCCCCCCAAAATGATCTCCTCTTCTTCGAGGTCTTCCATGAAATTGCCAGCCGCCGGCGCCTGTACTGGGCGGCGCTGCTGCACGATATCGGTAAGGGCGCCGGCAGCGGCAGGCACGCCGAAAAGGGCGCCGCAATGGTGCGCAACCTGCTCGGCCGCATGAACTTGCGCGGTAAAGATATCAAGCTGATCAGCTCGCTGGTCAAAAATCACCTCCTGCTGATTAAAACCGCCACCCGCCGTAATCTGAACGACGAGGAAACCGCCGTGGCGTGTGCCCATAGAGTCGGCAACGCGGATATGCTGAAAATGCTCTACCTGCTGACCGTGGCCGACTCCAGGGCCACCGGCCCCAAAGCCTGGAACAGCTGGACAGCGGTTCTGCTGCAGGATCTGTTTTTCAAGACCTTGCGGGTTCTGGAAAGCGGGGAGCTGGCTTCCCGCCGGGCCATGCACGCCGTCAACCGCAAAAAAGAGCAGGTCCTGGCCGCCTGCACAAGCCCTGAAGCCCGGACACGTGCGCAACAAGAGCTGGCGATGATGTCGCCGCGCTACCTGCTGTATGCCCCGGCGGACCGAATCCACGATCACCTGGAGCTTTACCATCGCCTGGGCCAGCGGGACTTCGTATGGGACATCCGGAAAGGTGACGACGCCGGCACCCGCCGGGTGACCATCTGCGCCCAGGACCGGCCCGGCCTGTTTTCCAAGATCGCCGGTGTACTGACCGTCAGCGGCGTTGATATTTTAGACGCACAGATCTTCACCTGGCGCAACAATATCGCGTTAGATGTTTTTGAGGTCCGGCCGCCGCCGGACCGGATTTTTGAGCAGGAGCGCTGGGGGCGGGCCGAAAAGCACCTGGCCCGGGCGCTGTCCGGAGAAGTGGACATTGCCGCACATATAGAAACCCGGGCGGCGGCATCCCATCAGGGGCGCATCCACATAGATCCCGAACCGCACCGCGTGGAGGTAGACAACACGTCGTCGAGTTTTTTTACCATCGTCGAGGTCTTTACCTATGATTTTCCGGGACTTCTGTTTCGCGTGACCGACGCGCTTTTCAGAAGCGGCCTGGACATCTGGGTGGCCAAAATCGCCACCAAGGTCGACCAGGTGGTGGACGTATTTTACGTTCGTGATTTTGACGGCCAGAAAGTTGAAGATGCCCGGGAAGTCGCGGCGCTCAAGGCAGCTGTTCTGTCGGTTCTGCCGGGTTTCGAACCCCAGGCGGCGGCGCAAAAGGCAAAATCGTCCGGTATCTGATCCAACATCTACCATGCAGAAAGGAATTTATACACCATGCGATTGAAAGTTCCGCCTCTCATCGTCACCCTACTGCTCTTCCCGTTCTCTTCGGCTATGGCGGCCGAGACGCTCAACGCCGGCGACACCGCCTGGGTCATCGTGGCTACCGCGCTGGTGATGATGATGACGCCGGCGGGCCTGGCCCTTTTTTACGGCGGTATGTCGCGCTATAAAAACATCCTGAACACCTTTGCCATGACGATTGTTTCCTACTGCATCGCCAGCATCATCTGGGTGGTCTGGGGCTATACGCTTTCCTTCGGACCCGACCGGGCCGGTATCATCGGCGGGCTGCAGCATCTGTTTTTGAACGGCATCGATGTGCACTCCCTGCACGGGTCGATTCCCACCTATGTTTTCGTGCTCTTCCAGATGACTTTTGCCGGCATCACCGTGGCCTTGATCCTGGGTGCCATCGTCGACCGCATGAAATTTTCAGCATGGGTCGTATTTACGCTTCTTTGGGTGACTTTCGTTTACTGCCCTCTGGCGCACTGGGTCTGGGGCGGCGGCTGGATGGCCGCCATGGGGGCGCTTGATTTCGCCGGCGGCACGGTGGTGCACATCAACGCCGGTGTGGCCGGATTGATTCTGTGCTTGATTCTTGGTAAGCGGATCGGGTATGGAAAGGAGGCGATGTTTCCGGCCAGCGTCACCCTGACCGGACTGGGCGCCGCCCTGCTCTGGTTCGGCTGGTTCGGTTTCAACGCCGGCAGCCAGCTCGCCGCTGACGGTGTGGCGGCATCTGCATTCCTGGCCACCAACACTTCCGCCGCTGCCGGTGCACTGGCCTGGATGTTCGCCGAGTGGTTTACCACGCAAAAGCCCACGGTGCTCGGCATCGCATCCGGATCTGTCGCCGGCCTGGTGGCCATTACACCGGCGGCCGGGTTCGTCGGCATGTCCGCATCTTTAATTATCGGTTTGGGGGCAGGCCTGCTTGGATTTTACAGTGTGACCAAAATCAAACCGATCGTCGGATATGACGACTCGCTGGACGCCTTCGGCGTCCATGGAATGTGCGGCATATGGGGTGCACTGGCGACCGGCATTTTCGCGGACCCCAAAATCACCGCCGGTGCACGTGGCCTGCTGTATGGCAACCCCCGGCAGCTCTGGATACAGTTTTTGTCAATCCTGGGCACCGCCGCTTTCACGGCCGCAGGCACGCTGATCGTGATTGCCGCCACGCGTTTGCTCACCGGCAGCCTGCGGGTGGATCCGGAAAGCGAAGTCGAGGGCCTGGACGGCGCCCTGCATGGCGAAAGGGCATTTGAAATCGTATAAGGGAGGAGAAAAGCGCAATGAAAAAAATCGAGGCAATCATCAAGCCGTTCAAGCTGGATGATGTCAAAGAGGCACTCAATGAAATCGGCATCCAGGGCATGACCATCAGTGAGGTCAAGGGCTACGGACGGCAGAAAGGCCACAAGGAGATCTACCGCGGCGCAGAGTACATCGTCGATTTCATCCCCAAAGTCAAAATCGAAATCGTGGTCGACGCCGGCCGGGCAGCCGAAGTGATAGACAAAATCCGCACCGCCGCCAACACGGGCAAAATCGGTGACGGCAAGATATTCGTGATTCCCGTGGAGCAGGCGCTGCGCGTACGTACCGGCGAGACAGGTACGGACGCCATCTGAACCCCGGCACCAGCCTGCTCGGCGGACCGTTTCTGCAGAAGCTCATCGTCTTGTATTTTTCACCCTATTAACTGTCTGGAGGAGATTTATATGACACCCAAAGAAGTGCTCAACATGGCAAAGGAAGAAGGCGCTAAAGTGGTCGATGTGCGTTTCATGGACTTTCCCGGACTCTGGCAGCATATGACCGTCCCCTTGAGAGAACTGACCGAGTCCACGTTTGAAGACGGCATCGGTTTCGACGGATCCAGCATCCGCGGCTGGCAGCCCATTCACGCCAGCGACATGCTGCTGATCCCGGACGCGGATACGGCCAAGATGGATCCTTTTTATGCCGACCCCACCCTGGTACTGATCGGCAACATCGTCGATCCCCTGACCCGCGAATCCTACTCCCGTGACCCGCGCCATATCGCCCAGAAAGCGGAAGCCTACCTGAAGAGCACCGGTATCGGCGATACGGCTTACTTCGGGCCGGAAGCTGAATTTTTCATTTTTGACGACATCCGCTTCGAATCCGGCCGTCAGCGCTCCTTCTACGCCATCGATTCCGTTGAAGGCATCTGGAACTCCGGCCGCGATGAAGGCCCCAACCTGGGCTACAAGCCCCGCCACAAGGAGGGCTACTTCCCGGTGCCGCCCATGGATAAATTCCAGGACCTGAGAACCGAAATGCTGCTGGTGCTGGAAAAACTGGGCATCGATGTTGAATGCCAGCACCATGAAGTCGCCACGGCCGGCCAGGCCGAAATCGACATGCGCTTCAAGCCCCTGGTGGTGATGGCCGACCAGCTGATGTGGTTCAAGTACGTGCTGAAAAACGTGGCCCAGCGTCACGGCCACACGGTCACCTTCATGCCCAAACCGCTCTTCGACGACAACGGCACCGGCATGCATACGCACATCAGCATCTGGAAAGAGGGCCAGCCCGTGTTCGCCGGTGAAAAATACGCTGGTGTTTCCCAGGAAGCACTTTACGGCATCGGCGGGATCCTGAAACACTGCAAGGCGCTGTGCGCGTTCACCAACCCGACCACCAACTCCTACAAACGTCTGGTACCCGGTTTTGAAGCGCCGGTCAATCTGGCTTACTCCAGCCGCAACCGCAGTGCCGCCGTGCGCATCCCCATGTACTCCCCGTCCCCCAAGGCCAAACGGCTGGAGTTCCGCACCCCGGATCCCTCCTGCAACGGCTATCTGGCCTTTTCCGCCATGCTGATGGCCATAATCGACGGCATCCAGAACAAGATCGACCCGGGTGATCCGCTGGACAAAAATATCTACGACCTGCCTCCGGAGGAACTGGCAGAGGTGGATTCGGCGCCCGGATCACTGGACGAAGCCCTGGCGGCCCTGGAGGCGGACCAGGAGTTTCTGCTGAAAGGGGATGTCTTTACCCGGGATGCCATCGACATGTGGCTGGAGTACAAGATCGAAAACGAGGTCAATCCTGTCAAGCTGCGGCCGCATCCCCACGAATTCTTCCTCTACTACGATATCTAGCAATATCTGACGGCACCCCGGTCATCTCGGCCGGGATGCCGCCAGTCTCGCAGGCAGATGCGATTTGCAAACAGGCTGCGGGTGGGATTCGCCCTGCGGGCGACGCACAGCGCGGGGCCCCGCCAGCCACGTCCAAAGCGCTAGCGTAGCCGCAACGACAGATTCACACCGCTCTGATTGAAGTATGCGTCTAATTTCCGGTACCATGCACGGCGTTTCTTTTCAGGCAGGAAAATAACGAATTCTCCCATGGCGCGCTGGACATCCATCAGGTCGCTCAGAAAGTCGTAGGCCGCGTTGGCAGCGGCCTGATCGGACACCAGCGACTGGTTCTGGGCATCCAGCAGATCGATAATGGACTTGATACCCTGCACGTAAGCATCGGTAACCAGATTCAGGTTGCGACGGGCGGCATCGGCGGCGTCCCGGGACAGCCCGATGCTGGGGTAGGAAGCCCGCGTCAGGTTGAGGGCGGCGAGAATGCGCTGCTGAATGCGTTCCGCTGTGGCCTGCCGTTCAAAGGCGAGTTTTTTGAGCTCTTCCCGAACCCGCCCCAGGGTTCCGGATTTGCGCCCGCCTTCAAATAGCGGGAAGCTCACAAACACGCCGGCACGCCAGGAGGTGTCGTTCAGTCCCTGCGGATTGGTATCGCGTTGCCCTTCACCGTCGTCGGCGAAAAGCTGGTCGACAGAAGCATCCACAGAAAAAGTCGGCATCCAGAAGTCCCGCCGGGAAGCGGTTAGAATGCGCTTCTGGGCTTCAATGGCGGCGTCGATGCGTTTCAGCTCCGGCGAAGCGGACAGCCCTTCCTGCACGGCAAAATGGCTGAAGATGCGCAGGTCCCGGGTATTGCCCATGAGCTGGAAGAAAAGACGGTCGCTGACCACCAGCAATGGATCGCTGAGGCTGGTTTCTTCGGCTACGAAAGGCTCCATGAGCGGCTGGTTGAGTATGCGGTTCAAGGCCTCCATGGCATCCAGCGTCGCCGACTCTGCGCGCAGCACATCCTGGCGGTTGTTGGCAATCTGGTTTTCCCAGCGGTAGACCTCGTCCGGACCGGCCACACCGGTGCTCTGCCGGATGCGGGCACGCTCCAGATTGGCCCGCGTGAGCTTCAGATTTTCCTTCTGAATGCGCTCGATGGTCCTGGCCCGCAGCACTTGCAGATAGGCTCTGGCGGCCTGCTGCATGATGTCCAGGCGGACCGTATCGCGCTCCATGATGCGTGAAGTCTGGAGATGTTTTTCCACCGTGTAGTCGGACCAGGCCCTTTCAGAATAGATCAGCTGAGACCCCTTGGCGGATCCGCTCCAGGCGCGTTCGGGCGATACACCGGAACTGGATCTGGCCGTGTCGCTGTCGATGATGCGACCTTCCGTGCCGATATGCACCTGCGGCAAGAGCGGTGACCTGGCCTCCTTGACGCGCTGCTCGCCTGCGGCCACGTTGCGGTTGGCCGCCGAAAGGTCCAGGTTGGCCAAGAGGGCCTTCTTGACAGCCTTTTCCAGCGTCAGCCGCCGATCAATGCGCTGCGGGGTTTCGTTGATCAATTCGGCTTCGGTCATAACCGCCAGGCCGGGATAGACCCCGATGGCCCGGGCGGTTGCCATGTTGATGGACAACTTTTCCCCGGCGGGAAAAGCGACTTCGATCGAGGCGGCCGGTTCTCCCAGCAGAATGTCCTGCACGGCCACGGCCACCCGGCGGGCGGTTTTTTCCAGGCTGTCCGCCGCCGTCATGGTCATCAGGACACCGTCTTTCACCTCTTCACGCCCCCAGTAGGCGTAGCTGGGCAGCTTGCGGTCAATGAGGCCCCTGACCAGCCGCTTGAATTCACTGCGCGTCAGTTGCCACAGGGGCGCCAGCATCACGGCCTGGGTGCCGGGAGGAACACGGTTCAGGGCATCGGTGGCCGATTCCCCCACCGGAACGGTATGGACCGCAATGGTAAATTCGTTGGCGATATCATTGCCCATCCTGCGAATCGCCGGAATGCCATTGTAGTCCCGTGCATCGACCAGGATAGCCAGGGACTTGAAGGGTGTAATTTGGCGGAAGGCCTTGACGTCCCGTTCAAGACTGCGCATGGAATCGATGTACGTCAGGTTGGGCACACCGGAGGCACCCGCCTTGCGCGGCAGTTTTTGCAGGTCCGCATCGATGACAAACGGCGCCACCACCGGTTTGGGCAGTTCCCTGCGTTTGCAGGCCTCGCTGGAAGCAATGGGTCCCAGCGCCAGCACCAGATCCACATCGTCGGCGGCCAACAACCGGTTCAGCAGGCGGTCAACACCTGCGGCCGTCCCGTCTGCGGTCAGGGACCGCTTGGCAGGAAAGCGGACGTCGAATTCACCTTCGGAGATGCTCTTGATCTCCTGTTCAAAATAAGCCGGCAGACGTGGGAAGCGCACCATCGGTCCGTCACTGAGGACCCCGATATGCACAACTTTGTGCTGCTGTGCGCAGTGGGCGTCGGCGCCTACACCCGCCACGAGAAAAACCAGCGCAATCCAGATAGCCGTAACCCGAATCTTCATCGCGTTGCTCCTGATACGAAATTCCTGTTGGGTACAATACCGACGCTTGGCATGCCGTGTCGGAATTCAGCTTGCGCGCGACCGTCCCCAGGCCTCGTTCCGCCGGTATTTTACCTTGAAGAAAACAGCGTAAAGCGTGGGCACGAAAATCAGCGTCAGCAGCGTGGCAAAGCCCAGCCCGAAAACGATGGTCACCGCCATGGCCACGAAAAAGGCATCCGTAAACAGCGGAATCATGCCCATCATGGTGGTCAACGCCGCCATGGCAACCGGCTTCAGACGGGATGCGCCGGAATCGACAATGGCGGCAAACGGTGGCTTGCCCTCGCGGATCTCCAGGTCGATCTGGTCGATGAGCACCACGGCGTTCTTGATCAACATGCCGGCCAGACTCATGAGCCCCAGCAGAGCCATGAATCCGAATGGCTGATGGAAAATCAGCAGACCGGCCGTCACACCGATGATGGAAAGCGGCACGGTCAGCCAGATGATCAGCGGCTGTTTGAAGGCGTTGAACAGGAAGATGACCACCAGGATCATCATTCCGAAATAGATGGGGATACTGGCCCCCAGTTGCTCGTTGGCATTGGCTGAATCTTCGGCCTCACCGGACCAGGCGATAAAATAGCCCGGACGTCCTTTCAAGGGTATGATGTCGTCGTATTTGACGGGAATGGTGGCGGCATCGATCTTCTCGGGTTTCTTGTCCAGGTAAGCCGCGTAGTCCACTCCGAGGGCTTTTTCGATCTTGGGCTTTACCCGCGCCAACAGTTGGGACGGCAGTTCCGTGCGGGCGTCGGCGTGTATTTTGATCATGGAGCGGCGGTGCCAGCGGGCCACGCGGGGGTTTTCCCAGCCCGTTTCCAGCCCGTTAATTACCTGCAGCACGGGGATTTCCTTGCCCGCCATGGGGCTGAACACATTGATCTCATTAAGATTTTCTACCGTCATGCGCTCATCCCGCGGGGCCCGCGCAACGATGGGGATCAGGTCGATACCTTCGCGGTAGAGCCCGGTAACCGTGCCTTCGAAATTGGACTTGACAGCCGCGGCAATCATGGGGCGCGAGATGCCCAGCCGCCGTGCCCTGTCTTCGGCCACGATGGGCCTCAGCACCTTGACCTTCTGCCCCCACTCGGTGCGCAGGGCCTTGGTCTGGGGATCGGCGGCCAGAACGGCCATGGCCTTGTCGGCCAGTTTGCGCAACTCCTCCTTATCCGGCCCATTGATGCGCAGCTGGATTTTGCCGCCGTTGCCGGGGCCGATATTGAATTTTTTAACATTTACCGTAACGTCTGGAAACATGGTTTCCAGGTCGTTTTGCACTTTGTAATACAGTTTTTCGATTATGCTGTAATCTTTAACACCTACCAGAATACTGCAATAGCGGGCGTCCGCGTCGATGGGCACGTCATAAGTGAGCAGAAAGCGGGGGTGTCCGGATCCGATGGCCGAAGCTGTTTCGGTAACCCCGGGAAGGCTCTTGAGGTACTTTTCCATGGCGGCGACCCCCTTTTCCGTGTGGCGGATGTGGATGCCGTCGCGGAACTGGCACTCCACCATGAACTGCGGCCGGGTGGAGGCCGGGAAGAACTGGTTGGAAACGAATCCAAAACCATACAGCGCCGCCCCGAAAAGCCCGACCACGACGGCAATGGTGACCCATCGAAAACGGATGGCAGCAACCACCAGTCCGCGGTAGAGCTGGTAGAACTTGCCGCCATAGGGGTCTTTCTGCTCCGCGTCTGCAGCCTGTGCGGCCCTCTTCCTGCTCAGAATAAACTTCTGGGTAATCAGGGGGGTGGAGGTTACGGCCGTTACCCAGCTCAGAGAAAGGGATATCAGGATGACGTAGTACAGCGAGCGGCAGAATTCACCGGTGCTGTTGTTCATACCACCGATGGAGGCAAAAGCCAGGATGGCCACGGCGGTGGCGCCTGCAAGGGGGACGGCGTTCTGGCCAACCACCTGCTTGGCGGCTTCCAGCCCGTCTACGCCCTTTTCCATGCGGGTCTTCATCCCGTCGACCACCACGATGGCGTTGTCCACCAGCATGCCTAAAGCGATGATCAGGGCCCCCAGGGAAATGCGCTCCAGAGTAATTTTGTAGTAATCCATGACCACGAAAGTGGCCGCGATGGTGAGCAGCAGGATGAAGCCGATGATCAGACCCGAGCGCAACCCCATGAAGATCAGCAGCACCACCACAACGATGGCCACAGCCTCCAGCAGGTTGACGATAAAGCCGTTGATGGCTTTGATGACGCTGTCGGACTGCATGGAGATGATTCTCAGATCCATGCCAATGGGAATTTGTGTCTGGAGCTCGGCAATGCGCTTCTTGACAGCCTCGCCCATGGTGACCGCGTTGCCGCCCGCCACCGTGGAAATGGCGATGCCGATGGCCGGTTGACCGTCGATACGCAGAATGTTCCTGGGCGGATCCTGGTAGCCGCGCCGTACGGTGGCCACATCCTTCAAATAAATCAGCTTGCCTCCCTTGCTGGCGATGAACAGGTCACCAAAATCTTTCTCGGACTTGAATTCACCGGTGGGGTTGATGGCGATATACTGGGGCGGGATCCGGATGTGCCCCGAGTCGGCCGGCAGGTTCTTGGCCTTGAGGGCGTCAAAGATCTCCTGGCGGGTAATCTTCAGGGCCGACATGCGCGCACGTGACATCTCCACGTAGATGGTCTCGTTCTGGACACCGAAAAAGGTCACCTTCTTGGCATCCTGCACCACCAGCAGTTCACGCTTGAGCAGCTCGGCGACACTTTTCAGCTCGGCAAAGGAAAACCCCTTTCCGGTGAGCGCGAAATACACGCCGTAAACATCGCCGAAATCGTCGTTGACCGTCACGGGGCCGGCGTCCGGCGGCAGTTGCGGTGTGTAATCGCTGACCCGGCGCCGCAGTTCATCCCAGACCTGGGGAAGGGCCTGTTTGTCATACTTGTCCTTGATTTCCACCTTGACAACGGACAGCCCCCGCCAGGAATAGGATTCCACGCGCTTTAGCTGCCCCATCTCCTGGGCGGCCTTTTCGATCTTTTCGGTGACTTCCTTTTCCACCTCGCCGGGAGAAGCCCCCGGATAGGGCGTGATGACCACCGCCGTCTTGATGGCGAATTCCGGGTCCTCCAGCCGCGGCAGGGCTTTGTAAGAAAAATAGCCTAAAACCAGGAGAACCAATGTCATGGTCCAGGTGATGACGCTTTTCTTGATGGACAGTTCGGCGATGTTCATAAGCGCCTATCCCCTCTTCCGCTCTTTCCAGGGCCGCACCTTCATGCCATCACGCAACTGGGTCACACCGGCTGTCACGATGGCCTCGCCCCCCTTGAGGCCCTCGGTGACGACAATGTCTTGCGAACCGCTGAGCGGGCCGACCTTGACCGCAGTCTTGCGGACCGTCATTTTTTGCTTGTCCAGCACCCACACGTAGCTCTTACCGTCGGCGGCGTTCAAAACGGCAATGGCCGGGATACGGATGCCGGCGGCGGCTTTCGTGCTTCCGGACAGTTCCGACACCACGGTGCACGTCATGCCCGGCAGGATGTTGGCCTCCTTGGGCTGCTTCATGACCAGCACCACCTGGTAGGTTTGGGTGGCCGGATCCGCGCGCGTGGAAAACTCCTTCAGCTTGAGAACATATTTCTTTCCGGGTGCCGACTGGAATTCCGCCCAGGCCTTGATTTTCTTATCGCCCTTCAGTTCAGCCACAATCAGCTCGGGGACATCGACCAGGATTTCGACCTGACTGATGTCATGCAGGAAAACGATGGGTTCCTTGGCCCGCACTTTCTGGTAGTTTTCCACGAAACGCTTGGCGATCACACCGCCGAAAGGCGCCCTGAGGTAGGTGTCCCTGAGCGCGTTGCGGGCATCCTCCAAGCGCGCACGCGCCACGTCACGGGCCGCGCGGTAGCGGTCGAAATCGGCCTTGGAAACCTGCTTTCTGGCGTACAGCTGGCGGTAGCGCTTGTATTGATTTTCCGCTTCTACGGCCCGGGCGCGGGCTTCTTTGACGGCAATCTCAAAATCACGGGGCTGAATGCGGGCGATCAACTGCCCTTTTTTGACCTGCTGCCCCTCTTCCACGGGCAGCTGCACCAGTGGACCCGACACCTTGAAGGACAGTTCGGAACGGCGGCTGCCGCGCACCACACCGGCGAATTTATGCAGCCCCGGCCCCAGGCCGGATTTCACCGTCATGATTTTTACCGGCCGCACGACTTCTTTGGGCGCCGGTTCCTCTTTTTGGCCGCAACCTGCGAAAACCAGCAGAACCGCCGCTGTCAGCAGGAGGGGCATTGTACTCCCGCTCAATGCCCGCCGGGACACGATGGGGCAATATCGCTGTACTCTGTTTTTCATGGCGTATTCCTTGATCTGCTTGAAAGTGCGCTTGATACTCATGGGGAAAATGACCTGCAGCAAAAGGGCGGCATTGCCGGTCTCACCGCAAAACCGGAGACGCCACAGGGCCAAAAATATCTTCAGACAGTCGCTTAGCATACCCCGCTTTACAAGCAACCGTGGATCCGCGCCAAAAACAGGCGGCGTCTCCCACCGGTTTTTCACGAAAACCGCCTTCAGGACAGGGAAACCTCGGTGCCCAGGTCCTTTTTGCGTGCCGCGGCCAGAATGGCGCCCGCAACGGCGGCATCCTGAATCGCCACGCCCACCGATTTGAAAAAAGTGATCTCCGTAGCTGATGTGCGGCCCTTCTGGCGGCCGTTGACAATCTCGCCGATTTCGGCGTCGATGCCGGCACCGGCCTTGATAAGATCACCGGCTTCCGCCAGGCAGGCCTCGCGCTGGTCGACCACCACGCGCGCGCGCTTGACGGTGGCCGCATCGATCTCCTGCATCTCGGGCGTAAAAGACCCGATACCGGTGACATGCGTTCCGGGCGCCAGCTCCCGGCCGTCGAACAGGGGGGTTTTGGAAGTGGTGGCGGCAATGACGATATCGGCGCTGCGGATGGCCTCCTGGGGATCTGCAATGACATGCACGGCTGGCGCATCCGGCCAGGTGGCCACCTCTTCCGCCAGCTGCCGCGCCGCGGCGGGCGAACGATCGACAATCTTGACCTGCTTGACGGCGCGCACACAGCACACGGCCGCAAGCTGGGAGCGACCCTGTACGCCGGCGCCGAAAAGCGTTACGCAAGCCGCATCCGGACGGGCCAGCAGATCGGCTGCCAGGCCGCCGATGGCCCCGGTGCGCAGCGCCGTAAGACAGCCGCCCTCCAGGAGTGCGGCCGGCATGCCGGTTTCCGGGTCCACAACCAGCACCACAGCGCTGACCACCGGCAGACCACGCGCAGCATTGCCTTCGTTCACCGAAACGATCTTGATGCCCAAATCGCGGCTGCGGCGCAGATAGGCCGGCATCACCAGGGTGACCCCGCCGGCGGTCGGCAGCTGACTTCTAAGCGGCATGCTGACATCGCCGGCTGCCAGCTGCCCGAAGGCGCGACGTACAACCTCGATAGCCGTGCGCATGGGAAGCGCCGCCGCGATATCGGCTGCCGTCAAAATCGTCATATTCATAAACACCTCCTTTGGGACAGAAATGCCATCTTACCGGTCCTGCTGCGCGGCCGGCAGTCCTTCATCGGCCCGCGAGCTGTACAGGTTAGCCGCGGCCAGGGTCAAAGCGACGATCGAAGGGCCGGTGATCAGGCCCCAGAAACCGAAAGTGGCGATACCGGCCAGAATCGAAAGCAGGATCAGGATCTCGTTCATGGTGTATTCGAAACCAAAGGTCTTTTTCAGACGGCTGATGAAGATGAGGCGCAGGATATTGTCGATGAAAAAACCCATCACCACCCACGCGAACCCGACGATGATGGCGGCATTCAGAAAACGGCCGGCAAACAGTTCCAAGGCCACCACCGGGACGTAGACCAGGGCCGCACCGACGATGGGAATCACCGAACAGAAACCGGCCAGCACGCCGAGATACACGGCGTCGTAATCGCCGGTAAAAGCCATCAGTACGCCAAAGGCCAGGCCCTGGGCGATCATATTGAACAGCGCCCCGTAAAAAACCACCGCCACAGTGCCGGTGCATTCCCGGTAGAGATACTTCTCCTGATCCAGGCGCGTCGGCATGACCTTTGCCATAAAATTCAGAATCTGTTTGCCGTAAAGGTTGAAGAGAAAATAGAACAGCAGGATCCAGACCACCTGTATCAGCAGGCCGCCGGCGCCGGTAACCACGCGCTGGATGCCCTTAATGACGGCCTCGACGCTGGCGCCGCTTATCAGGGTACTGCCCTTGGATTTCAGTTTTTCGAGCAGATCGTGCAGGAGGGGGATACGGTCCAGGAAAGCTTGCAGCTTTTGCGCCATTTCCAGAACGGTCTGTTTGAGCTGGCCGATATTCAACGCGGTCACCTGGTCGTAGGTCTTGGAAACGAAGTACATTAAAGGAATAAAAATCAGCAGAATGAATAAGAGCGTGAAGACGGCGGCAGCCATGGCGCGTTTGCGCGCTTTTAACCATACCGGCAGCCCGGAATGGCCGATGGTGTCGACCAAGGCGTTATAGCCGTGGCTGGTGGAAAGCGCCAATACAGCCGCCACCAGCAGGTAATGCAGGTACGGAGAAAAAATCCACAGCGAGGCGGCAATCAGGGCCAGCGTCAAGGCGGCTAGAAATCGGTCCCCTTCATTGTGCGCAGAATCTCTGTCCATCGTTTCTCCGTTTGGTTTGGCAGCGCCCACATTTATGTCGAGTCGCACGGCGGATCTTCTGAAATACCGCCCGGCCATGGGAAATCAGCTACCGGAAAAGACAAAGCACCACTATTTTTCATACCAATGCGTTTAGCGAAAAGCAAATGTTCTCGCAACCGCCGCCATCTTCTGCACCCAGCGGATGTACTTCCGGCGACGCGCGCCGCGGTCATGCGCGCATTTTTTCCACGAGGTAACCGTCGATAAGCAGGTGCACAAAATGGTGCAGCACGCAAACCGCCAGGGCCTGGCCGTAGCGGGGAAACAGGGCGACCTGCAAAAGGATGGAAAGCGGCAGGGTTTTCTGGCAGCCCATGAAAATGACGCTTTCGCGGCGGCCGGGCCGGAGGTGGAAACCCCAGACCATCGCCCCGGCGGCCAGCAGCATCAGCAGGTGAAAGGCGGCCACCAGCAGCACAATCGCACCCAGGGTGCCAGAACTTTGCAAAAGCGCACGCCGGCTTTCGGAAATCGCCATCCAGACGATCATCAGCACCAGCACCTGGTTGAACTTCTGCAGTCCGTTTTCCAGCCGCTTGAGCGAATCTGCAGGCAGGCGCTGCACCACGCGGTTTCTGGCCGCCAGCCCCAGCACCAGCGGGATGAACACTAATGCGCCCAGCTGCAGCATGAGAGATGTTCGGTCGATGGCGATGTCCAGACTGCCCGTTAGGTTTGCCAGCAGCAGGGACAACACCAGCGGTATGGAAAAAACCGCCAGGCCGTTCGAGACCAGGGAAATCAGCAGGGCGTGTGCCATGTTGCCGCCCGCCGCTCCGCTCATGACCACCCCGCTGCTCAGCGTGGAGGGCATCACCGCCACCAGAAAAAGGCCGATGGTGATGCCGGTGCCGACCGGTGCGCAACTGAGCAGGTAGGCCAGGCCGGGAGCTGCCGCAAAAATGAGCACCAGCGCAATCAGCGCGCCCTTAATGTCGGTGAGGCCGGATTTGATCTGGCGGGTATTCAACATGATCCCTGAAGTGAAAAAGATGATCAGAATGGTGGCCTCGGCGCCGTAGTGCGTCTTCAACCACGTACCGGCCTGCGGCAGGACGCCGGAGACGTCGGCGAGCGTCGCCGTGACCACCACCATCAGGCCCGTGGGAAACCAGTGCTTCTTGATCGCTGCCAATACTTCCGCCATTTTCGCTGCTTTGCTCTTTTGTCGTTATGTCATCTCGAAAGACGGGAGCGCGATATGCAGGCTGCGCCGCAGGCCCCATGCCAGCACCGCCGCAAGCGCCAAAGAAAGCAATACCCAGGAAAAGAACGCCGCCGGAGAAGTGGAATGGTAGAGCAGGTGCAGCGGATCGGGGAGACAGCCCGTATCCATGTACAGCTTGGGGCGGCGGTTGAAGTACATCGGCATCAGCACGTCACCGATGCGAAACAGGCGTATGAAAAGGGGAAAAACCCCCAAAAGCATACACAGGAGCGGCCCCCACGGCTTGCGGAGTGCAGCGGCCAAGCATACTAGGAGCAGCAGCGTCCAGACTTCCAGCGACGGCGCCAGCAGACCCCACCAGGCACCAGCGGCAGAAAAGCCGCTGCCAGCAGCAAGCTTCCGCCCGCCCCACGCAAACAGTCCGCCTGGCTTTGGAGTGGTACCGCCCGCCCCGTGCACCGGCTTTCACGGGTGCTAAAAGCGGAAGCGGCGCGGCCCGGGGACACAGCTCAAAGGACCTTTGTTTTTTAGCTGAAAACCTGCGCGCACAGTTCACCCAGCGCACCCAGGTTCTCGCACAGGTGAATACCGGCGGCGCGCATGGCCTCGATCTTGCCCTGTGCCGTGCCGCTTTTGCCGCTGATGATGGCCCCGGCATGGCCCATGCGGCGCCCGGGCGGCGCGGTCAGACCGGCGATAAAGCCCACCACCGGTATGCTGAGATGCCGGCGGATAAAGTCGGCCGCCTCTTCCTCGGCACTGCCGCCGATTTCGCCCACCATCACGATTCCCTTGGTTTCAGGGTCCTTCTCAAAGGCATCCAGGCAGTCGATAAAATTGGTGCCGTTGACCGGATCGCCGCCGATCCCGATGCAGGTGGTCTGGCCGAGCCCCTGGCGCGTCAGCTGGTGGACCACTTCATAGGTCAGGGTCCCGGAACGCGAAATCACCCCCACGGGGCCGCCGGCCTGGTGGATGGGGCCGGGCATGATGCCCACCTTGCAGGCGCCGGGCGTGATGATTCCCGGGCAGTTGGGACCGATCAGGCGCGACGACTTGTCACGCATGTAGTTTTTCACCTTCATCATGTCCAGAATGGGGATGCCCTCGGTGATGGCCACGATCAGTTCGATGCCGGCATCCACAGCTTCCATGATGGCGTCGGCGGCAAAAGGCGGCGGCACGAAGATCATGCTGCAGTCGGCGCCGGTCTTCCGCTTGGCGGCTTCGACGGTGTTGAACACCGGTACATCGTCCATGGTCTGGCCGCCCTTGCCCGGGGTTACCCCGGCAACTACCCGGGTGCCGTAGGCGATGCACTGGCGGGTGTGGAACTGGCCCTCCCGGCCGGTAATACCCTGCACCAGGACCCGCGTATCTGCGTCAACGAATATGCTCATAGCTTGTCCCTTCCTTCCAGCGAATGCTGATCAGGCCACAATGGCGGCCACCTTTTCGGCCGCGTCTTTCAAATCCGCGGCCGAGATCAGGTCGAGGCCCGATTCAGCCAGAATGCGGCGCCCGGCTTCCACATTGGTGCCTTCCATGCGCACCACCACCGGCACGTTGATGCCGGTTTTCCGGGCCGCCTGAACCACACCTTCGGCCAGTACGTCACAGCGCAGGATGCCGCCGAAGATGTTGATCAGGATCCCCTTGACATTTTTGTCGTTGAGAATGATGCGAAAGCCGTTTTCCACCATCTCGGCGCTGGCGCCGCCCCCCACATCCAGGAAATTGGCGGGCTCGGCCCCGGCCAGCTTGATGATGTCCATGGTAGCCATGGCCAGGCCGGCGCCGTTGACCATATTGCCGACGTTGCCGTCTAGGTTGATGTAGTTGAGGTTGTACTTGGAAGCCTCGACTTCCAGGGGGTCTTCCTCGTCCAGATCGCGGTAGGCCAGGATATCCTTGTGCCGGAAGAGAGCATTGTCGTCGAAGTTGATCTTGGCATCCAGGGCCACCACGGTATTCTCGGCGGTGACCACCAGCGGGTTGATCTCCACCAGCGAACAGTCGTATTCAACAAACAATTGGTAGAGGCCGGCGAGCAACTTGACAAAAGGCTTGATGACGGCCGGTGCCAGCTCCAGGCCGAAAGCGGCCTTGCGGCCGTGGTAAGGTTGAATACCCACCAGCGGATCCACATACACTTTGATGATCTTTTCCGGGGTACGATCGGCCACTTCCTCGATGTCCATGCCACCGGCCTGGCTGGCCATGATCACGATCTTGGCCGTGGCACGGTCCGGAATGAGGCTCAGGTAGAGCTCTCTGGCGATATTGAGCCCCTGCTCCACCAGCACCTTGCGCACCCGCTGGCCTTCAGGCCCGGTCTGATGGGTCACCAGCGTCATGCCCAATATCTCACCGGCCGCAGACGCCACTTCTTCGGAAGAACGGGCCAGCTTGACGCCGCCGCCCTTGCCGCGGCCGCCGGCGTGGATCTGCGCCTTGACCGCCACCGGGAAAGCCCCCAGGTCGGCGGCCACCTTTTTGGCATCCTCGACGCTGAAAGCCACCGCCCCCGCCGGAATAGGCACGCCGTATTTTTTAAACAGCTCCTTGGCCTGAAATTCGTGAATTTTCATGACGCCGGATCTCCTTTATCACCCGATAACACAGAGAACATCATTTTTAGCAACCGAATCGCCGGTGGAAAAACCGATTTCCTTGATGGTGCCGCTGACCGGTGCCGGCAGCGCGTTTTCCATCTTCATGGCCTCCAGCACCACGACGGTTTCACCCTCGCTGACCTCGTCGCCGACTTCCTTTTCGTAGCGCACGATCATGCCGGGCATGGGCGCCAGCATTTGTTTTCCCTCTGCCGCTGCTGTCGGTGCGGCTGCAGGAGCCTTCTCGGGGGCGGCGGCCGCCGGCGGTTCCGGGGCCGGTGCCGGTGCAGCAGCCGGTGCCGGCGCGACAGGCGCCGCCGGCATGGGGGCCGGCATCTGCAGCGGCGTCTGGGTCGGCATCTGCTGAATGTAGTTCAACACCGGCGAACCGCCGACTTCATCCACCCCGACTTCGAAATAGTCGCCGTCCACAAAGACGTTGAAGGTACGCAGGGCATCGCTCTTGGGCGGCGCTTCCTTTTTGGGTTTCTCGACCAGTTCGCCGGCCTTGGCCTTGCGGACCAATTCCTCTTCGGCTTTGACATCGGCCAGCGTGCGCGGCCGCACCTCGGCCGGCGGCTCTTCCTTGCCGTATTTCCACTTCAGGAAACGCTTTCCGGTGACCGGGTACAGCGCGTAGATCAGGACATCATCCATGTCCACGGCCAGCCCCTTGACTTCTTCCTGGGCTTTGGGCAATTCGGGCTCCAGCACCTCGGCCGGCCGGCAGGTGATGGGCTCCTCACCCCGTTCATAGCCCTTGAGGGCTTTTTTCTGCACTTCGGGATCGATGGGAACGGCGGTTTTGCCGTAGAGCCCGTATACCAGATCCTTGACCTGGTCGGTGATCATCTTGTAGCGCTCATTTTCGTCGTCGAACAGCACGTTGTTGACCGTCTGGATCCCCACGATCTGGCTGGTGGGCGTCACCAGCGGCACCTGCCCCAGTTCTTTGCGCACCCGCGGCAGTTCATGGTAGACCGCGTCGATCTTGTCTAAGGCATCCATCTCCCGCAGTTGGTTGACCAGGTTGGAGAGCATGCCCCCCGGGGTCTGGTGCAGCAACACGTTGATGTCGATGATCGACACCTTGGAGTCATCCAGCAGGTGCCTGTACTTGGGCATGATCTCCCTTTCCAGGATTTCATTGATATGCGCCAGGTGGCGGATGTCGAACCCGGTGTCCCGGTTGGTGCCCAGCAGCGTCATCACCAGCGGCTCGATGGCCGGATGCGACGTCCGGTACGCGTATGGCGACATACAGGTGTCGACGATGTCCACCCCGGCCTCGATGGCCTTGAGCTGGCTCATGGGCGCCATGCCCGAAGTAAAATGGCTGTGCAGGTGAATGGGCACTTTTACGGCGGCTTTCAGGGCTTTGACCACCTGGTAGGCATCGTAGGGCGCGATCAGGCCGGCCATGTCCTTGATGCAGACGCTGTCAGCGCCCATGGCTTCCAGATCTTTGGCCTTGCTGACGTAATAGTCCAGGTTGTACACCTCGCCGCCCATGCGCGGTTCGGTCATGGAGTAGCAGATGCAGCCCTGGAAATGCTTGCCGTGTTCCTTGATGACCGGCACCACAGTTTCAAAATTACGAAAGTCGTTTAAAGCGTCAAAGGTGCGGAAAATGTCCATGCCGTTTTCGCAGGCCCGCTCCACGAAAGCCTTGGCCACATCATCGGCATAGTTGCGGTAGCCCACCAGGTTCTGGGCCCGCAACAGCATGGAGAAAGGCGTCTTCTTGATGTAGCGTTTCAGCGTACGGATACGTTCCCAGGGGTCTTCGTTGAGAAAGCGGTGCATGGTGTCGAAGGTGGCGCCGCCCCAGGTTTCAAAGGCCCAGAACCCGACTTCATCCATCATTTCAGCGATGGGGATCATGTCCTCGGTCCGGCCCCGGGTGGCAAACAGGGATTGGTGACCGTCGCGGAAGGTCAAATCCTCGATTTTCAGGGGGTTTTCCGCAACGGGCCGGTCCTTGTCGTAGTTCATGTCCGTCAATTTCAGCTGATCATGGTTGTTCATCGTAAAGGCTCCCTTTTGGATAACTTGCTGGATAACTTGCTTTAAAAAGGTACGCTGAAGCGGCTTTGGGAATGCATTCCGCCGGCTAGCTGAACCGTGTCAGCGATTTAAGCTGCATGAGACTGCGCAGCTGCATCATGCTCTGCCGTCCGCTGATGCCCCACCAGTTCTGGGGTCCGGACGGGGCGGCCGGCGGCTGGGTTACCGCCGTGGAAGCCAGCTGAACGCAGCAGGCATCCTCTTCGTTTCGGATATAACCCATCACCGCGGCAATGGCGGCGGCTTTCTTGGTATCATCCATGGTTCTCCTCCGGACACAGCAATTGGGCTTACACGGGAATGTTGCCGTGTTTCTTAGGTGCGCGCATCTCGCGTTTGGTGCACATGACTTCCAGGGCTTCGATGAGGCGCGGCCGGGTTTCGCTGGGGACGATCACGGCGTCGATGTAGCCCCGCTGGGCCGCCTGATAGGGATTCGAGAACAGTTCGTTGTACTCCGCGATCTTTTCCTGGCGCTTGGCCTCGGGGTCGGCGGCGGACTTGATCTCCCGGCGATGGATGATGTTAGCGGCACCGGCGGCCCCCATCACGGCGATTTCAGCGGAAGGCCAGGCAAGGGCCATATCGGCGCCCAGGTCCTTCGAACACATGGCCAGGTAGGACCCGCCGTAGTCCTTGCGCGTGACAAGCAGCATCTTGGGCACTGTGGCCTCGGAGTAGCACCACAGCAGTTTGGCCCCGTGGCGGATGATGCCGCCCCATTCCTGCTGGCTGCCGGGCAGGTAGCCGGGAACATCGGCGATGGTCAAAAGCGGAATGTTGAAGGCATCGCAGAAACGGATGAAACGCGTGGCCTTGTCAGAGGCGTTGATGTCCAGGCAGCCGGCCAGCACCTTGGGCTGGTTGGCAATGATGCCCACACTGCGTCCGTTGAGGCGCGCCAGGCAGACGATGATGTTCTGTGCAAAGTGAGCATGGGGCTCGAAGATCTCGCCGTTGTCGACAATGGAGCGGATGACGTCTTTTATGTCGTAGGACTGGGTGGGGGAATCCGGAATGATCTTGTCCAAAGCCGGGTCCGTGCGCCGCGGGTCGTCACCGGTCTGGACAATGGGCGGATCCTCCATGTTGTTGGATGGCAGGTAGGATAGAAGGGTCCGGATCTGTTTCAGGGCGTCTGCATCGTCTTCGCAGGCAAAGTGGGCCACCCCGCTTTTTTCATTGTGCGCCATGGCGCCGCCGAGGTCTTCGAAAGTCACTTCCTCGCCGGTGACCGACTTGATGACATCCGGTCCGGTGATAAACATGTAGCTGGTGTTTTTGACCATGAAGATCCAGTCCGTCATGGCCGGTGAATAGACCGCCCCACCGGCGGTGGGGCCCATGATGGCTGAAATCTGCGGGATCACACCCGATGCCACCGAGTTGCGGTAAAAAATCTGGCCATAGCCCGAAAGGGCGTCAACGCCCTCCTGGATGCGCGCCCCGCCCGAATCGTTCAGCCCCACGAACGGCACACCGGCCTTTATGGCCATGTCCATCACCTTGCAGATCTTCTTGGCATGCATCTCACCGAGGCTGCCGGCACGCGAGGTGAAATCCTGGGCAAAGGCGAATACCGGCCGGCCGTCGATGCGTCCGTGGCCGGTGATGACGCCGTCCGAGGCGATTTCAACTTCCGGCATGCCGAAGTTGACGCAGCGGTGTTTCACAAACATGTCGATTTCATGGAATGTCCCGGGGTCAAAGAGCAGGTCCAGACGCTTGCGGGCGGTGAGCTTGCCTTTTTCGCAGTGTTTGGCAACGGCCTTATCCCCGCCCATGGCGCGTATCCTGGCCTCCCGGTCCCGGAGATCCTTGATTTTGTCATCCACGATGCCCATGATTTTCCGTTCCTTTCACCCAGTGCTTTATTCGGAAATGTTCGTAAACAGAAAACTCTCGCCAGCCGGTCGTTGCAAACTTGCAACTCAACTGCCTGAAAAATAAGCCTATAGCCTATCTTAAAACTTCGCACTTTTGTCAAGCAAAAAAAGCAGCTCATCGGCCGCCGCCATGGGGGTCAGCCGGCCGCGGCGCACCTGGTCGGACACTTCGGGAAGCTTGCGGCGGATCCCCGGGTGCCGGCAGAAGCGCTCCTGAAGCCCTTCTGCCACCAGCGATTCCATCCACTCCAGCGCCTGATACCGGCGCCGCTTTTCGAGTTCTCCGGATGCCTGCAGCCGGCGGTGGTGATCCAGCACGGTCTGCCAGATTTTTTCGATCCCGGCCCCGGTGGCGGCGCTGCAGGTCAATACCGGCGGTTTCCATCCGGCAGCCGGAGGGTTTAACAGGCGCAGTGCCCGCTCATAGGTTTTCCTGGCCCGGGTGGCCGGTCCGACGTTGCGGCCGTCGGCCTTGTTGACGGCCACGGCATCGGCAAGCTCCAGGATGCCCCTTTTGATACCCTGCAACGCATCGCCGGCGCCGGCGAGCATGAGCACCAGGAAAAAATCCACCATGCCGCAAACCGCGGTTTCCGACTGGCCGACGCCCACGGTTTCCACGATGACGACATCGAAGCCGGCGGCCTCGCACAGCAGCATGGTCTCGCGTGTCATGCGCGCCACGCCGCCCAGCGTACCGCCGGACGGCGAGGGCCGGATAAAGACGTTTTCTGCGACTGAGAGTCGCTCCATGCGGGTCTTGTCCGCCATGACGCTGCCGCCGCTGCGGCCGCTGCTGGGATCGACGGCCAACACCGCAATCCGGTGGCCCTTTTTCACCAGCAGGCTGCCGAGGCTCTCGATAAACGTGCTCTTGCCGACGCCGGGCACGCCGCTGATGCCCAGCCGGACAGCGCCTCCGGTTTCCGGCAGCAGGGCCTGCAAAATCCCGGCAGCAGCTTCCTGATGGTCCGGAAGGGAGCTCTCGATCAGGGTAATGGCCCGGGCCAGCACACGCCGGTCTGCACGGCGAATACCATCAAGGAAATCCTGCACACTACTGTCCACCATGGGAGTCTATCTGTTTTCCAGGATATCCAGCACCTTGCCGGCCGATTCGGTGATGGGCGTACCGGGGCCGAAAACGCCTACTGCGCCGCAGCTTATTAGAAATTCGTAATCAGACGGCGGAATGACGCCGCCGACCACGACCAGGATATCCCCACCACCGGCTTTTTTCAGAGCCGCGACAAGCTGGGGCACCAGCGTCCTGTGGCCGGCCGCCAGGCTGGAAACACCCACCAGGTGAACGTCGTTCTCGACGGCCATTTTGGCTGCCTCTTCCGGGGTCTGGAACATGGGGCTGATGTCCACGTCGAAGCCCAGATCCGCATAGGCCGTGGCAACCACTTTGATGCCGCGGTCATGGCCGTCCTGGCCCATTTTGGTCACCAGTATCCTCGGACGACGGCCCTTTCGGCGCTCGAAGGCGGCGGTGCGCTCTCTGAAAGCCTCGATGATCGACTGGTCGACGAATTCCGAGGCATAGGCGCCGGAAATACAGCGGGTCGCGGCGGTAAACCGGCCGAATACCTTTTCCATGGCATCGGAAATCTCCCCCACCGTGGCCCGGGCACGCACCGCCGGAATGCAGGCTTCCAGCAGGTTGCCCCCCGATTCGGCCGCGTGCGTAACGGCGGCCAGCGCCTGCTGCACGGCGGCGCTATCGCGGCGGGCCCGGATTTCCGCAAGCCGCTGGATCTGTTCGTCGCGCACGGCCTCGGAAACCTCCAGCACGTCCTTTAAGGGTTCCTCTTCGATCTGGTACTTGTTGACCCCCACGATGACGTCCAGCCCCTGGTCGATGCGCGCCTGCTTGCGGGCCGCGGACTCTTCGATCCTCAGTTTGGGCATGCCGGTTTCAATGGCCTTGGCCATGCCGCCCAGGGATTCGACCTCCTGGATGATCTTGCGCGACTCGCGAATGATGCCGTCGGTCAGGGCCTCGACATAGTAGGAGCCGCCCAAAGGATCGACCACGTGGCAAATCTGCGACTCCTCCTGGATGATGATCTGGGTGTTTCTGGCGATGCGCGCCGAAAAATCGGTGGGCAGGCCCACAGCCTCGTCAAAGGAATTCGTGTGCAGCGACTGCGTGCCGCCCAGGGCCGCGGCCAGCGCTTCCAGCGTGGTGCGGATGATGTTGTTGTAGGGATCCTGTTCGGTCAGGCTCCAGCCCGATGTCTGAACGTGGGTGCGCAGCATGCTGGAACGCGGATTTTTGGGGTCGAACTGGCTCATCAGTTCGTGCCACAGGAAACGGGCGGCGCGCAGCATGGCGATTTCCATGAAGAAGTTCATCCCCACGCCGAAGAAAAACGACAGCCGCGGTGCAAAATCATCGATCTTCAAACCACTTTGCAACGCCGCACGCACGTACTCCAGCCCGTCAGCCAGGGTAAAAGCGGTCTGCAGGACGGAATTGGCCCCGGCTTCCATCATGTGGTAGCCGCTGATGCTGACGGTGTTGAACTTGGGCATGTGCTGAGAGCAATAGGCGATGATGTCCGAAACGATGCGCATGGAAGGTTCGGGCGGATAAATGTAGGTGTTGCGCGTCAGGTATTCCTTGAGAATGTCGTTCTGGATGGTGCCGGTCAGCTGCTCCTGTTTGACGCCCTGTTCCTCGGCGGCCACGACGTATCCGGCCATGATCGGCAGCACGGCACCGTTCATGGTCATGGAAACACTCATCTGGTCCAACGGGATCTGGTCGAAGAGGATCTTCATGTCTTCCACGGAATCGATGGCCACGCCGGCCTTGCCGATATCACCCACCACTCGTGGATGGTCCGAATCATAGCCCCGGTGGGTCGCAAGGTCAAAAGCCACCGACAGGCCTTTTTGCCCGGCGGCCAGGTTGCGGCGGTAAAAGGCGTTGGACTCCCTGGCCGTCGAAAACCCGGCATACTGACGGATGGTCCAGGGCCGTCCGGCGTACATGGTTGCCATGGGACCGCGTACATAGGGTGCAAATCCCGGCAGCGTGTTGACGTGCTCCATGGCTTCCAAATCTTCGGCGGTGTACAACGGCTTGACCGCAATCCCCTCGGGGGTTTTCCAATCCAGGTCTTCCAGCGGCCGGCCCCTGAGCTGCTTGGTGGCCAGATCTTTCCATTTTTGGAGGTCGGGATGTTCGGACATGGTGCACTCCTTTTTGTTTTTGAAAGTCAGTTGCGGCGATGTCCCTGCGGCAACGCCCGGCCCGGCAGCCGCCGGCGGCCGCCCGTTTCGATCACGGGCGTTTCGGGGAACCTGCAGCCGGTTTCAGGAACGCTGGCAGAGTTCCACCAGTACGCCGTGGGTCGACTTGGGGTGCAGAAAGGCGATCTTGGCGCCGCCGGCCCCGATGCGCGGCTTTTCATCGATCAGGCGTACCCCCTTGGCTTTAAGTTCGCTCAAGGCCGCCTCGATGTCATCCACACGAAAGGCTACGTGCTGGAGGCCCTCGCCTTTTTTTTCGATGTACCTGGCCACCGGCCCGTCGGGTGCGGTGGATTCCAGCAGTTCCACCTCGCTTTCCCCCACCGGAAAAAAGCCGGTGGTCACCTTCTGCTCGGCAACGGTCTCTTCACCCTCGAAGGCCAGGCCCAGGATGTCGGACCAGAAGGCCTTGCCGGCCTGCATGTCCTTAACGGCAATGCCCAGGTGATCGATTTTCAAAATTTTCATTACTCCCTCCCTGTGGGCGTTATTGGGGTTTCAAACCGGTCGGCACTATCCTTTTGGCTTTTGCTTCGACAAGGCCCGCCGGAAACCCGGCATGGCGTTGACGATGGTGTCATCATCGACGCAGAAGGCGATCCGGAAATGACCGGGGCCTTCGAACCCGCTGCCGGGCACCACCAGGATCAGCTCCTCCTGCAGGGCGCGGACGAAAGCCACGTCGTCTTCGACGGGACTTTTGGGGAACAGGTAAAACGCACCGGCGGGCCGCGTGAATTCATATCCGCAATCCGACAGGCCGTCACACAAAAGGTCCCGCTTGCGGGCATAGGCGGATATGTCCACGCTCATGCCCTGCAGGCAGGCCACTACGCGCTGCATCAGGGCCGGGGCATTGACATACCCCAGGATACGGTTGGCCAGCGTCATGCCCGCCAGCAGATCATCCCGGTAGGTGGCGGCCGGGTTGACAGCGGCGAACCCGATGCGTTCACCGGGAATGGAGATGTCCTTGGAATAGGATGTGGCGATGATACTGTCCGGGTAGGCGTGGAAAACGCTGGGCACGGTCACATCGTCGAACACGATCTTGCGGTAAGGCTCGTCCGAAATCAGGTAGATGGTACGGCCCAGTTCGCGGCTCTTGGCGGCCAGAAGCTCCCCTATGGCGTGCAGGCTTTTTTCATCGTACACCTGGCCGGTGGGGTTGTTGGGGGAATTGATGAGCAGGGCCTTGGTTTTCTCGCCGATGGAATCGGCGATGGCCGCTATGTCCAGTGTAAAATCGGGCCGGGTGGGAACGGTCTTGAAAACCCCGCCGTGGTTGTCCGTGTAGAAACGGTATTCCACGAAACAGGGCGCCGGCGACAGCACTTCGTCACCGGGATCCAGGATGGCCTTCAGGATCACGTTCAAGGCCCCGGCGGCGCCACAGGTCATGATGATCTCGTGCGCCTCGATGGTGATGCCCTGCTCCTGTGCCAGATAGTCTGCTATGGATGCGCAAACCTGCGGGTAACCGGCCTGGGGCATGTAGCAGTGCCCGTCGAGGCCGCAGGAATCCACCGCATCGCGCAGCACTTCGTCGAATTTGGCCGGCGGCGGCAGATTGGGGTTGCCCAGGCTGAAATCGAAAACACGTTCCGCTCCGTACTGCGCTTTGAGGCGCGCGCCCTCTTCGAACATCTGGCGGATCCAGGACGATTTCTCGATAAATCCGCTGATTTTTCTGGCAACGGTCATCCATCTGCCTCCTGTCCGTGAAGCTGTATCACCAGCGATATCTTTCCCGAAAATACCGATCAGGGACATTGATAGGCAGATTGGCCATAAAATTCAAGAGTGATTATGGCCCCATGGCACCATTTTTTGCACAGCGAGCCGGCTCTCAGCTTGCAGGCTCAACCGATTTGACCTCGGGAATCTCCTGCTTCAACAGCCGCTCGATGCCGTTTCGCAGCGTCATCTGGGACATGGGGCAGCCGGCACAGGCGCCCTGCAGCCGTACGGTCACCACGCCGTCCACAACGTCGATAAGCTCCACATCCCCGCCGTCGGCCTGCAGCGAGGGCCTGATTTTATCCAGCACCTGCATCACTTGCTCTTTCATGTCGTCTTCTCCTCAGCACAAAGATAAAAAACCGAGCTTCCAGCACCCGTTGTACGGCCGCTCATTCATCAATATAAGGACGAAAACGGATCGTGCACCTCCTTTTGTAGCGTCCGTTCAAAATTCAGGCATCCGCAGCGGCCTGACGGGCCTGGAAAAACTCCCGGCGGAAATTCTCAAATCCGCCGTTTGATATGGCCTGGCGCATACGCTGCATCAGGGACGTAAAATAATGCACGTTGTGAATGCTGTGCAAACGATAGGCCAGCAGTTCGCGGCTCTTGTACAGGTGCCGCAGATAGGCCCGCGAGTAATGCCTGCAGGTGTAGCAGTCGCAGCCCGTTGCGATGGGCCGGGTATCCGTTTTAAAACGCGCATTGCTGATGTTGAAGGTTCCGCGGGCGGTAAACAGCTGGCCGTTGCGGGCGTTGCGCGTGGGCAGAACGCAGTCGAACATGTCGGCGCCCAGGCCCACCAGCGTTACCAGGTCTTCGGGTTTTCCGACACCCATAATGTACCGGGGTTTTTCCGCCGGCAGCTGCCCGAGCGTAAAATCGGCCACCGCGTACATGGTTTCGGCCGGCTCGCCCACGCTGAGCCCGCCGACAGCATACCCGCTGAAGTCCAGCGCGGCCAGCGCCTGGGCGGCCTCTTTGCGCAGGTCGTCGAACATGCCGCCCTGGACAATGCCGAACAGGGCGTTGCGGCCGCCGCCAGACGAGCGCCAGCTGCGCCGGCAGCGCCCGGCCCAGCGCAGTGTCAGCGCCATGGCCGCGGCCGCATCGTCATAATCGGCCGGATAGGCAATGCACTGGTCCAGGCACATGATGATGTCCGCATCGAGGCAACCCTGGATCTCAATGCACTTTTCAGGCGTCAGCAGGTGCGCCGAGCCATCGATGTGGGAACGGAAGGACACGCCCTCTTCGGTCAGGCTGGCAAGCGCCGCCAGTGAAAATACCTGAAACCCTCCGCTGTCGGTCAGAATCGGCCGGTCCCAGTGCATGAAGGCATGCAGACCGTCAAAGGCACCGATCACCTCGCACCCGGGTCGCAGGTAGAGATGGTAGGTGTTGCCCAGGATGATCTGCGCGCCAGCGGCCTTCAGTTCTTCAGGTGCAAGCGATTTGACGCTGGCAAGGGTCCCGACCGGCATGAAGACCGGGGTTTCGATGCGGCCGTGCGCGGTTTCGATCACGCCGGCCCGCGCCCTAGAGCGGGAGTCGCTCGCCGTCACACGAAAAGAGAACATGCCTGCCCTTCCTGTCGACACATTTGTGGATCACCCCTGTATCATCATTGATGCTTTCGTAGAAGGTTCGGACCTGCCGCTTGCGCAACCCCGCATAGCGCATTTCGAAGAAAAGTCTTGAAATCCGCCGGGAACCGACTTTTGGGGAGTTTATCGTTCCTGCCGCCGGCTGTTAATGCCCGGGAAAAACTTCAGCAGATCAGCATGGCATCGCCGTAACTGTAAAAACGGTATCCCCTGTCAATGGCCTCCCGGTAGGCGGCCAGCACTTCTTGGCGGCCTGCAAAGGCAGCCACCAGCATCAGCAGGGTGGATCGCGGCAGGTGAAAATTGGTGATCATGGCATCGACCATGCGAAAGTCGTAGCCGGGATAGATGAACAGGTCACACTGCCCGCTGCCGGAAGCGATGCGGCCATGGCCGTCGACGGCATATTCCAGCACCCGCACGCAGGTGGTTCCCACGGCCACGATGCGTTTCTGTTGCGTCCTGGCCCTGTTGAGGCGGTCAGCGGCAGCATTCGAGATGTGGAACCGTTCGGCGTGCATCCTGTGGTGCCGGATATCGGAAACCCGCACCGGCGCAAAGGTGCCGTAACCCACATGCAGCGTGATGGCAACGATTTCGACGCCCCGGGCCCGCAGCCGGTCCAGCAGTTCAATGGAAAAATGCAGCCCGGCCGTGGGAGCCGCAATAGCGCCCGGTGTGGCGGCATAAACCGTCTGGTAGGCGCCGCGGTCTGCCGGCAGTGATCGTCCGCCGCGGCGCTTGATGTACGGCGGCAGCGGCACACTACCGATGTGCTGCAGGTATGTTTCGAAAGCACCCACACAATCGAAAGCCAGCGTGTAGCGCCCCTCGCCACCGTCGATAACCGTGGCGGTAACGTCCTTTTCAAACAGCAGCTGCGCGCCTTTTTTCAGCGGCTTGGAAGCCTTGACCAGGCAGGGGCAGACGAAAGCGCTGCCCGGCCGACAGCTTTCACACGCACCGGCGAAATCCAGCAGCAGCACTTCCACCCGGCCGCCGCTGGCCTTGCGCCCGAAAAGCCGGCCGGGAATCACCGCCGTGTCATTGATCACCAGCAGGTCGCCGGTCCCCAGCAGTTGTGCGATATCTGCGAAGGCGGCATGCCGCAGCACACCGCTGCCGCGCTCGAAAACCATGAGCCGCGAGCTCTCCCGCTGCCGGACCGGCTTCTGGGCAATCCGGTCGGCAGGCAGGTCGTAGTGATAACTGGAAACGGCAAACAAACCTTAATTTCTCCCGATATAGATCAGCACCAGGCCCGCCGCCATCAGGATCAATCCAAAAGCCCGCAGTACCCGTGTGGGCATCTCCAGGACCTGCTGAATCCAGACTTTCATTTTTTCGGGCACGGCAAAATAGGGCAGGCCCTCCACGATCATGACCATCCCCAGCACGCACAGAAAAAAAGCCATTTCGTATCTCCGTCCCCATCCGGCGGGTGTCCGTGTGGACCCCGTTGAAAAACACACGGATGCTGCACAAAAGAACAGTATAGGGGGTAACGCCGGGATTTGTCAAAACGTAAAAAACGGACAGATAGGCGGGCAACGGGCAAAGGGGGCTGACCGCATCAGCCCCCGTAAAATTGCCGGCTAGAAGGCGTAGGTAAGATTCAGCATGAAGATGTGCGCGTAGACATCTTCAAATTGCCCGGTCATGTTGCCCAGGCCGGGCGCGATGGTCTGATTGTAGTCGCCCACATTATTGTTAAAATTGCGGTCTTCGTCATCCAGGTAGGTATAGGCGAAGTCGACCTTGAAACTGCCGCGGTGGTAGCCGGCACCCAGGGAGTAGAGCCAGCGCTCACCGGAAGGCACCAGCGGATCCAGCGTTTCATCGGGAATCGGGTTGTCGTCGTAAGTGATCCCGGCGCGCACCTCGAAGGCCGGGTTTATGGCATAATTGACACCGAAGTGATACGCCCAGACGTCGTCCCAGTTTTTAGGGCTGGTGAGCGTCGGCAGACGGCTGAATTTGGCCTCCAGTTTGTCGTAGGAAGACCACTGGGTCCACTGGGCGTCGAATTCCAGGGTCAGCGGACCGGGATGCCAGGCCAGGCCCAGAATGGTGACGGCGGGCAGGTCGAGATCGGCGCTGGCGCTGTCGTGCAGATCGAAGCGGCCGAAAGGTGTGCCGGTCAGGTCGAGATCACCGCCGGTGATGCCGTGCTTCACCTCGCTGTGGTAGGACGCGCCGAACTTGAGGTTGTCTTTAATCCAGAACATCAGCCCCAGGCTGTATCCCCAGGCCCAGTCATTGCCGCTCAGCTCCACATCGGCATCCGGCACCCCCGGCCCCATAAACTTCTTGTTTTTCAGGGTGACGTCCAGATACTGCAGCACCGGCCCGGCGGACAGGCTCAGGCGTTTGATCGGCCGGAAGGCCACCACCGGGTTGACCGAGATGGTGTCGATTTCGGCATCGGTGCCGCCGGTGATGTAACGGCCCTCCCAATCGTCCGGCCACTCGGTTCTCAAACCGTAAGTGGTGAAAGATCCCAGCCCCATGCTCCACTGGTCGTTGAACTTGTGTGTGATGAAAAAATTGGGGACGAAAACACTCTGGTTGTCCGCATCAGAGGACCGGCCGGAGCGGCCGAAAGCCGAAGTCCCGCTGCTCTTAAAGGAGATGTCCGGAATGTAAATCAAAGCCACACCCGCCGAGGCCTGCGTACCGTCCAGCTGGACAATGCCGGCCGGATTGTAGTAAACCGCCGCCGGGTCGTCCGCCGTGGCTGCAAAGGCATAGCCCATACTGACGGCCTTGGTATCCTGTTCGTTGATCTGAAACCCGGAAGCCTGTGCCAGCACCGGGAAAAGCAGGAGACAGGCGACTCCCATCCAGCAAGACATGCAGAACTTTTTCATCTTTCGCTCCTTTCGGCCGTAAGTTGATAAAATCCCCCCTCTTGCGCCGCATCCGGCAAATGACCGCCGGAACGATGCGGCCGACGGCCGCACGCGGTAATAGTCGTTATCAGGAAATACAAGCGCATGTCAAATCAATCCGTGAAGTTAACAAAGGCAATCCCCAAACCGGCGCGAGTGGTGCGGCAAGGTCTTCCACCAACCGCCGCGGCTTTGCTTTGGCGGCCATGCCGCCAAGTGCGGGCGGCCGGCGCCCGGGCGTAAGGATTTGACTTTTGCGGCGACCAATGATTAAGATGACATCCGGTCGTGGCGGCCGGGTGCATCCGCATTTCGGATTACAACCTTACCGGGCCGCGGCAACCCCGCACATAGCGCAAAGACCGAAAAAAACACACCTACTCAAATAAGGAGGTTATCGATGAGAAAACCATTCATGCTCGTCATGTTTCTGGCCGGCGCAATACTCCTGCTGCCGCTCCTGACGGGTGCCGCAGAGAAACTGCCACCCCCGGACGCGCACAGTCTGTGGTCCTATATGACGCAGACGCACCCTTACCAGAAATGGAGCTACTGGCCGGGACGCGAGGGCATCTATCCGGGAAAGAGCCCCCACGGCAAGTATCTGAAACTGTATGTCAACGATATTGCCTTAAAGGCCGCCCGCAATCATCAGCCGATGCCCGACGGCGCCATCATCGTCAAGGAAAATTACGGCAAGGACAAGAAAACGCTCATGGCCGTGACGCCCATGTATCGCGTCAAGGGGTACAACTCTGCGGCGGGAGACTGGTTCTGGGTAAAATATAAGCCCAACGGCAAAGCCATGGCATCCGGCAAAGTCCAATCCTGCATTAAATGCCATGCGGTAAAAAAGGACCATGACTGGATTTTCACTGTACCGCAATAGGATCCTTACCGACAGTGGCCGGATCGACGGGACTTTTCCCGCCGACCTGCAAGCTGCTGAGATATCCTGACAACAACTGACAGCTGCGGGGATCCGTTGCCCGGTATCCCGCCGTCAGCCTTCACGACTCCATCCACAGAGGCCTGCGTATGACAGAAAATATCACCCGTTTCCTGGCATCCATCGGTTACCGCCATCCCATTCACCCCGTCCTGGTACACCTCCCACTGGGCATGGTCATCGGCGCTTTCCTGTTTGCGCTGCTGGCGGTCGTTTTTAAAAAAGGCACTTTCGCCAACTCCTCCCGGCATTGCCTGTTCTTGGCATTGGTGGCCCTGCCGCCCACCGCCCTGCTGGGCTATGTAGACTGGCAGCAGCGCCTGGGGGGCGCTTCGCTGTTGGCCATTAAAATGAAATTCATCCTGGCGGCCGTACTCTTCGTCCTGCTCTTGCTCTCGGCCTTTTCCGGACGCGGCGAAAAGGGCACATCGGCAAAGAACCTGGCCATTTTGGCGTTGAGTCTGGTCGTGGCCGCCGGCATCGGGTATTTTGGCGGCGAACTGGTTTACGGTGGAAAAGCCGCAGGCGCCGGCATCACCAAGGCACCGACCGCAGAGGGACGGGGCCGTGCCGCCACGGCGGCAAATGAAGCCAGGGACACGGTCAGCCAGGGAGCCGCCCTGTTTGAGGAAAGATGCGCCATGTGCCATGCCGCCCACGGCACCGAAACCAAAATCGGGCCGGGATTAAAGGGCCTCTACCGCCTGGGCAGGCTGCCGGTCAGCGGCAGAACCGTCAGCGATGAAAACATCCGCCGGCAACTGAAATCGCCTTACAAAGACATGCCGGCCTTTACCAACTTCGACGAACAGCAGGTGGCATCGCTGATCGCCTATCTCGAGACGCTCTAGTCCAGCCCGCGCATCATCTCTAAAAACCCAGGGGGTTGCCAAAGGAGGGGCTTGCGTGTTTCGGTGAAGCGACAGGGTGCATCCGCGTGCAAAGGCGATGCGGCCGGCCGGTGTTAATCCCGCCGTTAACGGGATCAGGCTGTTTGAGGAGCGCAGCGACAACGTTTTTGAAATTCAGTCCCGCACGTGGCGGGTGAGGCGCCGAAGGATACACACAGGCGTGAAGTGCCGCCAATGACGGGATCGGCGCAAAGTCGCCGGAGCTTATCGAGGTGCCATCCCGCGGCCGGGCCGGACGATGGCCAGCACCCGGCATTGCAGTACCGCTGCAATATCGGTCGGCGCCATTTTCAACATGATGCCGCGCCGGCCGGCATTGATCAGCACCTCGCCGGCGGACAGCAGCTGTGCCTCCATGACGGCCTCCATTTGATGCGCCGTGCCAAAGGGACTGATACCGCCCACCACATAGCCACTCGCACGCTGTGCCGCGTGTACGCCGGCCAGGCGCACCTGCTTGACTGCCAGCGCGGATGCCAGCCGTTTCGCGTCCAGCCGTCGGTTTCCGGGGATCAATGCCAGGGCATGGCGGCCCTGTCCGGCGTCAACCACCAGCGTCTTGACGACCTTTTCCAGTGCGAAACCGGTGGCCCGGGCGGCCAACGCGGCGCCTTTCTGTGTGTGGCGGTAACGGACGATTTCAAAGGCTATGCCACGGCGCTCGAGGAATTGCACGGCACGGGTGGGCATGGTATCACTTCAGGCCCAGCTGCACACGGCTTGCGGCCACTCCTTCCGGCGCTTGGGTCGCGGAACCGGCGGCGCCGGCCACAAAGATCCGGGCGGGATCGATGCGGCTGCGGGCGAGGAGGTAGGCTTTAACGGCCTGGGTGCGCTGATCGGCCAGCGTGCGCAGATCGTCCGGGGAGATACGAATATTTTTGCGGAGTAATTCTTCCATTTGCGGCACGGGGATGTCTTTTTCGATCCCCAGGAAATTTCTGGGCTTTTTGAACTTTGCCGCATGGTAGGCTTTTTTCAGATAACGCGGGTACTCCTCGGCGTCGATGCGAACAGCGTCCAATGAAAGCTTTTCAGTTCCCTTCTTCATCATCTGGTGCAGTTTCTGGACTTTTAAAAGGCGGTCGAACTGCCGGACAGCCAGTGCCTGGGTATCCCTTTGGGCATCGGAAAACCCGCTGATTTCGAGTTTGAGGCCCGGACGTTCGTAAAGTGCCGTCTCCAGCTTGTCCAGTTTGCCTTGCGCAGCGGCGGAAAGTTCGGCGCTGCCCGGCGCAAATTCGACGAACCGCAGATCCTGGCCGCCGCCGAATACGGCACTTACCAGGGAAAAAGGCGATGTGGCGGCTTTGACAAAAAGGTTGACGATAATCTGGACGATGGTTCCACCGAGGCTGAAATCGGGATCATCCAGACGCCCGCTCACCGGCACATGCAGACTGATTTTGCCTTGGCGGTCTTTCAACAGCGCCACGGCCAGTTTCAACGGCACGTGCAGGGCATCCGGACTCTTTACACTCTGGCCGAATTCCAGGCGGTCGATGGCGGCATCGTTGCGGGCCGTCAGCTTCTGGCGTTCGATCAGGTAGTTGAGGTCCAGCGACAGCTTGCCGCTGCGGACCTTGTAGCCCAGATACCGTCCGGCGTAGGGTGTCAAGGGGCTTAAATCCACGTTGGCCAGCCGAACCCGCATATCCATGAAGCGCGCATCGGCAAAGGGATGCATGCGGCCCTTGATCTCCAGGAGTGCGTAGCCGTTTAAGCGGGCCTTCAGCATAACCCGGGCGCGCTTGCCTTTTTCAAAAGAAAGCCCGTCTATCTGCCCGTTGATCGCTTTCAGGTTGGCCCTGTAGCGCGGCGAAATGGAGCGATCGGTGAAATCGATGCGGCTGTCGCTGAAAACGACCTTGCCGATCACAAACGGCGGCGCTTGCTCCGCTTTCGGCCGGACTCCGGGGGAAACCGTCGGACCCGCCAGCTGGTTCTTCCGCGCACGGGGTGCGTTTGCGGCGCCGGACGCCGGCGGTTTCAGAACCTGCTGCAAGTTGAGCTTTCCCTGGGGGCCCACAATAACCCGGCCCCGGAGTTTTTCGACACGGATCTGCGCAATGCGTACGTGCGCCGGTGCACTACCGGCATCGATCCCGTCTGCGGCCAGCCGCTGCCATTTTACCAGATCTTCACCGTAGGCTTTGTCGATGGAGGCAAAGTCGGTTATGCTGCTGTGACCGCGAAAGGTGACGCCTTTGGCAGACAGCCCCAGCTGCCCGGCAGCCGAAAGTCCGCCACCGGTCACCGCCAGGCCCACATGCCCATCGAAAAAGGGCTGGAGCCACCACAGCTTGATCCCCTCCAGGGTTGCATCCAGCTCCGCCGCAAGCGGGTTTACCCCCCCCTGTCCCTGAAGCTGAATCCGGCCGCTGTGGTTTACCAGCGCCTTCAACGCAATGTCGCTGCGCACTCCGGGCCGGGTGGAAATCCGGCCACTGGCCAGCGACAGGCCTTCTATTAGAAAATCACCGCCGGACGGTGCCAGATGCTCGGCCTTGATGCTGAAGTTCTCCAGATGCACCCGGCCGACGTCGGCCTGCCAGGCCGACGTCGTATCGGTGGATGGCTCCCCGGGTGTGGCGGAATGTTTAGCGCCACTCAGCATTGCCGTGCTGAGTTCACCGTCCGGCAGGCGCTCAATATGGATGGCGCCTTTTTGGCCCGCCAGGGACTGCAGTTCGACTTTTTTCCCCGCCGTATCGAGAACAATCCCGCTTAGCACCAGGTCCGGCAGGTTCATAAATTCGCTTTGCAAAGGGTCACCACCCTCTATGACCTGGTAGAAATCGGTGAAGGCAAACCGTCCCTCTTTCACGTGCAGCGCATCGATACGCAGCACGAGAGGATAGGATGCTTTGGATTCAGCAGCCGCTGGCGCCGCCGCTTGGACCGGAAAAAGTGTGGCGACGTTCAGTGCCCCTGCCCGGTTGCGCGTAAAGCGCACATGGGGCGCCTGCAGGTCGATGCGGGCCACATGCACATCGGCGCCCAGCAGGCGCGAAGGCGCCAGCTGTACGGCAATCCGCGCCAGATCCAGCAGTGGCCGCTCGTGGGTATCGACGACTTTCAGATCCCGGCACTCCAGGCGGCCCTGCACCGTGAGCTGCGCCTTGCGGGAGGCACTTTGCACAAAGGACAATCCGGCATCGATATCCATCACGCCGCGAACGACCCTGAAGTTGCGCTTGAGCGGCAGATAGGCCATGTAGCGGGGCAGATCAATGGCTTTCACGTGGAACTTGAATTCCGTTTCCAGGGAATCGGCAAAAGGTTTGGTCTTGCCGTTGAGCACGAAAGGCTTGCCGTTGATCAGGGCCGACAAATACGGCTCGCTGAAGCGGTTGACATCTTCACCGATGTCCGAAAGCAGCGGCAGGCTGAAATTCAGTTTCCGGATTTCGTGACGCCTGTTGCGCAGCTGGTCGTCGATATCCACCCGGCCGCCGACAAGTTCGATCCTGGCCAGCGAAAACCGGAAAAGGTCCGAATCCTTTTTTTGCGTTCCCCGGCCGGCCGGTGCCGGAGGGGTGAGGAGATCTGAAAAATTATACTTCCCGGGCCCGCGGCGCACGATTCTGACAAACGGCCGCTCCAGCCGGAAGGTGCTGGCCATGGGCGCCATCTTGACAATCGAAACGCCGTCAAAATTGAGAAACAGCCGCTCGAAGGAAAAAAGGTCGTGAGCCCCATCGCGGTCTTTGACATGCAGGTCGTGGACCGTTATCGTCAGGGCGTAGGGATTGATTTCGACAGCTGCAATACGGGTCTGACGGTGGAAAAAACGGGTCCATCTTTTCTCCACAGTCGTCTTTACGATGGGCGGCAACACCAGAAAGCCGACCAGCGTGTAGAGGCCCAAAATCACCACCAGGGCCAGTGCTATCCTGGCCGTACGTCCCATGCGTCGCATGCGCAGCATCAGGTTTGCCATCTCCCGCCCCCCTCGACTCACCCGGGTACCTGCAATTTTTTTCTATGATAATACTTTTGAACGTATAATCCGGACGTTCTGGGGCGTCAAGCAAAGAGATCGGGTTTCAGGCTGCCGGACGGAGCGCCTTCAGCCGCCCGGTGGCCAGGACTGCGGGCAAGATCATTTTGCGCTGGCCTTGCGGATATCAACGATACTGGCGTCGCCGACATAGGGCTTGGAGGCATAGCGGGTGATGCCGCCCATCTTGCGGATCAGCTCGGACACGATCTTCAGGTTGCGCTCAATGGATTTGAGCTCCCCGTACAGCGCATGACCTGAGTCCAGGTCGGCGAGCATCAGCTGTGCTTCTCCCAGCGCCGAGAACAGCGGTGAGTTGAGTTCATGGGCCACGGCACCGGCCATCTCCAGAACCCCCTGCAGGCGCTCCCTGGCCCGCTGCTCCTCCTGCAGCCGCACATGATCGCTGATATCGCGAATGGTGGCCACGATAAAGTCTGTTTTGCCTTTTTTATAAATCGACACCGGTGAGGCCATGACTTCCAGGTGCACCTGGTGGTCGCTTTTTTCGATCTGCTGGGTGTAGATGATCCGCCTGTGCTCCTCGATTACCCTTTTAACCGGGAATTCGTCTTGACGGCCCACCCGCAGCACGCGATGGCAGGGTTTTCCGATAACCTCGGACATTTTCCGGCCGTGATTCTCAAGGAAAACGCGATTGACCATGACGATCCGGAAGTCATTGTCCAGCACAAACAAGTCGGCGTTGAGGTTGTCGATCACCTGTTGCAGGAATTCCTCCTGCTGCTCGAGCTCGGTGACAAGATCGGAAATCTGGTTGTAGCTGATGGCGTTCTGGATGGCGATGCCGCCCTGTTCGGCGACTGCCATGGCAAAGCTGATATCGGCATCACTGAAACGGCGGGGTGCGGCCGTGAGCAGGCGCAACACCCCGATGATACGTTTTTTGACAACAATGGGCACCGCCAGGATGCTGGATACGCCCTCTTTGGCCGCCTCATCGCGATACTGGATACGCGCGTCTCGGGTGGCGTCGAAAATCACCACCGGTTCACCGGTCAGGGCCCGATGGGTTCCCAGTTCATCGTCGATGGAACCGCGTGCCAGGTAGCGGGCACTTAAACCCGAGGCGGCCATGAGCTCGAGATGCCCCCGGGCCGGGTCCAGCAGCCGGATGGTGCATCCTTTCAGGGCCATGACTTCAGGCAGCCGGGCAACGATAAAATCCAGCACCTTGCGAAGATCCCGGCTGGAATTCAGGGTTTTGCCGATATCGTTCAGAGTGCTGAAATACTCCAGCTGACGTTGCAGCACTTCGTATGTACGGGCATTTTCGATGGCGATGCCGCATTGCTCGGCGAGGGCACTGACAAATTCGATTTCGTCGTTGGCGAAACGCCGTTCGTCCTTTGTCAGTAGCCGCAGAAGGCCGTTGATTCTGCCGCGGATGGGAATGGGCACCACCAGCATGCTTTTAATCCCCTCTCTGCGGGCGGCAGCCGTATAGCGGATGCGGGAATCGCCGGCAGCATCCAGGATGGTCACCGGCTTGCCGGCCAGTGCCGCTGTGACGCAGGCTTCGGTGTCTACAGGACCACGGTTGAGATAAGCGTCGCTGAGCCCGTGCGCCGCCAGCAGGCGCAGTTTTGTCCCGCCGGCGTCCAGCAGCCGGATGGTGGCGGCGTCAACACCCACCACCTGGGACACTTTGCGGACAATCCGCTCCAGGACCTTATCCACGTTCAGCGTGGAGGTGATCATACCGGTCACCTGCTGAAACAGTCGCAGATAATCACGCTTGCGCAGCTTTGGGGTGCTCTTTGTAGGTGTCATGGCGGCAGTACCTCTGAAAACGTCTGTATGTTTCTGAAGCAAGTTCAGTGCCAGATTCAACGGGAAGGAAGCGGTGTGTAAAACATCCGGGGGCATACATATCTGGCCGGATTTAAAGGTACATCTCACATCTTCAGTACATTTTCCGCCGCCACATTCCGGCCAACGGTTAAAAGCGCCGGCGAGTATGCATGATTTTTGCTTCAGCGCAATTTTATTATTGCGCCCTACGTCCGGCCGTGCCCCGTGCCTGTTGCCTTTTAACCTCTGAGCTGTTACATTTCAGCTGGAGCAGCCGGCCGTCGACCGGGATTTTCCGCGCCAGAGGAATCAGAGCCATGTACCTGAAAAACCTTTTCACGCATTGGGCCTACCAGGTTTTTTCACCCGGAACGGTGCTGCGTACGAAATATGAAGCCTTCAAAACACTGCTGGCCAGCGACAAGCGCGCCCATGAGATCATGGCCGAACTGGAGCAAATTCACTACGGCCAACTGCGTGTTGACATGCAGGTGCTCGTGGCAAAATACGAAACGCTGTCGGCATGCGTCGCGCAGATTGTGGAAAACCTGATCCGGATCTCGCCGGTGCGCTATCTGAGTTTGCGGGATTATTTCAAAAAATTCGACTTTTACATCCGCTTCATGTTGGCTCCGCCGCAAGTGGACTTTTCACCGCCCTTTGCGCTCCGGCTGGAAAATATTCCGGTTGACGGCCGGCAGCTTGCCGGCGGCAAGGCGTTCAACCTGTCGCGCATTAAAAGCGATCTCAAGTTGCCGGTGCCCCGCGGCTTCGTAATTACCACCAACGCCTTTTCTTATTTTCTGGAGGCCAACGGCATCCGGGAGGCCATTGAAAAACGGCTGGCAGACCTTGATATTTATCAAAACGATTCCCTCCATGGCGTTTCAACTGAACTCTCCACCCTCATTTTAGAAGCCGAAGTCCCCGCCGCCATCGAAGACGAGATCGAAACCGCTTTTGCGGCCTGCTGGCCGGATAGCAAGCCGGTACGGTTGGCTGTACGCAGCAGCGCAGTCGGTGAAGACGGCCGGTCTTCCTTTGCCGGCCAGTACCGCACGCTGCTGAATGTGGGGCGCCGGGACCTTATGACGGCATACAAACAGGTCGTGGCCAGCAAGTACACGGCCAGTTCGATTTTCTACCGCGTCAGCTACGGCCTTTCCGATTTTGAAACCCCCATGGCGGTGCTGGCCATCGAAATGGTCGACGCCCTGTCCAGCGGCATCCTGTACACCCTGGATCAGGAAGACGGCCAGGCACAGCATCAGTCGATTCACGCCATTTGGGGGCTGGGGGAGCTGCTGGTCGGCGGCAGGATCGCACCGGATGTCATCCGGGTGTCAAAAACCGATCCGCCTGCCATTGTTGCCAAAACGGCCGCTGAAAAAACGATCTGCATGCAGGCTGAAGGCACGGGTGAAGTGCGCACGGCCGCCGTCCCGGCGAAAAAATCCCACCGGGCTTCCATCGACGATGACATCGCGCTCCAACTGGCCCGCTGGGGCATGCAGCTGGAAGATTATTACGGTGAGCCCCAGGATGTGGAATGGTGCCTTGACCGCCGGCACAGACTTTACCTGCTCCAATCGCGACCGCTGCGCCGGGAGCCGGACGCGGCCGCCGGGCCGGGCACCTGTAATTTTCCGGCAGTCGACCATCCGGTGCTGCTCAGCGGCGGTGAACCGGCCGCGGCCGGTGTGGGTGCCGGCCGCGTCTACCGCATGCACCAGGGATCCGCCCATAACCCGCCGGCGGGGTCGGTGCTGGTGGCCAAAAATGCCCTGCCCCGGTATGTAGCCTTTCTGGACAGAGCCAGCGCCGTTATCACCGACACCGGCGGCACGGCCGGCCATTTCGCATCGGTGGCACGCGAGTTCGGCGTGCCGACCCTGGTGAACACCGGCAACGCTTTTGGCCTGTTGGCCGACAAGACAGAAGTTACCGTGCATGCAGAGGCCCGCAAGGTCTACGCCGGTATCGTATCCGAGCTGCTCGAAAGTCCCTGTGCGCGCCGTAACCTGATGGCCGACAGCCCGTTTACCCGCAGGTTGGCGTACATGATCGATTTTATTTCACCATTGAAGCTTGTGGACCCTGAAGCCGGCAATTTCACCCCTGAGCATTGCCGCTCGATGCACGACATCATTCGCTTTGCCCATGAGAAAGCCGTTCAGGAGATGTTCGCCCAAGCCAGCGGCCGTTCCCGCAAAATCCGCAACGCCAAAAAACTGGTATCCGATGTGCCGCTGGTTTTCTACCTGCTGGATGTGGGCGGCGGTATGGCGGCGGAAACCGGCGATCGCCGGGAAATCGACATATCCGAGATCATCAGCCGTCCTTTGCGGGCACTGTGGAAAGGCATGACCCATCCGGATATTCGATGGTCCGGCTTTGTGCATTACGACTGGGCCCAGTACGACAACATCGTCATGAGCGGCGGATGGATCAGCAAAGATTCGGCGCTGCTGGCCAGCTATGCCGTAATTTCTGCCGATTACATGAACCTGAACTTGAAATTCGGCTACCATTTCGTGATCATCGACGCCATATGTACGGACAATGCGGACGAAAACTACCTGCTGTTCCGTTTCACGGGCGGCGGCGGGGATTTCGAGGGCCGCAGCCTGCGGGCAGACTTCATTACCGCCGTGCTGGACCGTCTGGGATACGCCGTACAGAAAAAGGGAGATCTGGTGGATGCCGAACTGAAGGGCGCTGCAAAGCAAACCATGGCCCACCAGCTCGACATGCTTGGACGACTGCTGGGGGCTACCCGCCTGATGGACATGTATTTAAAAGATGCGGCGCAGATTGAGAAATTTGCCGAAGCTTTCATGAAAGGCCGCTACCACTTTGCCTCGGTGGCCGAAAACGCCGCCGACGGATAAACAGCATGGTCTACCACCTCACATGGGTTACCGCCGATTTGGCCGTGGGCCATGCCCCCATGTCTTACGAGGACCTGAACAGCATCCGGGCCCGTGGAATCGATGCCATTGTCAATTTGTGCGCGGAATTCTGTGATTTGCATGAAATTGAGGAAAAAAGCGGATTCGAGGTCTACTACCTGCCCATACCCGATGAAAACGCACCCGACATGCAGGAAATGGAAGCCGCCCTGGCTTGGCTGGACGAAGCCATCTACCTGGGGAAAAAGGTTTTGGTGCACTGCCGGCACGGCATCGGCCGCACCGGCACATTTGTGACCTCATACCTGCTGCGGCGGGGGCTGGGCTTGAAATTGGCCTCCAAGAAGCTCAAATCCACGCGCGCCAAACCGACCAACTACTGCCAGTGGCGGCTTTTAAAAAAGTACGGCAAACGCAGCGGCCGGCTCAAAATCCGGGAACCTTCCCTGGAAAGCCGCAACGTGGTGGACCTGAGCCGGTTTTTCGCTGAGTATGAGACACTGACGGCGCAGATCGATCACACTTTGGCCAAAGCGCCCGGCAGCGACGGGCAGCCGGCCTGCGGCAGTATTGACGATACCTGTTGCCGGCAGTACTTCGAACTGGAGCTTTTCGAGGCCATTTTCCTGTTAAACCGCCTGAACCGCGCCATGCCCACAGCGGTCCGCCGGGCGGCCATCGAACGGGCGGTGGCAGTCTGCCGACAGATACGTGAACTGCAGCGACAGCTGAGCGCCCAAGGAATCGACAGCGACCAGGACCCGGCGGCACTCGCGCGTGCCTACGATCAGCAAAAAGTCTGTTGTCCACTCAGCGTGGAGGGGAAGTGTTTGCTCTACCCACTGCGGCCGATCCGCTGCCGCCTGTACGGGCAGGCCGAAAACGCTCTGGATACGGCCGCGATCCGCGCCCGGGTTTCGGAACTGTCGCACAGCGTTTTCCTGGCCTTTTCAGGCTGCTTCATGGCAGACGGCGGGCTGTCTTTTCCGCTGGCGGAAGTCGTTTCCGGACGTTTCGTACAGCGCTATTTCTACTATCTCGCCGCCATGCAATAGCGGCCGGATAGGAAATACGCCGGGAGGCACCATTTTCAAGCCGCAACTTCAAGTATTCTGGCGGTATTGAGAATCTGAACGATACCACCCTTGTCGGTTCGCTTGGCCACCATGGTTACAAAACCCGTATGGGCAGGCAAATCGGCCTCGCCCCCTAGGCCGATTTTTTCAAAATCGGCAAGCCGTCCCACGGACTCCACGGCATCGACACTCGCCGCCACCCGGATGCCGTTGACCGACAGGATCAGGGCAATTTCACGGCTGGTTTCCTGCAGTACCTCCCCAAAGCCCGCGAACAGGCGGATCATCTCCTGCAGTTCGTGATCTTGCGCCCGTTTGACAACGGCCTGCGCTGCATCCATGCGTCCGGCATCCTGGTGTGCCTTGGCTTCAAGCGCCACAGCGTGGATTCTGCGGTGGGGTTCGTCAAATTTTTTCAGGTAGAACGAAAGCGTCTGAGAATTGGCCACATATTTATCGTACCACCTGCCGAAGGCGCATTGGTGGGGGTTTGTCGTCAGTTCGAAGTTGCATTTGGCATCAACGCAGCGCTTCAGTTCCGCAATCCAGTCGATGTGGTCCTGCTTGCGCTCCTCCAGCACGTCCTTCAGCGCTTCAAGTTCGGCAGCCAGCGTCTGCATCCCCATCCTGGCGCGCAGATCGATCAGCGGGATCACCTGATCCCGCAGGTTGATCACGCCCCGCACGTAGTCGGGCGACTCCGGCAGGGCGTAGGCTTTGGGCATCACCGCCATCTCCAGAACACTTTCGGCGGAAACCGCAAACATCTGGCTGTTCAACAAAAACAGCACCCAGGGCATGCTGGTGTGTTGGCTGTCGTGCATGTCTATTCTCCACTGTTTTGATTTTGCGCTGCATTCCTGAATCCTCTGCACCGTGCCGTTGACACAGGCACCGATCAGGCCGGCGCCATGCATCTTCATCGGCCGTTTTTTGAAAAAAGTTTAGTGATAGCCCCCATTGCAGGCGGCCGGCACGAATTGACAGGCGGAACATTTTCTGTCATAATTTGAAAATAGGTAGAAGTAGTCTCGAGGCCGGCGGGACCCTCTAACGGCAGGAGAACGCAATGAAAACATGCTCTTGCAAAATCAGCATCACCGTCGTGGCCACGCTTTTTCTTTTTTCCGCGGCCGGCGGTTCGGCTTTCGCCTGGTACGGTCGTGGGTACGGGTACCATCACCACGGGTACCATCACCACGGGTACCACCACGGACACCATCATTACGGTGATTACTGGGGAGGTCTGGCATTGGGGTTTGGACTGGGCGTGATCATTCCCTACCTGTTTTACCCGCCCCGGGTCTACAACCCACCCGTCGATTATACCCCGGCAGCGCAACCGCGGCATCGCATCCTGGCGTGCGAACCAAAACACTATGTCGAAGAAACGCGCTGGGACGGCCGTCAGCAGCGCTATGTGGTGACACGCGAATACTTCCCCGAACACTGCTGGTATGAGTATCGCTAAACGGGCCGAGACACCAAAGCGGCGGTTCTAGCGGTCCGACCGCTCCAGCTTCTCCGGACCGGGCAATCGCCCAGGCGGTGGCAGAGGGGCTTTATGCAAGCACCTTGGCCACCTTTTCTTCCAGCTCATCTTTATCGATGGGCTTGACGCAGTACTCGTTGGCACCCAGCTTCAGCGATTCGCGGGCCGTCTCCATGGTGGGATAGCCGGTCAGCATGATGGCCCGAATGGAGGGGGTAATTTTTTTCAGCTCCTCCAGTACTTCCAGTCCGCTCATTTTTTTCAGCTTGATGTCCAGCACCGCCAGATCCAGCGCAACCGAACGGGCGTATTGCAATGCCTCCTCCTCTTCGGTAAACGCCGCCACCTCGTGTCCCTGACGTTCCAGGATGCGTTTGATGAGATTTACGGCGTCCAGCACATCATCCAGCACGATGATCTTTGCCATATCAAGGCTCTCCCTTCATTGTCTTCGGTGCCGCCGGCAGTCGAATGATAAAAACGGTGCCGTGCGGCTCGGCGCGGCAAACCTGCCGCACGGCATCTGATGGCGGGCTCTCGACTTCGATGCTGCCCCCGTGTTCCTGAATAATCCCGAAAGTGACGGCCAGCCCCAGTCCGGTTCCCTTGTCCACGGACTTGGTCGTGAAAAACGGATCGAAGATCTTATCCATGCGGTCTGCAGGGATCCCGCTACCGGTATCGGCGACATATACCACGACACGCCGGCTCCGGCGGTCGAAACGGGTGACGATCCTGATGCTGCCGTTTGCACCGATGGCATCCCGGGCGTTGTTCAGCAGATTGACGAACACCTGCTTGAGTTTTTCGACATCGCCGTGCACCGGCGGCAGATCGTCCGCATAGTCCCTTTTCAACGCCACCCGCTCCAGGTCCAGAGGATGCTTCATGACCGCCACCACTTCTTCAATGGCGCGGTTGAGGTCCAAAGACCCGGCGCGGCTGTCCGTGTGCCGCGAAAAGGCCAGCAGGTCGGATACGATGCGCCGGCAGACCTTGGTCTGTTTTTCGATAATTTTCAAATCCGTCTGGATCTGGCTGCCTTCGGCGGCATCGTCCAGCAAAAGCTGGGCGTACCCCAGAATAATTCCCAGCGGCGTATTGATCTCATGGGCAATGCCCGCGGTGAGCTGGCCGACGGTTTCCATCTTCTGGGATTGCACCAGTTGGTGCTGAACGCGTTTGAATTCGCTGATGTCGCGCCCACTGCAGAGCAGGCCGGAAACACGGCCGTCGGCATCGTAGACCGGGACTTTCATGATATACAGCCAGCGGGTATCACCGTTGCGCCGGATGCGGTTCTCCTTGACCAGCGTTTTGCCGCTGCGAATGATTTCACGGTCTTCGGCGTAAAATTTTTCGGCCAGAGCGGGCGCGAAGAGATCGAAGTCGGTTTTGCCGACGATATCTTCTTCGGATCGCGCCATGAAATGGCAGAAGGCCTTGTTGGCCGCCAGGTATACCGAAGACAGATCCTGCAGGAACACAAAATCCGGGGTGGCATCCAGGATGGTTCTGAGCAGCCGCTTCTGTTCTTCGAGCCGCTGCTGCGCCTGTCTCAGGTCGGCCAGGCGGTCCTTCAAAGACAAGGTCATAAAATCGAAGCTTTCCGCCAGACGCTGGAGCTCATCTCCGGAGCACTGGCGGTAGACCGAACACTGCACACAGCTTTCGATCTTGCGGGCATAGGCGCCTTCCACACAGCGGGGGCACAGCGTACCGGCCAGATACCAGCAGCGATGGCCGCGGTTGCCAAAGGCCGGGCAGACTTCGTTTTTACAGTTCATGATCTGCCAGCAGTTTTTTTTCAGCAGCGAGGCTGTCCGCACATCCAGGTTGCCGCGCAGCACCTGCTCGGTGGACCGCTGCAGAATCTTGATGCGGCGGGTCACCGGCAGCGCCAGGGCGCTTCCTACGAAAGCGGCGATAATGACCACAAAGCCGGTGGCCAGGGAGGTGCTCAACAGCAGGCGGTTCAGCGCCTCCTGGATTCGGGTGCGCAGCAGGCCGATGCGCACCGTTCCCAAGCGGTCGGTTCCGATGCGCACCGGCACGGCATAGTCGTAAATCAGGAATTTCCCGGAATCCAGCAGCCGGATATGAAACTTGTCGGGGGGTTCAACGCGGTTGGCCTGCTTGAGCTGCACCGGGAAGCCGCCCCGGAAAGTGTGCGCCAGCGGTTCACCGCGGCGGTCAAGCACGAAGGCGTAATAAATGTCGTCATCCAGCTGTACGGTTTCGTCGACCAGGGTTTTCATGCGCAGAAAATCATCGGCCAGCATGGGCTCGGCAATGCGCGCCGCCAGGTTGGTAGCGACCGTCAGGCCGCGCTTGCGGTTTTCTTCCAGCAGGGTGCCCTTCATGATCCAGCTGACCACAGAAAAGATCACCGTACCGCAGAGCAGCAGCAGGAAAAAAATGCTCAGGTAGATTTTACTGCGTAAACCGAGTTTCATCACAGCGTATCGATTCACTTGTCCAGACGCATCCCGATCTGGGCGGCCAGTTTGCGGATCGGGTCGAAATCGTGGTCGCCGGCCGGAATGACCCCCCGGATATCGGCGGCCTCAAGAATACGCCGTTGGGATGCGTTGTGGCCATCGAGCTTCAGCAGGGCGGCCCTGATTTTTTTGACCACCACGGGATCCAGCCCCGCACGTGCCGCATACACCCAGCCGGGGTACCAGGGGGTATTGGCGATCACACGGATTTCGCGGGTGTCGATTTTGTCTTTCACCACGTCCAGCGTGCCCTCCCGGATGGTGCCGATATCGTACTTGCCGGCGTACACGGCCAAAACCACTTTCTCCTGCTTGCCACCGGGGCCCGGTGAAAAAGCCAGCTCCTTGAAATCCTTGATGGTCAGGCCATGCGACATGAAAAGCCCCAAGGGAAACAGGTACCCGCCGGCAGACGTGGGGTCCACGGCAATCCAGCGCTTTTGCCGGCAGTCGGCCAGCGTGTGAATGGCGCGGTTGTCCGCCCGGCAGATCACCTGGCCCCGGAACTCCTTGCGGCCGTTGGCCTCCACCACCCGGCACAAGGCCCGCGCACCGTAGCGCCGGGCAATTTTAACATAGATAAAGGGGTTGGAATAAGAGATATCGATCTTTCCCTGGCCAACCATTTCCATATGCTGGTCAAAGGTGTCCGGGAAAACCTGCCGGATGTTCAGGCCGGTCTCGCGCCGCAGGAATTCCACGATCAGGTGGTGTCGTTTGTAGGAAACCGTATGGGAATACTGCGGCAGATAGGCATAGGTGATCCCGGAAGATTCCCGTAACAGGCCGACGTTCTCTCTTTTGCTCAAATCGACTTTTAAAGGCGGCGGTTCCTGGCTGCAGCCCACCGCCAGCATCAGAACCGCGAGAACCAGCCCGCTGTATCGTTTCACCAGCTTCAGCCTCCCCGTCGTGCAGGTCACCAAGGTTGAATTCAGATCCGAGATGTCGATAACTATGGCACTGCCCGGATGGTTTGGCAAGGGGATGTTGTGGGAAAACAGCCGGAGGGGGAAACCACCCGTATCGAAGGCGCCGGGGGTTTAAGCCGCGGTTCGCGCCGGTTTGGTTTACG
>Ga0256841_1000163_pt1 | contig 73917 bp, 72 predicted proteins | sample 356308metaG_FD_185971 | JGI IMG/M metagenome (GOLD analysis project Ga0256841, IMG submission 185971) | Hydrothermal vent microbial communities from Mid Atlantic Ridge, Atlantic Ocean - 356-308 | ecosystem: Environmental > Aquatic > Marine > Hydrothermal vents | place: Atlantic Ocean: Mid... | reverse complement strand
GACCACGCCGCCGACCACGACCACCACCACGCCGACCACGACCACGCCGCCGACCACGACATCGGTTCCCCCCGCCACGACCACCACGACCGTGCCGCCGACCACGACCACGCCGCCGGAGTCTCGGCGCTACGACCTCATCGGAGGGTCGGTCGTCGCCCTGATCGGTGATGGCACCGTCTCCCTGCAGAGCGCCGTCCCCGCCCCCGGGTTCTCGGTCGAAGCCAAGGCGACCGGTCCCGACGAGGTCGAGGTCGAGTTCCGCAGCGACGAGCACCGATCGAAGTTCAAGGCGGACTGGGAAGACGGAGAGCTTCGGATCGACATCGACGAGAAGAACGAAGGAGAGGACGACGACGGCAACGGCTGACGCCACGGCTCGCCGGCCTGCCGCTCGTCAGCCCCCGGTCGCGTTCGAGATCTCGGCCAACACCATGTCCTCGTCGATCAACGCCCGGTCCTCGATCGCGAACTGCGGCCACGGGGCGTCGGTCCCCGCGAACCGCCGTGGCGGGGCATCCAGGTCGTAGCCACATCGTTCGGCCACCTCGGCGACGACCTCCGCCATGACCCCCCCGGTCCGTTGTGGCTCCTGCACCGCGAGGATCCGTCCCGTCTTCCGCACCGACGCGACGACCGTCTCGACGTCCCACGGGTAGAGGGTGCGAAGGTCGATCACCTCGACGTCGATGCCGTCGACGGCGGCTCGCTCCGCCGCCCGGAGAACGACGGGAACCATGCCTCCGTAGGTGACGACGGTCAGATCGTCGCCGGCCCGGCGGACCTTGGCGACGCCGAGGGGGATCTCGTAGGGAACCGCCGGGACATCGTCCTTGCCCGCGCGGTAGAGCACCTTCGGCTCGAGGAACAGCACCGGATCGTCGGATCGGATCGCGGCGGTGAGGAGACCCTTGGCGTCGTACGGCGTCGAGGGCACGACCACGGTCAGCCCGGGAGCGTGCACGAAGTAGGCCTCCGGACTGTCGCAGTGATGTTCGTGGGCGCCGATACCCGCTCCGTTCGGGAACCGCACGACCACCGGCACCGACACGTTCCCCCTCGTCCGGTAGCGGATCCGACCGAGATGGTTGACGATCTGATCGAAGGCCGGATAGACGAACCCGTCGAACTGGATCTCGGCGATGGGACGCCCGCCGGCGATCGCCATCCCGATGGCCGTGCCGACGATGCCCGACTCGTTCAAGGGCGTGTCGATCACCCGATCCGCGCCGTACCGCTCGTAGAGGCCCTCGGTGATCCGGAACACGCCCCCGGCCACCCCGACGTCCTCGCCGAGAACGACCGTGGCGGGGTCCTCGTCCATCGCTTCGGCGATGGCCGCGTTGATGGCTTCGGCCATCGACCACCGCCGCGTCGGGCCCGCCGGCGGCGGCGGCTCGGCAACGGCATCCCACACCTCGTCGGAGCCGAAGGGGGTCTCGGGCTCTCCCTTGTCCCGCTCGATGCGGTGGAGCTGATCGACGAGGAGTCGCGGGACCCTCTCATACGCATGACGAACGACGTCGCCGCGTCCGGGAAGCGGCACGTCGGACACCCGCTGGAGCGCCTCGTCGAACGCCACCCGGGCGTCCTCCTCGGCGTGCTTCTGCGCGTCGTCGTCCCACAGGCCTCGGTCGCGCAGGAACGCCTCCATACGGGTCAGCGGGTCGTAGGGACGCCAACGTTCCTCCTCGTCCTTGGTCCGGTACAAGGCGGGGTCGTCCGCGGTCGCGTGCGGGCCGAAGCGGTAACAGACCGCTTCGATCAGGGTCGGACCGTCCCCGGCGACGGCCCTGTGCACCGCCTCGGTGGTCGCCGCGAACATGGCCAGTGGATCCATCCCGTCGACTCGGATCGCCGGGATGCCGTACCCGACCGCCTTGTCGGCGATCGCCGCGGCCGCGGTCTGACGGTCGTACGGGACCGAGATCGCGTAGAAGTTGTTCGAGACGATGAACACGGTCGGCGTCTTCCACACGCCGGCGAAGTTCAACCCGGCGTGGAAGTCCCCTTCGGAGGTTCCGCCGTCACCGATGTACGCGTAGGTGACGACATCGTCGCCCGCGAGGCGGGCCATGTAGGCATGGCCGACCGCGTGGGGCAGATGGGTGGCGATCGGGACCGTGATCGTCATCATGTGGTACCGATGCACGTCCCACGCCGCGTTCGGTAACCCCCGGTAGTACGACAGCACGACGTCCGCCGGGATGCCGCGGCTCATCTGGACGGCATGCTCCCGATAGCCCGGGTAGACGAAGTCGTCGGGCCGCATCGCGGCGACGGAACCGACCTGGATCGCCTCGTGGCCCTCGAGCAGCGGATAGGTACCGAGCCGCCCTTGCCGCTGCGCGGCGGTCGCCCGCCGATCGAAGATCCGAGCGTTGATCATCTGCCGGTAGATCCCGACCACCTGCTCGTCGCTCAACGCCGGCAGGTCGCCGACGACGGCGCCGCGACGGTCGATCACCCTGCGGAGGGTCGGGTCGTCGAGGACGGCGGGATCTCTCATGCCAGTTCCTCCGCCAACGCGACGAGGAAGCGGTCGTTCTCGGCGTCCGTGCCCACGGTGACCCTCAAGACCGGACCCAACGCGCGGACGATCACGCCGCGACGTTCGAGCGCGGCGGCGAGATCCGATGGGTCGCGTTCGGGGAACACGGCGACGAAGTTGGTCTGGCTCGGCGCGTACCGGACCCCGAGCGTAGCGAGGCCGGCCTCGAGTTGTTCCCGTCCTGCCGCGTTGTCTGCGATCCGCTTCGCGAGCCGATCCGGATGCCGCATCGCCTCGATCGCGGCGGCCTGGGCGAGGGAGTTGGCGGAGAACGGGACCTGGGTTCGGCGCAACCACGCCAGGGTGTCGGCGCGCCCGACCGCGTATCCGATGCGGAGACCGGCGAGCCCGTAGACCTTGGAGAAGGTGCGCATCACCACGACGTTGTCTCTGGTCACGGCATGTGGGACGGCGGAACGGTGCCCTCCGTCGGTCACGTACTCGTGGTAGGCCTCGTCGACGACGATCAGCACGTCGTCGGGCACGGCGTCGACGAACCGGTCGACGGAACCGGCGTCGACGATCGTTCCCGTGGGGTTGTTGGGGTTGCACAGGTAGACCAGGGTGGTCGTGGCATCGATCGCTGCGAGCATGGCATCGAGGTCGTGGCGGTGCCGTTCGTCGAGCGGAACGACGATCTCCTCCGATCCGGCGATGCGGGTGGCGATGGGGTACATGACGAAGGACGGGTCCGCGTAGAGGGCGGAGGTGCCCGGTCCGCCGACGGCGAGGGCGGTGGCGGCGATGAGCTGGGTCGAACCCGCCCCCGGCCAGATCTGGTCGGGAGCGACATCCAGGTGCCGAGCCAGGGAGTCGACGAGCTCATGTGCCGAATTGTCCGGGTAGCGGTTGACGCCGGAAGCGGCTGCGGCAGCGGCCTCGACGACCTCGGGGAACGGCGGGAGCGGACACTCGTTGCTCGCCAGCTTGGCGAGTCCGCCGATCCCGAGCTCCCGCGAGACCTGGGCCATGGGCTTGCCAGGGCGATAGACAGGGATCGATGCGAGATCCGCGCGGAACCGAGGCATGCCCGAAGGCTACCCGATGCCGGCGGGTCGTCCGTGCGGCATCGGGATCGGCGACGGCACTACGCTCGGGACATGTCGGCGATCCATCGCCTGTGGATGTCGCGGTGGGTCCGGACGCCCATCCTGTTCGCCGCCGGTCTCGCGGCGTCCTTCGTGGTGGCCGTCGTGTGGTCACCCCATCTGCCGAGTTTCTGCCGGGGGATCACCGTCGGCGAACCATGCGAACCGGTGACGGTCGCGACGGCCACGGGGTACCTCACGATCGCGCTCGGTTGGCTCACCCTCGTCTTCGGTCCCATCTTCGGGTCCCTTCTCGATCTCGCCATCCACGGGGCCTCGTGGGAGGCGTCGCGGGTGGAGACCGCACCGGCCAACCTGCCGATCGTGGCCGGCATCGTGTACCTCGTGGTCGGTGCGCTGATCGTCGCCTGGGCGTGAGAGGACCGCGCTCGACGGGAGAGCCGTCCCGTGGTCTCAGGCGACGATGGTCTCGCCGTCGGGCTGTTGGAAGACGAAGGCAACCGCGAGCGTGGCGCGATCCGGCCACGCCTCGAGGGTATCGGCGGCCATCGCGTTGGCGTAGGTCCGGAACTCCTTCGGTTCCATGAACGGTTGCGGCTCGACGACGAGATCGAGGTCGGGCCGAGCGTGGAGCTCACCGTCGATCAGGTCGAAGCCCTCCATCTCGACGACGACGAGGCCGAGCTCCTCGCAGCGGGAGATGAACCGCCCAGCCACCGCACGGGGGAAGAACCCTTCGCCGTCTTCGGATCGATACGCGGCAAGCGGATCGAACTCTTCGAGCAACGCGACCGTCGCCGGATGCTCGCCTTCCCAGTCCTCGTCGGTGGTCGCCACCGCGGCACCGATCTGGGAGAACTCTCCCTCCTCGAAGGCGTTCGGATCCACGATGGCCCGGGCGAGATCGAGGGCACGCAGTAGGTCCTCGAGCTCGAGATCGTGAACGTCTCCGTCTTCGGTCGGGTAGACCTGCACGATGGTGCGCTCACCGTCGTGGAACACCATCCCGACGAACTCGTCGTCGCGCCACAACTCGACGACGGGTTCGTCGAACCCTTCGCGGTCGGTCTCGTGGAGACGGATCGGGATCACGCAGCGAGTGTAGGCGGAGGCCCCCGGACGGCTGGTCCAGCGACAGGGAGGGGCCACCGTGTCGGTGACCCCTCCCTGCGTGGTCCGTGTGCTCGTCGTCGAGCCTCAGCCGACTCGCTCGACGGTGATGCGGACGACGGGGCCGTCCCAGCCGTGCACCGCCGGGTCGAGATCGGCGCCGCCCATGATGCCGTCGTGGCGATGGATCACGCCACCCTCGGCCAGCGCCGGGTTGCTCATCCCCGAGCCACCCATCCCGTCACACGGAGGCACCAGATCGGCGTAGGCCTCGGTGTTGATCTCCGTACCGGCATCGAACGCCCTGGCGTAGACCGTCTTGGCGTCACCGATCCACTTCGGGAGCCTCAACGTCCGACCGGCGAAGCCGTCGTTGGTGCACACCAGCATGCCTGCCAGGGTCGCTCGCCGGTAGCGGTCGGCGACGATGATCGAGGTCGTCGCCGACCCGCCGGGGCCGATCGGTGCGTCGCCGACGACGGCGACGGTGCCGATGTCGCGACGGCTGGTCAGTTCGGCGACGAGCACCGGCACGCCACCGTTCTCGGCGAGTTGCTGGATCCCGTTGGACGCCTCATGCCCGGGACGGAACACCGCCCCGCGGGAGCGATGGGTCGCGAACACGGTCGGGGTGAGCGGCTGGCCCGCCGTCAGGTTCTCGACGGTCACCTCGTACACCCGGACTCGCTCGATGGTGATCCGCGCCACGGGGCCGTCCCAGCCGTGCACCGCCGGGTCGAGATCGGCGCCGCCCATGATGCCGTCGTGGCGATGGATCACGCCACCCTCGGCCAGCGCCGGGTTGCTCATCCCCGAGCCACCCATCCCGTCACACGGAGGCACCAGATCGGCGTAGGCCTCGGTGTTGATCTCCGTACCGGCATCGAACGCGTACGCGTACAGGACGGTGGGGTCGCCGAAGCGACGCGGGAGCCGCTGCGAGTCGATGCCCGCGAAGCCGTCGTTGGTGCATACGAGCATCGCCGCCAGCGAGATACGCCGGTCGCGCTTGGCTGCGGTCACCAGCGCCGTCGCCGACCCGCCGGGACCGATCGGTGCGTCGCCGACGACGGCGACGGTGCCGATGTCGTCATGGTCGGCGAGTTCGGCGGCGAGCACCGGCACGCCACCGTTCTCGGCGAGTTGCTGGATACCGTTGGACGCTTCCTCGCCGACGCGGAACACCTCGTGCTTGTCGCGGTGGATCCCGACCACGGCGGGGGTGAGCGGTTGTCCGCCGGTCAGGTTCTCGACCGTGATCCGGTAGGTCCGCTGCGGGCCGGGATGGTCGTCCGACGCGGACACCGGGGCCGCGTATGCGACCAGCGCGACCGCCATGGCGGCCACGATCCCCAAGATGCCTATCCGTCTACCTTGCATTCCTGCACCTCCTCAGAGGGTGATTCGGGGAGAGCGCCGTCTCCGTCCGCCGGTGGCGGCTCGCGATGGCGCGCTCCTGACGCGAAGCAGTGTGCGGGACGGGTCTTGCCACACGAGGAACGCACGGTGAACAAACCCTGAACTTGCACCGATGCCGCACCTACAGCAGGCCGAGGACCGTACGATGGCGTCCATGACGACCTCGGACACCCAGGCGCGCACGATCCTCGTCGTCGACGACGAGCCGATGGTCCGCGAGGTCGTCACGACCTATCTGGAACGGGAGGGATTCGTCGTCCAGGAGGCCCACAACGGCAAGGCGGCTCTCGAGATGTTGACGACCGTCGAACCGGATCTCGTGCTGCTCGACATCATGCTCCCGTACGTCGATGGGTTCTCGATCCTCACGGCGCTGCGCAGAACGAGCGACGTGCCGGTGATCTTGCTCACGGCCCGGTCCGAGGAGCCCGATCGCATCTTGGGCTTGGAGCTGGGCGCCGACGACTACGTGGTGAAGCCCTTCTCTCCTCGTGAGGTGGCGGCGCGGGTCCGTACGGTGCTCCGCCGCACCGGCGACCGCCCGTCGACGACCGCCGAGGTGGATCGCCTGGTGTTCGACGAACTCGTCATCGACGGGCGGACCAGGGAGGTGCTGATCGCCGGCGAACGGGTCGAGCTGACACCCAAGGAGTTCGATCTCCTGTTCTATCTCGCTTCGTCCCCTCGGCAGGTCTTCTCCCGGGGGCAGCTCCTGGAGCATGTGTGGGGGTCGTCCGCCGAGTGGCAGGACCCGTCGACGGTCACGGTGCACGTGCGACGGATCCGCCAGAAGATCGAGCCTGACCCGAACGAGCCCCGCTGGGTGGCCACGGTGTGGGGCGTCGGCTACCGGTTCGAGCCATGAAGGCGTTCCTGTGGATGCTCGGTGCCGCGCTGCTGGCGCTGGCGGCGTTCGAGATCACCATGCAGCCGACGCCCGCCGACAGGGCCCAGCTGGCGGTGTTGTTCCTGGTGATGGCGGTCCTGGGGGCGCTCGCCGCGTGGGCGATCCCACGATGGGCGGGCCGTTCGACGTCGATCCAGGCGGTGGTCGTCGTCTTGACCTTGTCGGGGTTCGCCATCGTTGCGATCGTGTTGATCGCCGCCGCCGACCGGATGTTCCTGTCGACCCACGATCTTCGACTCATGCTGGTGGTGCTCGGGTTCGGATCGATGGCGGCACTCGGGTTCTCTCTGGTGGTGTCCGCTCCGTTGACCGAGGACCTTCGCACCATGGCGACGATGGCGGGCAAGGTCGCCGCGGGCGATCTCGGGGCCCGGACCGGGGTGACACGCGACGACGAGATCGGCAAGCTGGCCGCAGCGCTCGACACGATGGCGACGACTTTGCAGCGATCCGAGGAGCAGCGAGAGAGGGACCGCAGGGCACGGCAGGACTTCTTCACGGCGATCGGACATGATCTGCGTTCACCGCTGGCCGCGATCCGCGCCGCACTGGAAGCCCTCCAGGACGGGGTGGCACCGGACCCCGAACGGTACCTGGCGTCGATCGCCGGCGACGTGTCGGCGTTGGAGTCCCTCGTAGCCGACCTCTATCTGCTGGCCCGTATCGAGTCGGGAGGGGTGCCGATCGAGATGGTGCCGGTCGATGTCGCCGAGATCGCCGACGAGGCGGTGGAGGTGCTGCGGCCGATGGCCGAGCGCGACCGGATCCGCTTGCGGGTGTCCGCTCCCGGGGCGGTGATCGTCCCGGCCGGCCCTGAGGCGCTCGGCAGGGTGCTGCGGAACCTGATGGAGAACGCCGTGCGGCACGCCCCGGCGGGAACCGAGGTGGTGGTGAGCATCTCGCGTGACGCCGAGGGCGCCAAGGTGGTGGTGAGCGACGACGGCCCCGGGTTCGACGAGCGGTTCATCGACGCGGCGTTCGAGCCGTTCACGAGGCCCGATCCGTCACGGCGACGGGACACGGGGGGAACGGGACTCGGCCTGGCGATCGCCAGTGGGTTCGTGGAGGCCTTCGGGGGCGAGATGTGGGCGGAACCGGGCCCCGGCGGCCGTGTCGGTTTCGTGCTCCCCTTCGCCGAGGCGGTCCGCTAGGACCTCGAAGGTCCCAGCGACGTCCTGTGCCCTCAGGGATCGACGCGCACACCACGCCAGAACGCGACGTAGCCGCGGATGTCGGCAGCGGCCGCTTTGGGGTCCGCGTAGAACCAGGCGGCGCCGGGGTTGACGTCGCCGTCGACGACGATGTCGTAGTAGCTCGCGACGCCCTTCCACGGGCAGACGCTGCGTGCCGGGGAGTCGCGAAGGTAGGTGGTGTCGACGTCGTCTGGGGGGAAGTAGTGGTTGCCTTCCACGACGATGGTTCGGTCGCTGTGGGCGATCACCGTCCCCTTCCAGGTGGCCGTGGCCATGTACCGCTCCGTTCCCCGCTCGATGGTCGCTCGTCGGGTGCCAACCGGCCAGGGCGCCAGGTCATTCCCCGGAGGTGGTCACCAGCCGCCGAGATCCACTGAATAGGCCTCGTAGACGAGGTCGGCGCCGCGTTGGCGGTGCCGCACGAGGTCGTGGATCAGGTCGGCGACGAGGTCGCGCATGATGGACGGATCTTCTCGCTCGACGCGGCCGGCCAGCTCCCGGATCCGAGCGCCGAGACGTCGATGGTCGTCCTTGAACCAGTTGATCTGCGGGTCGAGTCGCGGTGCCTCGTCGAGGATCTCGTCGAAGAGCCCTCCGGGACGTTCGACTTCGTCGACGTGATCCGAGAAGGCTTCTCCGAGCTCGGCGAATTCCCTGGCGACCTCCGAACGCCAGCGGGGATCCGCGGCGGGAGCCGAGATGGCTCGTTCGACGGTGGTGATCGCGTCGAAGAGCTCACGGCGCCTCCGGCCCGCTCCACGGACGGCTTCGGTCGGTTGCATTCGCTCGGTCATGGTCACCTCATGATGTCGTGGTGGGGCGGCCACCAGTAGGGGCGAAGGGCTCCGTCTCTGCGGTCACAACAGCCATGGGATGAGACGGTGGCGCACCTCGGAGCGATAGTCGCGGTACGTCGGGTAGTGCTCCATGAGCATGCGTTCCTCGTGTTCGCTCTTGGCCATGAAGAACGGGACGAGGGCGAGGGCGACCAGGACGGCTCCGGGACGCAGCAATGCGAGGGAGAGGCCGAGGGTCCCGCTGATGACGGCGAAGTAGATGGGATGCCGGACGAACCGGTAGGGGCCCTGGGCGACCAGGGGGGATCCTTCGGAGGGGGCGGGGAAGACGCTGACGGTTCCTCGGTGGAGGAGGATCGCCCAGATGCCGGCAACGGCGCCGACGGCGACCAGGACGGTCCCGACGATGCGGGCGAATCCGAGGCCGATCCCTTCGGCGACCGGACCGGTGGCGACGATCGCGAGTCCGTAGAGGCCGAAGAGGCCGAACTGGATGACGACCCACCATCCGCCGCGTTCGGTGAAGCTGCTCATCGGGTCGGGACCTCCTCTCCACGATTCAAGCAGACCGGCGTCGCCCGCTTGACGACCATAAGTTGATACGACTATGCTCAGATTATCTGGCATAAGGGCGCCCACGACGGCGTTGCTCTCAGGGAGCGGCGTGACGCGCCGTCCGTCCCACAACCCATCGTCCCAGAGGAGACCGAGACACCGCCATGGACATCAACACCTTCACCCAGCGAGCGCAGGAGGCGATCCTCGACGCCCGCGAGATCGCGACCCAGCGCAACCATCAGTACGTCGAACCCGCACACCTGCTCACCGCGCTCTTGGCCCAGACCGATACGATCGTCTACCCGATCCTGGCCAAGCTCGAGGTGCACGTCACCGCGGTGAGGAACCCCGTCGAGGAGCTCCTCGACCAGCTCCCCAAGGTCTACGGCGGCGTCGAGACGAACTTCTCGCCGGGGACCATGAGCGTGCTGGAGGCGGCCGACAAGGAACGCGCCGCCCTCGGCGACTCCTACGTGTCGATCGAGCACATCCTCACCGCCCTGGCTGCCTCCGACGACAAGGTCGGCGAGATCATGCGTTCCGCCGGGCTCACCAAGGACGCCATCTTGGGTGTCCTCAAGGACGTGCGGGGCTCGCAGAAGGTGACCTCCCAGAACCCCGAGGAGACCTATGCGCCCCTCGAGAAGTTCGGCCGCGACCTGACCGAGCTCGCCCGTGAAGGCAAGCTCGATCCCGTGATCGGCCGGGACGAGGAGATCCGCCGGGTCATCCAGGTGCTGTCCCGCAGGACCAAGAACAACCCGGTCCTCATCGGAGAGCCCGGGGTCGGCAAGACCGCCATCGTGGAAGGGCTCGCCCAGCGGATCGTCGACGGCGACGTCCCCGAGGGACTCAAGAACAAGCGCCTGGTGGCCCTCGACATGGGGTCGCTCGTCGCCGGCGCCAAGTACCGCGGCGAGTTCGAGGAGCGCTTGCAGGCCGTCCTCAACGAGATCAAGGAATCCGAGGGTCGGATCATCACGTTCATCGACGAGATGCACACCATCGTCGGTGCCGGCGCCGCCGAAGGTTCGATGGACGCATCGAACATGCTCAAGCCGATGCTCGCCCGCGGCGAGCTGCGCATGATCGGCGCCACGACCCTCGACGAGTACCGCAAGTACATCGAGAAGGACGCCGCGCTGGAACGTCGGTTCGCGCCGGTGTTCGTCGAACCTCCGTCGGTCGAGGACACGATCGGGATCCTGCGCGGCTTGAAGGAGAAGTACGAGGTCCACCATGGGGTCCGCATCACGGATTCGGCGATCGTCGCCGCCGCGGTGCTGTCGGACCGCTACATCACCGGCCGCTTCCTGCCGGACAAGGCCATCGACCTGATCGACGAGGCCGCATCCCGTCTCCGCATCGAGATCGACTCGATGCCCGACGAGATCGACGAACTGGAGCGGCGCCGCCGCCAACTCGAGATCGAGAAGCAGGCGCTGGCGAAGGAGACCGACGAGGTCTCCAAAGAGCGCCTGGCGGCGATCGAGGAGGAACTCGCCGAGCTGCAGTCCGAACTCGACCGCCTGACGGCCCACTGGCAGCTCGAGAAGGACGCCATCGACCGGATCCGGGCGCTGAAGCAGGAGATGGAGGACACGAAGGAGAAGGCCGAACGGGCCGAGCGCGCCGGGGACCTTCAGCTCGCCGCCGAGCTCCGATACGGCCGCCTGCCCGAGTTGCAGAGAGCGCTCGAGGAGGCCCAGGCCAGGCTCGAGGAACTTCACGGCGAGATGGTGCTCCTGAAGGAGGAGGTCGATCAGGAGGACATCGCCGAGGTCGTCAGCCGGTGGACGGGCATCCCCGTCTCGAAGCTGATGGAGGGAGAGGTCGAGAAGCTCATCCACCTCGAGGAGTACCTCCACCAGCGAGTGGTCGGCCAGGACGCCGCGGTCCGCTCGGTGGCGAACGCCATCCGCCGGTCCCGGGCGGGCCTGTCCGACCCGAACCGTCCGATCGGATCGTTCCTGTTCCTCGGGCCGACCGGGGTCGGCAAGACCGAGCTGGCACGGGCGCTGGCCGAGTTCCTGTTCGACGACGAACGGGCGATGGTCCGCATCGACATGTCCGAGTACATGGAGAAGCACTCGGTGAGCCGCCTCATCGGCGCTCCCCCCGGGTACGTCGGCTACGAAGAGGGCGGCCAGCTCACCGAGGCCGTCCGGCGCCGTCCCTACTCGGTGGTCCTCCTCGACGAGGTCGAGAAGGCCCACCCCGAGGTGTTCAACGTGCTGCTCCAGCTCCTCGACGACGGCCGGCTCACCGACGGTCAGGGCCGGACGGTGGACTTCACGAACACGGTCCTGATCATGACGTCGAACCTCGGTTCGGAGTTCATCGATCCGGAGCTCCCGGAGGAGACCGTCGCCGAACGGGTGATGGGCGTCGTGCGGTCGCATTTCCGGCCCGAGTTCCTCAACCGGATCGACGACGTCATCGTCTTCCACCGCTTGTCGAGGGAGGATCTGCGCAGGATCGTCGAGATCCAGTTCGAGAGCCTGCGCACGCGGCTCCTCGCTCGCCGGATCGACGTGGTTCTGAGTCCCGAGGCCGCCGACTGGCTGGCCGAACGCGGGTACGACCCGTCCTTCGGGGCCAGGCCGTTGAAGCGACTCCTGCAGACGGCGATCGCCGACTCCCTGGCGCTCAAGGTCCTCGACGGCGAGTTCCGTGAGGGCGACACCATCGAGGTCGTCGTGGACGGCGATCACCTCGCGTTCGTCAAGAGGACCTGACGCGTCGACGGGGAGGGGGCGGGTTGCCGCCCCCTTCGCCGCGTCGGGACCGGCTCGACGCGCGTGGCCCGAGCCCGTTCAGGCGGATCGGGCGGTCTCGTCCGGTCGGATCTGGTCGGCGCCGACGCGTGCGATCCTGCCGGGGAGGACGAGGCTGAAACACGCGCCGCCGAGGACCTCCGACACCCGGTAGCCGGCCGTGCCACCGTGGGCCGTGGCCACGGCTTTGACGATGGCGAGCCCGATGCCCGATCCCGGGATTGCGGCGTTGTAGCGGTTGGGGCCGCGCTCGAAACGATCCCAGACGACGATCTCGTGTTGGCGGGGGACGCCCGGGCCGTCGTCGTGCACCTCGATGACCAGGTCCCCACCGCCGGCGGCCACGAACCTGATCAGACGGTGAGCTCCCCCGTACCTCTCGGCGTTCGTGAGCAGGTTCACCAGCGCCTGCTCGAGACGGTCCGGATCGACGTAGATCTCGATGCCGTCGTCGAGCTCGATCGTGAGGTGTTCCCTCGGGATCCCCGACGCAACGATGGCCGCGTCGACGAGCCGGCCGGCATCGACCCGGCGCACGTGGAGCGACAGCTCGCCGAGGTCGCCGCGCGACAGCATCACGAGGTCGGACACGATGCGGGCCATGTAGGTGGCCTGGTCGTAGACGATCCCCAGCATCTCCTCGCGTTCGGCGGCATCGAAGGACGTGGCGTGGTTGAGCAGGTCGAGGAAACCGACGAGAGAGGTCAGCGGCGTACGCAACTCGTGGGAGATCGAGCTGACGAGCACGGACCGCTGATCGTCGAGGAGCATCCGGTTCTCCCGGATGGCGACGGCCTGGCGGGTGATGACGAGGGCGACCACGACGAGCGTGGCGACGACGAGGAGGCGATCGTTGACCGACAGGTCGGAGGTGACGACGCTGGCGAGGAGGAACAGCGCCATCGCCGCTGCCGCGGTGTAAGGCAGGACCATGGCCCACAACGGCGTCTTCCGGTTGGCGTACTCCCGGGGCGGCGGGGTCCGTCCCACGATCAGCGCGGTGACGATGTAGCAGATGGTGGCGATCCCGTACAGCGGGAACACGGGTTGGGCCTCGGCGAAGGTCCGGCCGACGCCGGAGCGGAGGTAGAGGATGTCGGCGACCACCTGGAAGGCGATGCCGATGCCGAACAGCGTCACGCGGAGGTCGAAACGGTAGCTGGAGCGGCGGACGATGACGATCATGAGCGCCACGAAGACGGCGACGTCGAGGAACGGGAAGAGCGACCCCACGATCCGCTCCCACACCGGGGCGCTGGCCAGGCGCGGAGCGATCGGCGCCAGGACCACGATCCACGCGAGCGTGCCGAGGGAGACCGCCCCGACGAGCGCGTCGAGGGCGACGCGGGTTCGATGCCATCGGCCGCCGGCCGCGTGGGGGAGTGACGCGAATCCGGATAGGGCGATGAGGTACCCGACGAAGAAGAACACGTCGGCCGGACCGAACGCGGCGGCTTCGCCGGTGACCGCGATCTGAACGAGGATCACGGCGGCTCCGGAGATGCCGACGAAGAACCCGACGCCGACAGCGGTCCATGCCAACCGCTCCCCTCGTGGAAGGGTTCTCGACCTCCTGACGAACAGCACTCCTGCGGAGGTGAAACCGGTCATGACACCGAGGTTGCCCAGCAGCGAGCCGACCTCGGCGTCCGGGATCACCGTGGCCCCGAGCGTGGCGACCACGATGAAGCCGACCGAGAGCCACACCCACGCGGGGATCGCGACGTCTCGGAAGCCGAAAGGCTCGGCGGCGCGGTCGGGGAGCGGCTCCATCACGTTGGTATCGGAACCGGAAGGCCAGATGTGAAGCGGATTCGCCTGCGCAGACGCGGTTACACGTTCGTCAGATCGATGGTGGTGGCGTCGTCGACGACGAGCTCGGGGACATGCCTCCCGAGTGCTTCCATGAGGGCGACGATCTGTCCCTCGTCGTTGTGCATCGTCTGGGTGAACCGGATCCCGGCGAGGCCCATGGGAACGGCGGGGAAGGAGGCCGGGTTGACGTAGAACCCCTCATCGAGCAGGCGGTGCACGAGCTCGACGACCCGATCCGGCGTGCCGATCCTGAGGAACCAGATCGGGGTCCGCTCGAGGGACAACACCGGCAACTGGTGCTCGATCATGGAGTCGCGGACCAGGTCGATGCGCCGCCCGAACTCTTCCCGCAAACGCCGATGCTCGTCCGACAGGTGGATCCTCGCCGAGGCGACCCCGGCAGCGAGCTCCGCGGTCTGGATCGGCCCCGAGAAGGTGAAGGTCCCTCCGCACAGGACGATCTGTTGCATCCGTTCGGGATCTGGGGTGGCGATGACACCGCCGGCGGCCCCGAACGACTTGGACAGACCGGCGACCACCACCATCCGAGGGTGCCATTCGACGCGTTCGAGCACGACGCCGCGGCCGGCGACCCCGGACCAGCCGAACCCGTGGGCGTCGTCGAAGTAGACGTGGAGGTCCCCGTAGCGATCGAGGAGTGCGACGATGTCTTCCACGGGAGCAGTGTCGCCGAACATCGAGTAGACGCCATCGGCGAGGTACCACACCCTCCCGCTGACATCGTGATGAGCTTCGATGACCTCGACGAGGGTGTCCATGTCGTTGTGAGGTACCGTCACGATCTCGGTTCCGCTCGCCCGGACGACCTGCAGGGCGAGGTGGACCGATGCGTGCGCCTGGGCGTCGACGATGGCCACGTCCTCGGGTCCGATGAGCACCGGCAGGGCCGACAGGTGGCCCAGGGTGGTGGAGGCGGCGACCCCCACCGGGACACCCATCATCTCTCGGAGTCCTTCCCGGAGCTCCTTGTACAGCGGTAATGAGGTGTATGCGGTGGACGAGGAGTGGCTGACACCGAAACGGTGGATCCCATCGATGGCGGCATCGACGAGACGCGGGTCGCGGTTGAGACCGAGATAGGAGCACGACGCGAAGTCGACGACTCGCTTGCCTCCCATCGTGATGGTGGCGTCGTCGAGGCGCTCATCTTCGAGGTCGACCCGCATGATCCCGGTGCGTTGACCCCTGCCGATGCGACGCGCGGTGAGCTCCATCACCCGTTCGTGGCGGGTCCGTTCCTTCCCGGCCCTCATCCTCCCGACCTCCGGTCTCGTCGTGAGGCAACGCAACCTACCGCACAGGCGGCCGATCCGCCAGATGCGACCATCGGTCCGCTCGGGCACCGGTGGATCGGCGTATCCTCCGGGTCCGTGCGAAGGTGGTTCACGATCGGGCTCGTCGCGGCGGCGGTGGGGATCGCCGCGTGCACGTCGGTCGATTCCGACGTGACGACGACAGCTACGGTGACGACGACCGAACCGCCGACGACCTCCACGACGCCGCCACCCACGACGACCACGAGCACGACCACGACCACCACCACCACCACGACACTCCCGCCGAACGACTGTGTGGTCGAGCCCCTCGACGGCGACGGCTTCTACGCGCAGGGGTGCACCGTGTTGGGCGTGCACATCAAGGCCGCGGGTTCGGTCGATCCGGCGGCGTTGACCGCCGCCTCGGACCGGGTCTACCACCTGCTGGTCGGTCGGCCCGAGGTGGCCGGTGCGGTGGCGGGATCGATCGAGCTGGCCATCGTCGGGGCCGACCAGGTCATCACCGACCTCCCCGAGTTCGTCGACCTGTACACCGTGTACCCGGGCACCGACTGGCGTCGCCTCGGCCGGTCGTTCCCCGGGACCGACCTCATCCCGACGGCGGTTGCGGCCGAGGAGAACCTGCTGTGCCTCGAGGCGGATCGTTTCGCCGGTGAGGACATGATGGTTCGGGACTTCTCTCGCACGATCCGGCGGTTCGGGCTCGCCGTCGTCGACGAGGAGACCGACGCGGACATCGAGCGGGCGTATGCACGGGCGATCGCGTCGGGCCTGTGGCAGAACACCGTGGCGGAGGTGAACTCCGACCAGTACTGGGCGGAGGGAACCGAGTCGTTCTTCGACGCCAACAACGAGGCCGACCCGCCCGACGAGATCCACAACCACGTCGACACGCGCGCCGAGCTGCGCTCCTACGACCCGGGGTTGTATCGGCTGTTGACCCGCGTCTACGGCGAGGGTGCCTGGCGGCCGACCTGCGGGTGATCGATCCGACGGTGCCTTGACATGTCTTGTGTCGCATGATATCTTTCTATCCATGATACCTGGTATGGCCAGGGATGAGGACGACGGAAGCTGGTCCCCCGACAGGAAGCGAGGAGGGTCGATGGACCACAGCTCCCAGCTCTTGAAAGGCGTACTGGACATGTGCCTGCTGGCGTTGGTGGCCGAGGAACCGAGCTATGGCTACGAGATGGCCCACAAGCTCGAGGCGCGCGGGCTCGAGCTCATCAGCGAAGGCTCGATCTACCCCACCTTGAGCCGGATGCAGAAGGCGGGGCTCATCGAGGGCTACTTCGTCGAGACCGACGGCGCCGGCCCTCCCCGCAAGTACTACCGCATCGCCGACGAAGGTCGGGAACGCCTGGAAGAATGGAAACGCGAGTGGTTCCGTCTCCAGAAGGGAGTCGGAACGGTCCTGGAGGGAGATCGTGCCTGACGTCGAGATCGATCGCATCGTCGCAGAATGCGACCGCTACTGGCGCTCGAGCGGCGTTCCCATCCCGGCCGTCGACGAGATGGCGGCGGAACTGCGGTCGCACCTGCTCGACGCCGTCGCCGAAGGGAAGGCCCCCGACGACGTGGTCGGCGAGGATCTGGCGACCTTCGCCGAGGAATGGGCGCGAACCCAGCGTGGACCCGTCGCCGTCCGCCCGGCTCCCTCTCCACCATCGCCCGACGCTCGAAGGACCGTACTGGCTATCGGCCTCGTCGTGGCGGGCTTCACCGCCCTGGCGATCCTGGCCCCCAAGGAGGACACCGTGGACCTGAACAGCTGGCAGTGGATCTGGATCGCCGCGGCGGTGATCCTCGCCATCGGCGAGATGCTGACCGCCGGGTTCTTCCTCCTCCCCTTCGCCGTGGGCGCCGCCGCAGCGGCGATCCTCGCCTTCCTGGGCGTCAACCCGATCCTGCAGCTCATCACGTTCATCGTCGTGTCGGTGCTGTTCCTGTCCATCCTCCAGCGGTTCGCCAAGCGGGTGGACAGCCATCCCCAGGTCGACGCCGGAGCCAACCGCTATGTCGGATCGACCGCGGTCGTCATCGAACCGGTCGACCGCCTCACCGCCAACGGGCTCGTGCGGGTCGAGACCGAGGAATGGCGAGCGACGACCGATCAGCCCATCACGATCCCCGCCGGGGCGGAGGTGCGCGTGGTCGAGGTGCGCGGGACGCGTCTGGTCGTCGAGCCCGTCCCGCCGCAGGCGGGCTGAGCACCCGAGAATCACGGAAGCAAGCGGAGCAAAGGAGCGAACGTGGAAGCAGCAGCGATCGTCGTACTGATGTTGATCGTGCTCTTGGTGGTGTACGTGGCCCTCGCCATCAAGATCGTGCAACAGCACGAGAAGGGTCTGGTCGAGCGCTTCGGACGCTACTACCGGACGCTCGACCCGGGGTTCCACATGATCATCCCGTTCATCGAGCGGCTCCGACGCGTCGACATGCGAGAGCAGGTCGTCGACGTCCCCCCGCAGGAGGTCATCACCAAGGACAACGTGGTGGTGACGGTGGATGCGGTCGTCTACTACCAGGCGACCGACCCGGTGAAGCTGGCCTACAACGTGGCCAACTTCCTCGTCGCCGCCACCAAGCTCGCCCAGACGAACCTGAGGAACGTCATCGGCGACATGGACCTGGACGACGCGCTCACGTCTCGCGAGACGATCAACGCCGAGCTGCGTCAGATCCTCGACGAGGCCACCGACGTGTGGGGGACCCGGGTCGTCCGTGTCGAGATCCAGCGGATCGATCCGCCCGCCGACGTCACCGCGGCGATGCACCGTCAGATGAAAGCCGAGCGGGACCGGCGGGCCATCGTCACCGAGGCCGAAGGCGAGAAGCGGTCCGCCATCCTCAAGGCCGAGGGGGTCAAGGAGGCCCGGGTGCTCGAGGCGCAGGGTCAGGCCGAGGCGATCCGTGAGGTGGCCGACGCCGAGCGGTTCCAGCGCGAGACCGTCGCCGAGGGTGAGGCACGAGCGATCGAGCGGGTGTTCGGCGCGATCCACACCGGCGACCCGACTCCGGACCTCATCGCCATCAAGTACCTGGAGGCCCTCCAAGGGGTCGCCGACGGGCAGGCGACGAAGATCTTCCTGCCGTTGGAGACCTCGTCGGTCCTCGGGTCGTTGGGCGCCATCGCCGAGGTGTTCGCCGACCGCAGCGGCGGTTCCGGGTCCTGATCCAGACCCGCCGATCGACGTGGTGCCGCCCCTCCCGGGGCGGCACCAGTGCGTGTCGCTTCCTGAAACCCGACTCGATGTCGGCTACCATGCGGGCGGGAGTGAGACCGCGATCGAAAGGGGAACACCACCATGCTCAAGGACTTCAAGGACTTCCTGCTCCGCGGGAACCTGATCGAGTTGGCCGTCGCCTTCGTGATGGCCGTCGCCTTCGGTGGCGTCGTCAAGTCGTTCACCGACAACATCATCATGCAGATCGTGGCGTTGATCTTCGGCCAGCCGAGCTTCGATGCCCTGGTGCTCACGATCGGCGACACGCCGATCTTCTACGGGGCGTTCCTCACGGTGCTGGTGAACTTCATCTTCGTGGCGGCGGCGGTGTTCTTCTTCGTCGTCAAGCCCTACAACGCCTACAAGGCGAGGACCGAGGCCGAAGCCGAGGAAGCCCCCGCCGGCCCCTCCGAGGTCGACCTCCTGGTCGAGATCCGCGACGCCCTCCGACGCGCCTGAGCGCCGAACCCAGGGTTGGCCAACCCCCGAAAGGGGGGTCGCCGGCCCACGGTTCGAGATGACCGCCGAACCCAGGGTTGCAGACACCCCCAGAGGGCGTCACGAACCCTGGGTTCGGCGTGCGACTCCTTGGTACTGGCCAACTACGCCCGCCGCGGCGCCCATCGGCTCACCTGGGTCGGTGTCTGGGGTGAACCACTGGCCGAGCGGGTGGCCCCCAACGGTCGGGATGTCGATCTGGACCATGACGCCGCCTGACTCGAACCAGTGCAGAGACGCGCTGCTGTTCGTCCCCCATCGCTGGCCGAGCCTCACATAGCTCATCAGCTGACCGCGTCGCTTGACAACAAGAAGGGGGGGGTACCTTGGAAGTATGGAAGGGGCACACAGTTGTCAGGGGGAGGGAAAGGACGGATTGATCGGATGATTCGGCGTTGGACCACTGTGTTGGCCGCATTCACCCTGGCTCTGACGGCGACGGCACCGCAGGCATCCGCGGCAACCTCCGTAACGTGGTATCAGGGCTCCGGGTGCCACTTCTATGGAAGCAGCTCGTTGCTCAGCGGGAACACTGCCTTCACCTTGACCCAAAACCTCACCAGCAACTGTCTGAGCATTGTCGAGGTCCGCCTCGGGTACAAGGTGGATGGGTACTGGTACTATCACTCGCCGAAGCGGCGCACCGGCGAAGGGCTCCTCGTGGCCGATAGCCGCGCGGGGGCAGACGCAACATCGGGGCGCCACAGATCAAAGGTCGGCGCGGTGTGGTCGACGTACAGGTACACGAACTACTAGGGACGTACAGGTACACGAACTACTAGGTATGTTCCACCGTTGTCGACCCCATGAGCCCGCGCGCGTGACCGACCAAGCGCACCCGATCACGCGGCCAGCACCTTGGACCAGTCGGCGGGTGGTGGTCGTGGGGGTCGTGCTGATCGTCGCTGCGGCATGCACACGAACCGACGGGACAACGCCACCGGACCTCGAGTTCCAGCGTCAGATCCAAGCCGCCCGTGACCGCGAGCTCTCGGCCGCGTTGACTGATGCCCCACCGGAGCAGAAGGAGATCCTTCGTGACGGCGTGGTGACGTTCGACGAGTACGAGCGGGCCGTCCTGGCGACCATCGCGTGTCTTCGCGACGCCGGGGTCGAGGTCATCGACATCCGGCCGTCCGATGACGGCACGTCCATCGACTTCACCTACGGAGGCGTGCCCGACGAAGGCGCCGACGCGCTGGAGGAGGTGTTCAACCGCTGCTGGGATCGGCACGTGAGCTATGTCGCTGACCTCTACTCGATCCAGAACGCGAGGTCCCCATCGGAGACCGCCGAACACGTACGCCAGGCGGCCCGCTGCATGAGGGCCGCTGGGATGGAGGTGCCTCCCGAAGTCTCGTACCAGGGCCTGTTCGACCTGGTTCCGTCGGATCCCGAGCCGGCCCTCCGGTGCCTCCGGGAGGCTGGCCTGTAGCGGGCGCGATGAGCGGGAGCCTCCGACGATCGTCGGCTCACTCGCCGGCGTCTCGGTGCGGATCGTCGGGTTCGCCCTCGGTGGGCCCTCCCGCGGAGGCGACCTCCGCCGGCCCGTCGACGCCCTCGGGGTCGCGGTCGGCGGCGTCGGGCATCGAGGTCGTCGGCTCCCCGGGCGAAAAGAAGCTCGGCTCCCCCACCAAGGCGCGCGGCTCGGCGCGCCGCTGCAGGATGCGGAAGGCGATGGCGGCGCCGATGACGGCGACGGCCGACACCCATCCGTTGCGGGACAGGCCGAGGAGCCGGAAGCTCGTGTCGGTCCGCAGCAGCTCCATCAGGAACCGACCCGTCCCGTACACCATCACGTAGACCGCGAACGACGACCCCTTGGCGAGCTTCCCCTTGCGTTCGAGCCACAGGATGATCGGCACCGTCAGCAGCAGGTTCCACAACGACTCGTAGAGGAACGTCGGATGGAACGTCGAGAACTCGGCGAACTGCGGAGGCCGGTTGACCGGGTCGATCTCGACCGCCCACGGCAGGGTCGACGGAGTGCCGAACAGCTCCTGGTTGAAGTAGTTCCCCCACCGACCGATGGCTTGCGCCAGAGGGATCCCCACCGCCGTGGCGTCGGCGAAGGCCCAGATGTCACCATCCCACTTCCGCAACAGGTACAGGGCGGTCAACGAGCCGACCGTCAGGCCCCCGTACAGCGCCAGACCTCCTTCCCAGATGAACAAGATCGCCCACGGCCGCCCCTCGAACCTGGACAGATGCGTCGACACGTAGGCCATACGAGCACCGAGGAACCCGAACGCGACGGCCCAGATGGCGATCCGGTCCACCAGCTCGCCGTCACCGCCGAACCGCTCGTAGCGCTGCTTGGCGACGACGACCGCGACGATGACGCCGATGGCGATGAGGACCCCGTAGAAGTAGACGGTCAACGGGCCGATCTCGATGGTGTTGCGCGGCGGCGACGGGATCGAAGCCAGGAGCGCCGTCATCGGCGGCGCTCCCCTGCTGCCCGCCTCGACCCCGTGCCGGACCTCCAACGCCCCTGCGTGTGTTGATGCGCCAACCGAACCTCCTCGTGACGACGCAATGCTACGTGGTTCCCGCCGTAGCGGCGACGGGCCCGGCCTCCGACGGATCGACCGTCGCCGGCGGCCGATAGGCTGGAGGCTCGACGACGAAGGGAGCGCCAGCGATGACCGCGAAGGAACGAGCCGAGCGACGGTTCGCCGAGATCGAGAGCGACCTGTACTCGATGTCCCGCTGGATGTACGACCATCCCGAGCTCGCCTTCGAGGAACGCGACACGTCGGCACGGCTCGTCGAGTTCCTCGCAGACCAAGGGTTCGACGTCGAGTACCCCGCCTACGGCATGGACACCGCCTTCGCCGCCAGGGCCGGCTCGGCGGGACCCGAGGTCGTGATCTGCTGCGAGATGGACGCGCTCCCCGAGGTCGGACATGCCTGCGGCCACAACATCATCGCCACCGCCGCTGCGGGCGCAGGAGCCGCCCTCGCCCCGCTCGCCGACGAGCTCGGCTTCCGGGTCACGGTGCTCGGCACGCCCGCCGAGGAGATGTACGGCGGGAAGGTCGACCTCATCGAAGCCGGTGCCTTCTCGGGTGCGGCAGCGGCGATGATGATCCACCCGTCCCCACGCGACGTCGTCGACCCGAACTTCCTGGCGGTCGCCCACGTGGACGTCGAGTTCTTCGGCAAGGAGTCCCACGCCGCGTTCGCGCCGCAGCTCGGGCTCAACGCCCTCGATGCGGCGGTCCAGGCGTACGTCAACATCTCGACCCTCCGACAGGCCCTCTATCCCACCGACAAGGTGCATGGAGTCATCACCTACGGCGGCGGCGCCCCCAACGTGATCCCGGCCTATACCGCCATGTCGTGGTACGTCCGGGCACCGTCCAAGGAACGCCTCGACGAGCTCTCCGCCAGGGTCGTCGCCTGCTTCGAGGCGGCGGCGACGGCGACGGGATGCACCTTCGAGATGAAGGCACGGGGCCACACCTACACGGACCTGGTGTCCGACCCGCTGATGACGGAGCTGTTCGCCGCCAACGCGGCAGCCCTCGGTCGACCCATGGGCCGCGGCGCCGACGAAGATCCGGGGGCCGCCGGCTCGACCGACATGGGCAACGTCAGTCACGAGGTCCCGTCGATCCATCCGATGCTGGACATCCACTCGCTGCCGGCGGTCAACCATCAGAAGGAGTTCGCCGCGCACACCGTCACCCCTTCTGGGGAGCGGGCGATCCGCGACGGCGCCCTGGCGATGGCGTGGACGGTCATCGACCTCGCCGAAGGCGACCGCTGGGACGACCTGACACCACCCCGCTGAGCTGGAGCAACCGCCCGAGGAGGAGGCACCGATGACCGGTATCCGTAGGCTCAACCATGCGGTCCTGTTCGTCTCGGACCTCGCCCGGGCGGTCGCGTTCTACCGGGACGTGCTCGGCTTCGAGGCCGTCACGGCCGAACCACGGATGAACGCCGCGTTCCTGCGAGCGCCCGACTCGCTCAACCACCACGACCTCGGGCTCTTCGGTCTCGGAGCCGGGGCGCCGCAGCCACCACGTGGGGCGACCGGCCTGTATCACCTCGCCTGGCAGGTCGACACCCTCGACGACCTCGCCCGCCTCCGCGAGGCGGTGATGGCGGCAGGGGCCTACACCGGCGAGTCGTCCCACGGCGCCACCAAGAGCGTCTACGGCGCCGACCCCGACGGGAACCAGTTCGAGCTCATGTGGATGGTCCCCCGTGCCGAGTGGGGCGGCTACGCCGACCAGGCGGTGGTCGAGCATCTCGACTGGGAGACGGACCTCGCCCGATGGTCCGGGGTGCGAACCGCCGACGAACTGGGCCCGGGCCGCGGCGGACGAGCCGAAGAGCCCACCGCCGACGAGCCGCTCAGAGGATCTGACTGAGGAACAGCTTCGTCCGGTCGTGCTGGGGGTTGGTGAAGAAGTGCTCCGGGGTGCCTTCCTCGACGATGGTGCCGTAGTCGAAGAACATCACCCGATCGGCGACCTCCCGGGCGAAGCCCATCTCGTGGGTCACCACGATCATCGTCATGCCTGAGGCGGCGAGCTCCTTCATCACGTCGAGGACCTCTTTGATCATCTCGGGGTCGAGGGCGGAGGTGGGCTCGTCGAAGAGCATGATCCGCGGCTTCATGGCCAGCGACCGGGCGATGGCGACGCGCTGCTGCTGGCCGCCGGAGAGCTGCCCGGGGTACTTGTCGGCCTGTTCGGGGATCCCGACCCGTTCGAGGAGCTCCATCGCCGTGGCCTCCGCCTCCGCCTTGGGCGTCTTCCGCACCCAGATCGGGGCGAGGGTGATGTTGTCCATGACCGTCAGGTGCGGGAACAGGTTGAACTGCTGGAACACCATCCCCACCTCGGACCGGATCTTCTCGATGTTCTTGAGGTCGTTGGTGAGCTCCGTCCCGTCGATGATGATCGTGCCCTCCTGGTGGGCTTCGAGACGGTTCAGGCAGCGGATGAACGTCGACTTGCCCGAACCGGAGGGTCCGATGATCACCACCACCTCGCGTTCCTTGACGCGGGTCGTGACCCCCTTCAGGGCCTGGAAGTCGCCGAACCACTTCTTCACCCCTTCGGCGATGACGATGTCGTCGCCGAGGACTCGCTCTGGTGTCGTCTCGTGCATGGTCATCGAAGGTGCCTCCTCGACTCTCTTCTCATCGTTCGCCGACGCCCAGCTTCTTCTCGAGCCGGAGGCTGATACGGCTGAAGGTGAACGTGAACATCCAGTACACCACCGCGGCGAACAGTAGGGGCTCGCGGAACGTCCCGAGGAAGTTGAACGGCTGGCTCTGTCCCGGGATGACGGCGCGAGCGATATGGAGGAAGTCGAACAGGCCGACGATGGTCACCAGCGACGTGTCCTTGAAGATGGCGATGACCTGACCGACCAGGGCGGGGATGACCGCCCGCAGGGCCTGCGGGAGGACGATGAACACCGTCATCTGCGACGTGGTCATCCCGAGGGCTTGCGACGCCTCGTACTGGCCCTTCGGGATCGCCTGCAGGCCGCCACGGACGTTCTCGGCGAGGTAGGCCGCAGAGAAGAACGTCATGGCCCCGATGGCGCGCATGACACCGCCGATCGACACGCCCTGAGGGAGGGCGACGGGGAGCATGATGAACGCCACGAGCAGCCAGGTGATGAGCGGCACGCCACGCACGAGCTCGATGTAGGTGGTCGCCATGATCCTGAACAGCGGCATCTTCGACGTCCTCGCCAACGCCAGGAGCAGTCCGATGGGGAACGAGGCGACGATGGCGGTGATCGACAGGATCAACGTGAGGCCGAGGCCGCCGAGCATGAACGCGCCCGGCACCTCCACGGTGGACTCCGAGGTCGCCATCACGTAGAAGAACACGATCAGGAGCGCCGAGATGGCCCACATGACGAGGAAGATCCGGCGGCTCGCTCCCTCGCCGCCGAAGGTGGGAGCGGCGAGCGCGAAGAACGCGAAGGCGAGGAGGAGGAACCTGACGACGTATTCCATCTGGAAGGCGAAGCTCGCCAGGGCGATGATCAAGGCCACCGCGCCGATGACCCTCCCCAGCTCCCCCAGGGAGCGGTTGGCGGCGACGTTGAGCACGAGGGCTCCCACGACGGCGAAGCCGACCGCCAGGGGCAGGTAGAAGGACCACACCCGGTCGAGGGGAACGTGCGGGTCGCGAAGCACCACGAGGACGAGCACCGGATACGACAGCACCCACAACCCCACGAGGACGCGGCGGGTGGGGACCGCCGGCAAGAGGTCACGCGCGAACTTCATGACGACGTACGAGGCGACGCCGACGAGCGCGATGATCGTCCACGGGATGCGAGTCGACGAGGCGATCGGCAGGAAGCTGACGACCTGCTCCCCGGCGGTGTCCCGGACGGGGAACGGGAGCTCGATCGTCCAGATCACCACCAGGATGAGGCCGATCACGACCGCCACGGCGCCGAGGACGGGGATCGACTCTTCCTTGGCGCGCTCTCCGAGGCCGTTGCGGAGGTAGTACCCGACGCCGGCGAGGACGGCACCGACGACGATCCATCCGATCTTGCCGCTCGCCGAGAAGGGACCGAGAAGGCCACCGAGGAGCGCCAGGCTTCCGACGGCGAAGAGGGTGCCGCCGACCTGTCGGGGGCTCGTGCGACCGCCGACCCGCCACACGGCCAGGCTGAGGGCGAGCAAGACGACGACGACGCCGACGCTGAACCAGATCCGGATGGCCTGCTCGGCCGGATACGCCTGGACCATCAGGAGGCGCATGTTGTAGGTGACCGCCTCCCAGCGACGGGACGGGTCGAAGATGAACCCGAGGATCCCTCGGATCGCGGCCAGGGCGACCACGATGGCGATGATGCTCATCGCCCCGCTGGCGGGCGTGGAGAAGAGGTTCTCCTTCAGCCAGACCCCGATGCCCTTCGGGGGCGGCTCGGGTGCCAGCTCGGTGACTTCGGTGACCATGTGACCCGTCATGTCATCGCTCCACGATCATCATCTTGCGGTTGTAGTAGTTCACGATCGCCGAGATCCCGAGGCTGAGGCTCACGAAGAAGCCCATCCACACGAGCACGACGGGGAGGGATTGGCCGGTCTGGTTCAGGATCGTGGTCCCGACCTGCACGATCTCGGGGAACGCGACGGCGATGCCCAGCGACGTGTTCTTCATCAGGTTGAGGTACTGGTTGCCCATCGGCGGCAGGATGATCCGGAACGCCTGGGGCAGGATCACGAGCCGGAGGTACTGGCTGCGGCGCAGACCCAAGGCCATCGCCGCCTCGGTCTGACCCTTGGGAACCGCCAGGATGCCGCCGCGGACGATCTCGGCGATGAACGAGGCGGTGTACAAGGTGACGCCGGTCCAGATGGCGAAGAACGGGACGGACATGACCACGCCGCCCTCGGAGAAGTTGACGAAGCCGGCGCCTCTGACGATGACCTCGGGACGGCTCCCGACGATCGGCGAGCCCGAGGTGACCTCGAAGGATCGCCCGAGCCAATCGAAGACGTTGGCGATCCCCCTGCCGATGAGCTCGGCGACCGATGCCTTGTCGCCACCGACGGTGGTGAGCACGAACCCGCCGATGACGAACGAAACGATCGCCAGGGCGATCCCGGAGAAGCCGGCGAAGATGACCCGGAACCAGTCGTCATCGGTGAGCTTGCCGAAACCGGCGGGCGTGCGGCGGGACTCGAAGAAGTTCCTGATCCACAGCACGGCGAACCCGATCGACGCGATGGCGCCGACGATCGGGTACACGATCGGTGGCAGCGCTCGGAAGAACGAGGCGATGCCGTGCCAGACGGGAGCGAGGAAGCGGAGGATCGGCCATGCGAACCAGCCGACGGCGGCGAACACGATGACGGTCGCGAGCCACGAGAGGCCGGGGTAGGTGATGCGTCCGGTCTCCTCCTGGATCCGGTGCCGGGAGCGGGAGACGGCGCGTCCGACCAGAATGCCGGCGACGACGAAGAGCATCCACGGCCAGAAGCCCCCGTCGGTGCGGAACCAGGCCAGACCGAACCCCTTGTTCGATGCCTTGAACCAGTAGGTGCCGACGTCGTCGGTGGCGAGCTGCGGGAGCACCAACGCCATGGCCTGCCAGAAGAAGATCTGGAGCAGCAGCGGCACGTTGCGGATCGACTCGATGTAGACCGTCGACAGCTTGTTGACGATCCAGTTCTTCGACAGGCGCCCGATGCCGATGAGCGTGCCGAGGACGGTCGCCGCGATGATGCCGGAGACGCCGACCCGGAGGGTGTTGACCATCCCCACCGCGAGGGCTCGCACACCCGAGTCGGGCGAGGTGTCGATGCCTTCCCGGATGTCGACGCCGGTCGGGTCCGACAGCCACTTCCAGCCGAAGGAGATGCCCGACTGGTTGAAGTTCTTCAGCGCTTCGGAGCCGAGGAGGGCGAACAACGCCAAGAGCGCGACCAGGACACCGATCTGCGCCACCCACTTGAGGAACGTGGCGTTCCTCCACAGCGGCGTCTTCTGATGCTCTCTGACCTCGACCGTCAAAGCCCTTGCCTCCCTCTCCGGCAGCCCCCGTGGCGGGCGACCGTGCACATCGCTCGCCGCAATCTAGACGAACGCGCAGCGGGGGCGCCACTGGCGCCCCCGCAGACGTCTCGTCGGTCGGTTCCCGGTCAGCGGGCCGGCGGTGCGTAGATCAGGCCACCGTCGAACCACTGCATGTTGAACGAGCCTTCGCGCTCGAGACCGAGAGGCCCGGTCAGGTTGCGCTCGAAGATCTCGCCGTAGTTCCCGACCTGCTTGATCGCCTGGTAGAAGGCGTCGGCGGGCAGACCCATGGCCGTCTGCAGCTCACCCTCGCCGCCGAACAGGCGGGTCAGTTCGGGAGTGGACTCCATCATGTCGTCGATGTTGGCCGACGTCACGCCGTGCTCGTCGGCGATGAACGTGGCGAACACGACCCAGTCGATGACGTCCTTCCACTTCGAGTCGTTCTGGCGAACGACCGGCCCGAGGGGCTCCTTCGAGATCGGCGAACGGGGGAAGATCACCCAGTTCTCCGCGCCGGGGGTGCCGGCGTTCTTCTCGGCGGCACGGTTGCCGAAGAGGCCCGACCCGTCGGTGGTGACGATGTCACACGTGCCGGCCTTGAACTTCTCCATCGCCTCGGGGAAGTTCTCCACCGTCTCGAGGGTGATGTTCACCCCGGCGACCTTGGCGCCCTCGGTGATGTTCTTCTCGGTGGTCGTACCGGCGTTGGTGCACACGGTGGCGCCGTCGATGGCCTCGAGGCCACTGTCGGGCGTCAGGCCGGGCAGACGGGACGGATCGCCCATGAGCTGCTGGCCGTCGTAGTACGTCGTCGGCGCGAAGTCCATGCCGATGTCGGTGTCGCGGCTCTGGGTCCAGGTGGTGTTCCGGATCAGAACGTCGACCTCGTTGTTCTTGAGCGCCTCGAACCGCTCGGCGGCGGTCAGCGCCCGGTACTCCACGGCCGAAGCGTCGCCGAGCACGGCGGCAGCCACGGCCCGGCAGTAGTCGGCGTCGAAACCGGTGGTCGAACCGTCGGCCGCGGTCTCCGAGAAGCCGACGGCGGAGCCGGAGACCCCGCAGACGAGCTTGCCGCGAGCGATCACGGTGTCAAGGGTGCTCTCCCCGGTCGCCTGACCGGTGTCGCCACCGCCACTGGTGTCACCGCCGCCTCCGGGGGCTTGGGTGGTCGTGGTCGTGGTCTCGGTGCCGGCCCCGCCGCCTCCACAGGCAGCAGCGACGAGCGCGAGAACGGCGAAGAGCAGCGCCATTTTCTTGAGCATGGGTTGAACCCTCTCCTTAGCGTTGCGTGTTACGAATCGATCGTGGTGTTGAGCCCACGTCCCCGGTCCGAGCCGGAGACAGCTGCAAGCTAGTCCGCATGTGACGCCGATGTAAAGCGAATCCGGCGCGTCGTCGACGACCCGGGGCGCCGGCGCGCCGGCTCAGGAGCCCTGGGCGTGGATGAAGACGCGCCGCTCGCGGGCCTGGTCGAGCTCGGCGAACAGCACCCGCTGCCATTGCCCGAGCAGCACCTCGCCGTCGACGATGGGGACGGTGACCGACGGCTGGCCGACCAGGAGCTGGCGACAGTGGGCGTGCCCGTTGACGAACTCGTCCTCCTGGAGGTTCTCGGTACGGATGTCGTGGTCGTCGTGTTCGTAGTACACGTCGTCGGGGACCATCGCGCCGATGAGCTTGCGGAAGTCGTTCAGGAACCCGGTTTCGGATTCGTTGATGACGACCGTCGTGGTCGTGTGCGGGGTGTAGACGGTCACCTGGCCGTGGCGAACACCGGAGCGCTTGACGACGGCCCGGACCATGTCGGTGAAGTCCCAGAACTCGTTGGGCTCGTTCGTGTGGAAGTGGAGCGCCTCGGTGCGGACGGGCGGGACGGAGGTTTCGGCGAGGACGACGGGGACCCCGACGGGATCCTTGGTCGCTTTGCGCATGGAGGTGCGGTCGTTCACAGGTCTTCCGTTCGTCGAGCGGGGCAACCCTAATCGGCGCGAGGGCGTAGGACGCTCCTTCGTGCGGACCGAGGGAACGGAGGGCCCGAGCCCCCCCGGTACACTCGGGCCCGGTACCCGGCTACGGAGGAAGAGCATGCCCGCTTCGGTGGTCCTCGGCGCGCAGTGGGGCGACGAAGGGAAGGGGAAGATCACCGACCTGTTCTCCGAGTCCGCCGACCTCGTCGTCCGGTACCAGGGAGGCAACAACGCGGGGCACACGATCGTCGTCGACGGCGAGCGCTTCGCGCTGTCGCTGATCCCCTCCGGCGTGCTCTACCCGAACGTGACGCCGGTGATCGGCAACGGCTGCGTGATCGATCCCAAGGTGCTGCTCGAGGAGATGGACGCGTTGACCGCACGGGGCATCGACCCGTCGGGGGTGCGGATCTCCGGCAACGCCCACCTGATCATGCCGTACCACCGCAAGCTCGACGCGGTGATGGAGCGCTACCTCGGCAAACAGCAGATCGGCACGACCAAGCGGGGGATCGGTCCGGCCTACATGGACAAGTACTCGCGGTTCGGGATCCGGGTCCAGGACCTGTTCGATCCCAAGATCTTCCGCCAGAAGCTCGACGTCGCCATCAAGGACAAGAACAAGCAACTGACCAAGGTCTACAACCAGCTTCCCCTCGACGCCGACGAGATCGCCGAGGAGTACCTGGGCTACGCGGACCGGATCCTCGATCACGTCGCGGACACGTCGCTGCTGATCTGGGAGGCACTGCGCGACGATCGGCAGGTGCTGTTCGAAGGGGCCCAGGGCACCCTGCTGGACATCGATCACGGCACCTATCCCTTCGTGACGTCGTCGAACCCGACCGCCGGCGGCGTGAGCACCGGCGTCGGGATCGGCCCCAAGGCGATCGATCGGGTGATCGGGGTGACCAAGGCGTACATCTCGCGGGTGGGTACCGGACCGTTCCCGACCGAGCTGCACGACGAGATCGGCGAGCAGATGGTCCAGATCGGCGGTGAGTACGGCGTGGTGACGGGACGCCGGCGCCGCTGCGGATGGCTGGACGCCGTGGCCCTCCGCTACGCGGTCCGGGTCAACGGGCTGACCGACATCGCGTTGACGAAGCTCGACGTGTTGTCGCATTTCGAGACGATCAAGATCGCCATCGCCTACGACTCGCTCGGCCAGCGCTACACCGAGTTCCCCCGCCAGCAGCGGGTGCTGTACAACTGCATCCCGGTGTACGAGGAGCACGAGGGCTGGCAGGTGGACATCACCGGCGTGCGGTCGTTCGCCGAGCTCCCCGAAGCGGCCCGCCGGTACGTGCTCCGTATCGAGGAGCTCGCCGGGGTCCCGATCACGACGATCTCGGTCGGGCCAGGCCGCGAAGCGACCTTCCACAGGCCGTGAAGGTCCTGCTCCTCGGCGGCGGCGGACGCGAGCATGCGCTCGGATGGAAGCTGGCGGCGTCCCCCCGCCTGACGGCGCTGCTGTCGGCCCCCGGCAATCCGGGCCTCGCCGATCTGGGAGCGGTGTATCCCGGGTTCGCGCCGACCGACGTCGACGCCGTGGTCGACCTGGCGATCGCCAACGACGTGGACCTGGTGGTGGTCGGTCCCGAGGCGCCGCTCGCCGCCGGCGTCGTCGACGCCCTCACCGCCGCGGGCATCGCCGCCTTCGGTCCGACCCGAGCTGCGGCCCGCCTCGAGTCCTCCAAGGCGTACGCCAAGGAGGTGATGGTCCGTGCCGGGGTGCCGACGGGGGCGTCGTGGACGTTCCGCGACCTCGGCGACGCGGCGGCGCATCTGGCTTCGTTGCCGCCGCCGTACGTCGTCAAGGCCGACGGTCTGGCGGCGGGCAAGGGCGTCCTGGTGACCGACGATCTGATCGCCGCCCAGGCGTGGGCACGGGTCTGCATCGAGGGCCACTTCGGCGAAGCGGGCCGGACCGTGGTCGTGGAGGAGCACCTGGCCGGCCGAGAGGTGTCGGTGTTCGCGATCTGCGACGGAACACGGGCCCTGGCGCTGCAACCCGCCCGCGACTACAAGCGGCTGCGCGACGGGGACGCGGGACCGAACACCGGAGGGATGGGCGCCTATTCGCCGCCGGCGGACCTGCCCGGTGACCTGGTCGACGCAACATTGGAGACGGTCGTGGCTCCGGTGCTGGCGACCCTCGCCGCCGACGGCATCGCCTACCGGGGGTTCCTGTACGTCGGGTTGATGCTCACCGACGACGGGATGAAGGTGCTCGAGTTCAACTCGCGGATGGGCGATCCCGAGACCCAGGTGCTCATGCCCAGACTCGACGACGACCTCCTCGATCTGCTGGTGACGGCGACCGAGGGGCGGCTGCCGGATCGTCCGCTGCGTTGGAACGACCTGGCCGCCGTCGACGTCGTGCTCGCCGCCGACGGCTATCCGGAGGCGCCGAGGTCGGGCGATCCGATCGTCGGGCTCGACGCCGCGGGTGCGCTCGACGACGTGGTGGTGTTCCACGCCGGGACCACACGGACCGTCGAAGGTCTCGTCACGTCGGGCGGGAGGGTCCTCAACGTCGTCGGTACGGGCATCGACGTGCCTGCGGCTCGAGATGCGGCGTACCGTGGGGTCGGGATGGTCGAGTTCGCGGGCATGCAGTACCGCGGCGATATCGCCGCCGACGCGATGATCGAAGGAGGGACACGATGACGGATCGCAAGGTCGCGGTGTTGATGGGCAGCGCCAAGGACATGCCGAAGATGGAGAAGGCCGTGGAGGTGCTGATCGACCTCGACATCCCCCATGAGGTCCACGTCATGTCGGCGCATCGTGATCCCGACAAGGTGGTCCGTTTCGCCAAGGAGGCCCGGAGTCGGGGGTTCGGGGTGATCATCTGCGGCGCCGGCAAGGCGGCCCATCTCGCAGGTGCCGTGGCGGCGCACACGACGCTCCCGGTGGTCGGGGTACCGCTCGACGCCGGCGCCCTCGGCGGACTGGATGCCCTCCTGGCCACCGTGCAGATGCCCACGGGTATCCCGGTGGCGACGGTGGCCATCGACGGGGCGGCGAACGGAGCCTACCTGGCGGTCGCGATGTTGGGGATCACCGACGACGCGTGCGTCGCCAAGCTCGACGCATACCGGGGAGAGATGCGAGCGTGATCGAGCGGTACTCCCTGCCGGAGATGGCCGCCATCTGGGGCGAGCGTCGCAAGCTCGCGGTGTGGAAGGAGGTCGAGACCCTCGTCCTGGAGGCCTGGGTCGAACGAGGCGTCGCTCCGGCGGAAGCCGCCGCTTCGCTTCGAGAGGCCCCTGAGGTCGACGTCGACGCCTGGAAGCGACGCGAATCGATCACCCACCACGACGTCGCCGCGTTCGTCGACCTGCTCGCCGACTCGGTGGCGACGGGCGGCGAGTGGGTCCACTATGGGCTCACCTCCTCCGACGTGCTGGACACCGCGAACGGGGTGCTCGTGGCCGAGGCGGTCGATCTCCTGCGACTGCGGGTGGCGGAGCTGTTCGCCGTGGTGAAACGCAGAGCCCGTGAGCATCGGGACACGGTCATGGTCGGTCGCACCCATGGCATCTGGGCCGAGCCGATGTCGTTCGGCCTGAAGCTCGCCACCTGGGCGTTCGAACTGGCCCGCGACCACGAACGACTCACCCACGCCCGCGATGGTGTGGCGGTCGGGAAGATCTCGGGCGCGGTGGGCACCTACGCCCACACGCCCCCCGCGATCGAGGCCTACGTCCTCGAACGGCTCGGGCTACGACCCGAGCCGGCGTCGTCGCAGATCGTCATGCGCGACCGTCACGCCGAGTTGCTGTCCGCCGTGGCGCTGACGGGCGCGTCCCTCGAGCGGATCGCCGTCGAGATCCGCCACCTGCAGCGCTCCGAGGTCGGCGAGGTCCGGGAACCGTTCCGGAGCGGGCAGAAGGGGTCCTCGGCGATGCCCCACAAGCGCAACCCGATCGGGTCGGAGAACGTCACCGGTTTGGCGCGGGTCCTCCGCGGCTACGCCGTCGCCGGCTACGAGGACGTCGCGTTGTGGCACGAGCGGGACATCTCCCATTCGTCGGTGGAGCGCATCGTCCTTCCCGACGCGACGGGACTGCTCGATTTCGGGCTGGTGCGCATGACGAGGATCGTCGACGGGCTGGTGGTGGACACCGACCGGATGCGAGCGAACCTGGCGGCCACCCGCGGACTCGTCTACTCCCAGGCGGTCCTGCTGGCGTTGATCGAGGCGGGTCATTCCCGAGACGAGGCCTACCGGATCGTGCAGCGCAACGCCATGCGCACGTGGGACGAAGGGGGAACGCTGCTCGACCATCTGGCGGCCGACCCGGACATGGATCTGCCGATCGACGAACTCCGGGCGTGCTTCGCGCCGGAACGGTTCCTGCGGAACGTCGGCGTCGTCTTCGATCGGCTCGACGGAACCCACCTGACCTCAGACTGACGGGCCGTCGGGTGCAGCCGACGGCGTCGATAGGATGCTCGTCTCGCGAGGAGGCGACGTGCAGATCGTCGAGGGTGTCTATCGGCTGGGACAGGACTTCGTCGGCATGTACGTGCTCGCCGAGGGCGGGAAACTGACCGTCATCGACGCCGCGACGCCACGCTCGTGGCCGGCGTTCACCCGGTTCCTGGCCGAGAGGGGATGGGGACTCGTCGACGTCGAGGCGGTGCTGGTCACCCATGCGCATCCGGACCATCTCGGCATCGCCGAGCAGCTCCGGAGAGAGGCAGGTTGCTCGGTGCGGATCCACGCCTCCGATGTGGCCGTCGCCACCGGAGAGCGCCGATGGCGGCCCGAGTGGCGTCTCCCGATCTGGCGCCCGACGGTGGTGCGCACGCTGGTGCAAGCGGCGCTCGAAGGGGTGCTCTCGACGCCGCCGGTGACCGAGGTATCGACGTTCGCCGACGGGGAGCGCCTGGACCTCCCCGGCCGTCCCCGGGTCATCCACGCCCCCGGGCACACGCCGGGGAGCTGCGCGCTCCTGAGCGAGTCGCGCGGTGCCCTGTTCGTCGGCGACGTGCTCGCCACCGTCGACATCGCCACCGGCGCCGAAGGCCCAGTGATCCCTCCCTCGTTCGCCAACGACGACTCCCGACGAGCGCTGGCGTCCCTCGACCGACTCGACGGGATCACCGCCGACGTCCTCCTCCCCGGTCACGGACGTGCCTGGACGGGGACGGTGGCCGAGGCGCTCGCTCACGCCCGTCGGGTGGGGATCCGATGACCGCTCCGGCGGCCGCAGATCCCGCCGCCACCTTGTCGTTGTGGGACTTCCGGCGGCGGGTCGCGGACCTGTACCGCGAGGCCCGCGCAGGTGGCCCAGGCGAAGGACCGTGGCGACGGTGGCGCACCCGGCGGGATCTGCTCTTCGCCACCCATCCCCAGTCTCCCGTGGACCCTACGACCCGGGAAGCGTTCTCCTCGCTGCCGTTCTTCCCGTACGATCCGGCCTGGCGGATGACCGCGGAGGTCGAGCCGGTCGAGACCCGACGCATCGGGGCGGCCCATTCGGCGACAGGAGAGACCCCGCTCGTCCGCTTCGGCCAGGTGCGGCTTCCGCCGCCGGGCAACGTCACCTTGTCGGTGTTCTGGATCGACGTCTATGGCGGGGGCGTGTTCGTTCCGTTCCGGGACGCGACGGCCGGAGCGACCACCTACGGGGGCGGGCGCTACCTGCTGGACACCATCAAGGGCGCCGACCTCGGCCACGAGGGCACGGCGATCGTTCTCGACTTCAACTACGCCTACCACCCGTCCTGCGTCCACGATCCGCGATGGTCGTGTCCGCTGGCTCCGGCCGACAACCACCTGGACATCGCCATCGAAGCCGGAGAGCGCCTGGAGTCCCCGCCGGGTTGATCCCGGGTGTCAACCCAGTGGGCTCCCTGCCACTAGGTCGAAGCCTTCGTCGCGCCAACCTTCCACTCCGCCGATCATCTTCTTGACGGCCCGCCCGAGCCGGGCGAGACGGACCGCGGCCTTGTCGGCGGCGTTGCAGTGAGGACCCGCGCAGTAGACGACGAACACGGTGTCGTCGGGATACGGCGCCAGGTTCCGTTCCACGATCCGGCCGTGCGGGAGGTTCGTCGCTCCGGGGATGTGCTCGGCGGCGAAGGGTTCGGGTCCCCGGACGTCGAGGAGGACGAAATCCTGCGATGCGTCACCCATCGCCTCGTGGACGTCCCAGCAGTCCGTCTCGAGGCGCAGCAGTGCCGAGAAGTGCGCCAGTGCCTCGTCCGGGTCCGCCGGAGCGACTTGGGTGACGATCGACGGTCTCTCGGCGGTCATGGGTCCTCCCTTCGACGATGGTGCCACCCTACGCGAACACGACGTGCGACCATGCGCACATGCAGCTCGTCACCGACCGGCTCGTCCTGCGTCGCTTCGCCGATGCCGACCGCGAGCCCTTCGCCGCGATGAACGCCGACCCCGAGGTGATGGAGCACTTCACCGCGCCGCTCACCCGGGCCGAGTCCGAGGGGTTCGCCGCCGCCATCGAACGAGCCTTCGCCCGGGACGGGTTCGGCCTGTGGGCGGTCGAGGCCGCGGGCCGGTTCGTCGGGTTCGTTGGGCTCAACCGGGTCCGGTTCACCGCCCCGTTCGCCCCCGCCGTCGAGGTCGGCTGGCGGTTGGCCAGGGACGCGTGGGGTCGCGGGTACGCCACGGAGGCGGCCACCGCCGCCCTCGACGACGCGTTCGGCCGGGTCGGCCTCACCGAGGTCGTGTCCTTCACGATCCCCGCCAACGTGCGATCGGTGGCGGTGATGGAGCGCCTCGGCATGACCCACGACCCGGCAGACGACTTCGATCACCCTCGGGTCATGATCGGTCACCCACATCGCCGTCACGTCCTGTACCGCATGTCGCAGGGCCGCTGGGCCGAGCTCCGCCCGCACGGGGGTCGATGACCGGGAAGTCGATCACCGGGAACCGAGGACACGCCGGCCACCGTCCCACCGGGGAACGAACGGACGGAGAGGAGCCAGCGATGCGACGAACGACGATCCTCCTGGTGGCTGCGCTCGCTGTCGTGGCGGCGGCGTGCACGACGGTGCCTGGGCCGGAGCCGACCACGCCGGCGCGTCGAGTCGGTGCGGCGGGAGGCCCGGCGGGTCCGGCGATCTTCGCGGCGCCGGTGCTGCAGGCGTTCGAGTCGTGCGACGCGTTCCTCGGCTACGTGAAGGGCCATGCCCTGGAGCGGGTCGGACCCTACGGGCTGGAAGGCTACGGCGGCGGACCCTTCCCGCCCGATGTCGTGTTCGCCGAAGGCGACGCCGGCAGACGGCTCGACGGCGGCGTCCCGACGACGACGGCCGCCGGGGTGGCGGGGGTCGACTATTCGGCGACCAACGTGCAGGTGACCGGCGTCGACGAGCCCGACCTCGTCAAGACCGACGGGAAGCGGATCTTCGCGGTCGCTCAGGGCCGCCTGTACCGGATCGACGCCGGAGCCACCCCGCGGGTCGTCGCTTCGCTGCCCCTGGACGGATGGGGCCAGGAGCTGTTCCTCGCCGGCGACCGGCTCCTCGTGATGACCTCGATGGACGGCTACGGCATCGAACCGTTGGCCGAAGGTGGGCTCGTCGACGGCGGCATCGTCCCGGGGCCTTCCCCCCGGACCGTGCTGACCGAGGTGGACGTGTCGGATCCCGCGACGATGGTGCCGGTGCGGACGTTGACGATGGACGGCACGATCCTGTCGTCCCGGATGTCCGACGGTCGTGTCCGGCTCGTCGTCCGATCCGAACCGACGGGGTTCGCGTGGGTCTTCCCCGAAGGCGGCGGCATCCGCGCCGAACGTGAGGCTGCCGCGGAGAACCGACGCATCGTGGAGCGCTCCACGTTGGAGAACTGGGTCCCCTGGTTCGTGCTCGAGGACCATCAGGCCCGAACGACGTCGGAAGGCCCGCTCCTGGGATGCGACCAGGTCGGACAGCCCGCCGAGTTCTCCGGGTTGTCGATGTTGACGGTGCTCACGATCGATCTGGCGACCGGCCTCGAGCCGGGACGCGGCATCGGCCTCCTCGCCGAGGGCCAGACCGTCTATGCGTCCAACGCCTCGCTGTACGTGGCGACGGCACCGTGGATGGCGTGGCCACACGCGCCAGCCGGCGGCGAGGGACTCGGATCCGACGGGCTCACCACCCAGATCCACATGTTCGACATCACCGACCCCGACATCGCCCGCTACGTCGCCTCCGGCGAGGTCGACGGCACGTTGCTGTCGCAGTGGTCCATGGACGAGTACGACGCCACCTTGCGGGTGGTGGTGACCGACGAGAACCCGTGGTGGGGATCGTCGGAGGTGCCCGACACCTCGGTGGTGACGCTCCGGCGCCTCGGCGACCGACTCGTCCAGGTCGGCTCGGTCGACGGCCTCGGCGAGGGCGAGCGGGTGTACGCGGTCCGCTTCATCGCGGACCGCGGCTACGTGGTCACGTTCCGGCAGGTCGATCCCCTCTACGTGGTCGACCTGTCCGACCCGACCGACCCGCGGGTGGCCGGGGAGTTGAAGATCACCGGCTACTCGGCGTACCTGCATCCGATCGGCGACGACCTGCTCCTCGGCGTCGGCCAGGATGCCACCGACCGCGGCCGCGTGCTGGGGACGCAGGTGGCGGTGTTCGACGTGTCGGACCCTTCCCGGCCCCGACGCCTCGCCAAGCTCACCGTCGACGAGGCGTACTCGGACGTCGAGTGGGATCATCGGGCCTTCCTGTGGTGGCCGCCCGAGGGCGTGGCGGTCCTTCCCCTCCAACGCTGGTCGTGGGACGAACGCACCGGGAAGGAGGACCTCTTCTCGGGCGCGGTCGTGGTTCGAGCCACCTCGGATCGGGTCGTCCAGGTCGGGGAGATCCGGCACCCGTCGACGGCGAGATCCGACTGTCCCGGGTGCACGGCCTGGTCGGCGCCGATCGTCCGTTCGCTCGTGATCGACGATCGACTCTTCACCGTCTCGGATGCCGGCGTTCTCGTGTCGGATCTGGGCAGCTACGACGACCTCGCCTGGGTGCCGTTCACGTCGTGAGCAGCTCCCCGCCGCGGCCGACCTCGTAGAGTCGGGGGCAACGAGGAGAGGAGTGCACCATGGTGGGGACCGTCCTGCAGAACACCGTCGAGGCGATCGGCCGGTATTGGCGGGCACTGGCGCCGGTGGCCATCGCCCTCGGGTTCCTCGATGCCCTGGTGTCGGTGCTGCTGCGAGCGGTCGTTCCGAACATCGACCCCACCGCGCCGCCGGGTTCCATCGACGTCGGCGCGGTGGCGACTCGGCTCCTGTTCGGCTCGCTCCTCGCCTTCGCCATCAGCCTCATCATCTCGGCGGTGATGTTCAACCTCGTCGCGGAAGCCGACGAGCGCGGCACACCCGACGTCAACCATGCCTTCGAGGTCACGATGGCGCGGATCTGGTCGCTGGTCGGGCTGGTGCTGTTGTCGACACTGGCGGTGTTCGTCGGTTTCTTGCTGCTGATCCTTCCCGGCATCTGGGTCGCGGTCAGCCTCGCCCCGTCGATCGCCATCCTCTTCCTCGAGGAGCGCGGCGCCGTCGATGCGTTCCAGGAGTCCTTCCGTCTGGTGAAGGGCTCGTGGTGGCCGATCTTCGGGATCCTCATCATCTTCAGCATCTTCAACGCCGCGCTCGGCGCTCCCGGAGCGGCGCTGGGCGGCATCGCGAGCTTCGTCTATCAGGTGATCGCCTCGGCGGTCGTGCTCGTCATCCAGCCGATGCTCATCCTCTACATCTATCGGGCGCTCCGAGCGCAGCGGCCGGCGGCGACGTGACCGCCCCTCGGGCGGAGCGGCCGCTCAGACGCGGCCGGCGACGGCCCGGGCGATGATGGTCCCGAGGGTTCGATGGCCATCGGCGTCGGGATGAGGCCAGCCGGCCCACGGCTGGGTCGACACGGTCGCCACGTCGACCTCGACCCAGGTCGCCCGGCCGGCGACGCCGCGTCGAAGCGTCCGATGGAGATCGTCCAGCGCCAGCGCCATCTCTTGGACGCACTCTGCGCCGATCGGCATCCACGCCGGGGCGAGTCGGGTGCGATCGATCCCGTAGTACCCGGTCCAGAACACGTCGGCGTTGGTCTCGGCCAGCCCGTCGACGACCGCTTCGACGTTCCCGATGATGCCGGCGCGACGACGATCGAGGTCCCATCGCTCTCCGACTGCCCGCCGGCATGCGGCGGCGTCGCCCCGATCCGTGATCGACACGGCGGTGTCCCTCGTCAACCCGGCGACGACGTCGACCCAGTTGGTCGAGTTGATCCCCGCGGTCACGACGATGACGTTCCACGTCGACGGATCCGCGAGGTCCCTGGCGGCTTCGACCTGGCTCGGGTGGCGGTCCCCGCACGCGTCGGCGCCGCCGGCTATGACGGCACGGAGATCGGCGCCGGGCCAGGCGATGTTGGTGTACCGCGGTGCCCAACGCGCCGGGAGGGTGTCGGCGAGCGCCGACCGCAGCGTCGCTCCGTACGACAACGCGTCGTCGCGGCAGGTCGCCCTCCCGGTGAACCACCGCTTCGAGTACCCGGACGCGACCGAGTCTCCCATCACGATGACCTGCGGAGGCGGCGGGGTGGTTCCGAGCCACGCGGTGGTCCACGGCGATCTCCATCCTCCGGTGTCGACGGCCCGCACCTCGAGCGCGTACCGGGACGACGGGGACACGTCCCGGTACGAGACGGTGGGGTGCCGGGCATCGGTGCTGTGGATGCTCCCGAAGGTCGCGGCGTTCCAGCGGTACTCGTAGCGGACGACGCCGTCGTTGTCGTAGGCATCGACCTCGAGGGCGGCTTCGAGGATCCGGTCGTCGCGACCGGGGGGGGCCAATGCGGCGGACACGATGACCGGTCGCGTCTCGCCGTCGGGAAGCGAGCCGGTGGAGGACGCGGCGAGCGCTGCCACCGGACCGGTGACTCCCACCAGACCGAAGGCGCACACGGCGACGAACAGGGCGCGGCGTCTCACGGTCGGATGCTATCGGCGGCGGCCGTTTGGCGGCTCGGATCCCGTCTGCGCCCGCATCGACGCTGCCCGCGCAGGGATCCGGCGGGTCGGCGTCAGCGGTTCACCATGTGGTCGGCCATCATCGTCAACCGCTCGTCGAGGAACGAACGGAGGGGCTCGCCGACGTCGGCGTCGTCGAGGGCGAGCCGCATGCAACGCATCCACTCGGCGGCCTCGTCGGGGCCGATGGGGAAGGGCAGATGCCGCATGCGCATCCGCGGATGGCCGCGCTTGGAGACGTACAGCGGCGGGCCACCGAGCCAGCCCGAGAGGAACTCGTAGAGCTTCTGCCGGGAGCCGGCGTCGTTCGCCGGGAGCATCGCCCGCACGGTCGGTGCCTCGGCGTCGACGCGATCGTAGAAGGCGTCCACGAGCTCGCGGACCCGACCGTCGCCTCCGAGCTCCTCGTACGGTGTCGGGGCATCGCCCCACGGATGCGTCGTGCCGATCTCGCTCATGTGACCAGGGTACGGTGGTCTCCGGTACGCTGCGCATCGCCATGACCTCCGTCGCTCCCCTCCGCAGCCGCGCCTTCTGGATCCTGGCCGGGCGGTCCGCGGTCATCGGCATCTTCGGCGGGGTGTTCGCGGTCGCCTTCATCGGGGTCGAGCATGCGCTGACCGGTCTCGTCTGGGGACAGACGGGTGGGTACGAGTGGTTCGGCGGGGGGCTCCGGGCGCTGGTGGTTCCGATCGCCGCCGGAGCGCTGGTCGGTCTGATCTATCTGGTGCTCGGTCTCCCTCGGCGCCTCCACAGCTTCATCGAGGAGCTCGAGGAGGGTCGCACCGACCCGGGGACCGCGCCTGGTGCCGTTCTCGTGGCCCTCGTGTCCCTCGTCGGGGGCGCCAGCCTCGGACCCGAAGCGCCGCTCGTGACGGGAGCCGCGGGGTTCGCGAACTGGCTCACCGAGCGTGTTTCGGCCTCGCCGGAGGACACCCGGACGGCGACCTTGTCGGCGGCGGCGGGAGTGTTCGGCGGTCTCATGTCCTCTCCGCTGATCGGCGCGCTCTTGGCGCTGGAGCTCGAGCACGATCAGGATCTCCCGTTCTTCTTCCGCCACATCATCCCCGGCGGCGTCAGCGGGACGATCGGGTTCCTCATCGTGTACCCGGTGCTCGGCGCGCCGTTCCTCGGCCTCTACCGCTTCCCGCCGTTCGAGTTCTCCGCCTGGTACCTCGCCGCCGGGGCCGCCATGGGGGTCGTGGGCGCCATCGTCGGACTCTCGATCGGGCTCGTGGCCAAGATCGTCGGCCGTGTCGTCGGGCGCCTCCCTGCGTCACCTGTCGCGCGCGCGGCGATCGGCGGCTGCGTGCTCGGCGCCGTCGGGTTCATGATGCCGGCGACGCTCTTCTCGGGCGTGGACACGCTGGGCGCGGTGGTCGCCGACCCGGCCGAGATCGGCGTCGGGCTCCTCCTTGCGGTCGTGGCGCTGAAGATGGTGACGTTGACCACCAGCCTGAGAACCGGCTTCTACGGCGGACCGTTCTTCCCCATGTTCTTCATCGGCGGCTCGGTCGGGGCGGTGCTCCATCTCCTCTTCCCCGCCGTCCCCCTGGCGTTGGCGGTCGGAGCGACGATGGCGGCGACGGGAGCGATGGCCTCGATCCCCCTCAGCGTCGCCGTCCTCGGCGCCTTCGTGGTCGGTGTCGGACCGCCCGCTGCCGCGGTGATCTCCATCGCGGTGATCGTGGCGTTCTCGATCGGCTACGGCTTGGGTTTCGTGGGTCCGTGGTCGTCCGCGGCGGCCGAGCCGGGCCCGTCTTGACGCTCCGCCAGCACGCGACTCAACACGACGCCGACGAGAACGATCTGCGCCTCGTAGTAGAGCCACACGAGCATGAGGAGGACCCCGCCGGCGGCCGCGAGCGTCGAGCGAGCCGCGACCCGCTCGAGGTACGCACCGATGGCGACGGTACCGACCGCGACCATCGGCGCCATCACGACGCCGGCGCCGGCGGCCGCCCGCCACGGCACCGTCGTCGACGGCACGAGCCGGTAGAGGGCGACGAGGGCAGCGGCGATCGCCGCCAACATCACCGCGTTCGCCCACCATGTCTCCGTCGCTCCCAGGGCGGGAACGATCCCGGCGACGGCGTCGACGATGGCTCGCAGGGCCAGGACCGCCAGCAGCCCCACGGAGACGACGACGACCGAGACGAACGCCATGAACCTGCGCCGGATCGTGGAGAGGACGCCCGAGCCGGGAGGCAGCTCCCAGATCTCGTCGGCGACGTCCACCAGCGCAGCGACGAAGACCGTGGCCCCGAACGCGACGGTTCCGGCGCCGACCAACCCCAGCGAGGAGCTCATCTGGGCGAGGGTGTCGACGACCAGGGTCGCCACCTGCTCGCTGGCGCTCCCGAACGCCGGGGTGAGGACCTCGACCAGCAGGGTGTGAAGCCGGGCACCGTCGACGAACAGCGTCAGGACCGCCGCCACCACCGTGAGGGTCGGGACCATGGCGACGAGGCCGTAGTACGCGACCGCCGCTCCCAGTCGCATCACCCGCGCCGCGCGCCAGGTGCGGTAGGTGGCGGCGACGACGTCGACTGCGGTGCGGATCGTGGTCGACCTCCCGGGTCGGCCACAGGCTAGGTCACCGGCGGCGTCACGGCCGATCGCGGTGGACGGGGAGCGCGACGGCGACGGTCGACCCGGACGTCCCCGGTTCGTTTGTGACCGACGCCGACGCGGCCCCTATCCTCGACGCCGTGCAGGCGCTGGAGCACATCGGGTCGGGGAAGGTCCGCGAGATCTACCGTGTCGACGAGGATCGACTCCTCATCGTCGCCACGGACCGGATCTCCGCGTTCGATGTCGTCCTCGAGCCGCCGATCCCGGACAAGGGACGGGTCCTGACCGGACTGTCCCTTCATTGGTTCGACGTGCTCGACACGCCTCACCATCTGTTGTCCGCCGACCTGACCGACATCGCCGGTCTCGACGCCGCCGAGCGCGAGGAACTGGCCGGCCGGGCGATGCTGGTCCGCAGAGCCGACGTCATCCCGATGGAGTGCGTGGTCCGCGGCTACCTGTACGGGTCGTCCTGGAAGGAGTACGCGGCCGGTGGCGGCCCGACCACCGAGCACCTCCCCGCCGGGCTCGATCAGGCCGCCGAGCTGCCCCGACCCATCTTCACCCCCGCCACGAAGGCCGAATCGGGCCACGACGAGAACCTCACCGAGTCCGAGGCGCGGGGACTGGTCGGCGACGCGATGTACGAGGAGCTTCGCTCCCGCTCCGTGTCCCTGTACGAGACGGGCCGGGCGTACGCGGCCGAACGCGGCATCATCTTGGCCGACACCAAGTTCGAGTTCGGCGTCGTCGACGGCGAGATCATCCTCATCGACGAGGTGCTGACCCCCGACTCGTCTCGCTACTGGCCGGCCGAGGAATGGATGCCGGGCCGAACCGTCCCGTCCTTCGACAAGCAACCTGTCCGCGACTGGCTCGAAGCCCGCGGATGGGACAAGACGCCGCCCGCGCCCGTCTTGCCGCCCGAGGTGGTCGCCGACACCACCAGACGGTACGTGGAGGTCTACGAACGACTGGTCGGTGAGCCGTTCTCCGCGTACCTCGCACGGATGGGAGCGCCATGAGCGAGCCCGTCCGGTTCCGGGTGCGGGTGATGCGCAAGGCCGGCCTGGCCGACCCGGAGGGCGCCACGACGACCAAGGCGCTGCGCGATCTCGGATACACGGAGGTCACGGCCGTTCACTTCGGTCGGGACATCGTCGTCGAGCTGGCCGGCGACGACGTGGCCGCGGCCGAGGCGCGAGTGCACGAGATGTGCGAACGGCTGCTCGCCAATCCGGTCATCGAGGACTTCACGGTGGAACGCCTGTGAAGATCGCCGTGGCGGTGTTCCCTGGGAGCAACTGCGAGCACGACGTCGAGCACGCCCTCGGCCTCCTCGGTGCCGACGTCGAGTTGATGTGGCACCAGGAGGACGACCTGTCGGAGTTCTCCGCGGTCGTCCTTCCGGGCGGGTTCGCTCACGGCGACTACCTACGCACCGGGGCCATCGCCCGCTTCTCGCCGATCATGGACGAGGTCTCCCGGTTGGCGGAGGGGGGCTTCCCGATCCTCGGGATCTGCAATGGCTTCCAGATCCTGTGCGAGGCCGACCTGCTCCCCGGCGCCCTCGTCGCCAACCGTGACCTGAACTTCATCTGTTCGATGGTCCACGTGAGGGTCGAGTCGACCGCGGGCGTCCTCACCCGCGACGCCGAGGTCGGGCAGGTCCTCCGGATCCCGCTCAACTCGTACGAGGGCAATTTCGTCGCCGACGCCGCCACCCTCGACGAGCTCGAGGCATCCGGCCGGGTCCTGCTGCGCTACTGCGATCCGGCCGGCAACGTCACCGACGAAGCCAACCCGAACGGTTCGGCCCGCAACATCGCCGCCATCGCCGATCCGGGAGGCAACGTCGTCGGGATCATGCCGCATCCCGAACGCGCAGCCGAGGACGTCCTCGGTTCCTCCGACGGCCGCGTCCTCCTGGCGTCCTTCGTGCATGCCGCCGAGGAGGCGAGCCGATGACCGAGCCGGCGCATCGCACCTTGGGGATGACCGACGACGAATACGCCAGGGTCGTCGAGATCCTGGGACGGGAGCCCGAACCGGCCGAGCTGGCGATGTACTCGGTGATGTGGTCCGAGCACTGCTCGTACAAGTCGTCGAAACCGTGGTTGCGCCGTTTCCCTACCGAGGCTCCGTGGGTCGTGCTCGGCCCCGGGGAGAACGCCGGCGTCGTGGACATCGGCGACGACTGGCTCGTCGCCCTCCGCATCGAGTCGCACAACCATCCGTCGTTCGTCGAGCCGTACCAGGGCGCCGCGACCGGCGTAGGCGGGATCTTGCGGGACATCTTCACGATGGGGGCCCGCCCGGTGGGTCTGTGGGACGCGCTTCGCTTCGGCCCGTTGAGCGATCCATCCAACCGGTACCTCTTCTCCGGGGTGGTGCACGGCATCGCGGGATACGGCAACGCCGTCGGCGTCCCGACCTTGGGAGGGGAGATCGAGTTCGCCGACTGCTTCTCCAAGAACCCGCTCGTGAACGTGATGGCCCTCGGGTTGATGCGTCGCGACCAGCTCGTCACCCGCGCCGCGGTCGGGGAAGGCAACATCGCCGTCCTCCTCGGCTCGGCGACGGGACGGGACGGGATCGGCGGGGCATCGATCCTGGCGTCGGCGTCGTTCGAGGAGGGGTCCGAGACGAAACGCCCGTCGGTGCAGATCGGCGACCCGTTCGAGGAGAAGAAGCTCATCGAGGCGTGTCTGGAGCTGTACGAGCGGGGACTGGTGGTCGCCATCCAGGACCTCGGCGCGGCCGGGATCTCGTGCGCGACGTCCGAGTGCGCAGCGGCCGGCGGAATGGGGATGACCGTGGACCTCGACGCGGTGCATCTCCGGGAGGAGGCCATGACCCCCGGCGAGATCCTCATGTCCGAGTCCCAGGAGCGGATGTTGGCGATCGTCGCTCCCGACGACGTCGACGAGGTCCTCGCCTTGGCCCACAAGTGGGAGATCGACGCCACCACCATCGGGGTGATCACCGGAGGTGACACCCTGGAGGTCCGCCATCGAGGGGAGATCGTCGCGGCGGTGCCGGCCGCGTCGCTCAGCGAGGACGCTCCCGTCTATCACCGAGGTGTGGAGCGTCCCGCGTACCTGGATGCCGTGTGGGCGGACGAGGCCACGCTTCCCGCCGGGCTCGACCTGGGGTCGACGCTGCTGCGTCTGCTCGACGACCCGGCGCTCGGGGACCGGTCGTGGATCTTCCAGCAGTACGACCACATGCTGTTCCTCGACACGGTGGTCGGCCCCGGCAACGACGGTTCCCTGATGCGGGTGAAGGGGACCGACAAGGGCCTCGCCGTATCGACCGACGGCGATGCGCTCCGCTGCTCCCTCGATCCGCGCCGTGGGGCGGCCCGGATCGTCTACGAGGCTGCGCTCAACGTGGCGGTGACCGGCGCCGCACCGTACGCGGTGGTCGACAACCTCAACTTCGGGAACCCGGAGAAGCCGGCGGTGATGTGGCAGTTCGCCGAGACGGTCGAGGGGATGGCCGAAGCCTGTGAACGGCTCGGCGTGCCGGTGGTCGGAGGCAACGTGTCGTTCTACAACGAGACCGACGGCGTCGACATCTCCCCGACCCCGGTGGTCGGCATGCTCGGCCTGGCCGACCCGATGCCGCAGCTGCCGCCGCGTCTCGACCGTGCCGAGGCGGGGATGGAACTGTGGTTGATCGGCCCCGAACGTGGCGACGACTTCGCCGGCTCGGCGTACTGCCGGATCGTGCTGGAGCACCGATGTGGCCGCCCAGCGGAGCCGGACCCCGACGTCGCCAGGCGGGTCGTGGAGCACGCCGCGAGGCTGGCGCACATCGCACCGGTGGTCCACGACGTGTCGTCGGGAGGGATCGCGGTGGCCGTGGCCGAGGTGGCGATCCGTTCGGGAGTCGGTGTCCGGCTGGACAATGGCGATTGGCGGCTCCTGCTCGACGAGTCACCTCACCGTTTCGTGGTCGCAGTCGAGCCCGGCACCGACCTGGACGTCTCCGACGTGGCGTCTCGGCGGCTCGGCGTCTTCGGTGGTGATCGACTCGACTTCGGCAGGTGGGGCACGGTCGGGTTGTCCGAGGCGAGCCGGGTCTGGCGTCAGGCGATCCCCCGACGCCTCGGTTGACGGGACTACGGGGACCCGGTCGGTAGGTTGCACCCGACATGACCGACCCGTCCATGCCACCGACCTGCTACCGCCATCCCGACCGGGTGACGGGCCTGTCGTGTTCGCGATGCGGCCGGCCGATCTGCGTCGAGGACTCCATCGACGCTCCAGTCGGCCAGATCTGCCCGGAGTGCGCCAAGGCGGGCGGAACCCAACGCGTCGTCAGGGCCCGGCAGATCACCGGTCGACCCACGTTCCAGACGGCTCCCGTGTCCTTCACGATCATCGCGGTGACGGCCGCCATCTGGATCCTCGGGTTCGTCGCCCCCGCGGTCGGCGACCGGCTGTTCCAGGATCTGAAGATGGCGAACTCCCTGGTCGCCGCCGGGGAGTGGTGGCGGATCTTCACCGCGGCGCTGCTCCACGCGGGCATCACCCACATCGGGTTCAACATGTACGCCCTGTACCTGTTCGGTCCTCGCCTCGAGCAGCAGGTCGGCAGTCCGGCCTTCGCCGCCTTCTACGTGGCCGCCGCCGGAGCGGGCGGCGCGGCCTCCTACGCGTTCGGCGCCCCCCGGCAGATCTCGATCGGCGCCTCCGGTGCGATCTTCGGTCTACTCGGAGCGTGGATGTTCGTGGCGTGGAAGATGCGCAACACCGCCGGGGGACGCCGCATGTTCCGGGAGCTGTTCATCCTGCTGGCCATCAATGCGGCGTTGCCGCTGCTGATCCCGAAAATCGACTGGCGCGCCCACGCGGGCGGCTTCCTCGGCGGGATGCTCATCGCCGCGTTGTGGTCCCGCTTCGCGGTGGGGAGCCGCCACGCCGTGGCGATCCGCACCGCCGTGGCGGCCGTCGTCGCGATCGTGGCGGTGGCGGTCGTGCTCGTCATCTGACCTGGCCGCCGCGGGCCCGCGCTCACCGAGGACCCGGCGCCCGGTCGACGATGCGGGCGGCCGGCGCCGAAGGAGGCAACGTCCCGAACGCGGCTCCATGATCGCCGGCGACCCGGGTGGCGATGAACGCGTCGGACACCTCGGCCGCGCCGTGACGAGCCAGCAACGATGCCTCGAGCGTCACGGCCATCCGTTCCACGAGACGGCGTGCGTCGTCGGGCCGCCGCGGCGCGGCGAGCGTTGCGGCGACGTCGTCGATCGCCGCGTCCAGTCTCCGATCGGCACCTCGGGCCTTCTCCAACTCGGCCACGAAGGCTTCGGCGGTCTCGGGTTCCCGGTCGAGCGCCCGCAGGACGTCGAGGCAGATCACGTTGCCGCTTCCCTCCCAGATGCCGTACAGGGGAGCCTCCCGGTACATCCTCGCCATCGGCAGCTCCTCGACGTACCCGATCCCGCCGAGGGATTCGAGGGCTTCGCCCACGACCATCGGCGCTCGTTTGGTCGCCCAGTACTTGGCGACCGACAGGGCGATACGCCGGAAGGCATCTTCGGCCGGAGCACCGGCGCCGTCGAACGACGAGGCCAGCCGCATGGCCAGCTCGAGGGTCGCCTCGGACTCGACGACGAGATCGGCCAGGACGTTGGCCATGAGCGGCTGCTCGATCAACGGCTTGCCGAAGGCCGAACGGTGCCGGGTGTGGTGGGCAGCTTCGCTCACCGCCCGGCGCATCAGGGCCGCGGAGCCGACCACGCAGTCGAACCTGGTGCGATGCAGCATCTCGGCGATGGTCGGGACGGCCCGGCCTTCGTCGCCGATACGCCGGACCGTGGCGCCGTCCAGCTCGATCTCGGACGAGGCGTTCGACCGGTTCCCCATCTTGTCCTTGAGGCGTTGGATGTGGAAGCCGTTGCGTCGTCCCTCGACCCACCGGGGAAGCCAGAAGGCCGTCAGGCCGTCGGGGGCCTGGGCGGTGATGACGAAGGCGTCGGACATCGGGGCCGAGCAGAACCACTTGTGCCCGGTCACCCGGTACCGACCGTCGCCGATCGGCTCGGCGGTGGTCGTGTTCGCCCTGAGATCCGAGCCGCCTTGCTTCTCGGTCAGCGTCATCCCCACGATCACCCCGTCCTTGGCGTCGGCCGGAACGAAACGCGGGTCGTACCTCCGGCTCAGGATCTGCGGGCCCCACTCGTCGGCGAGATCGGGTTCGTGGCGAAGGACGGGAAGCACCGCGTAGGTCATCGAGATGGGGCATCCATGGCCGAGCTCCACCTGTGCGTCGAGGAAGAACAGCGCGGCCCGGGCCGCGTGCGCCGCCGAGAACCCGGGTTCCTCCGGCAGCGAATGGAGGCCGTACTCGACGGCGACACGCATCAGCTCGTGATAGGCGGGGTGGTAGTCCACCTCGTCGATGCGATGGCCGTACCGGTCGTAGACACGCAACTCGGGTGGGAACCGGTTCGCGTGCTCCGCCCACTCCAGCGCGCGTCGCGAGCCGATGAGCTCGCCGAAGGCGTCGAGGGTCGGCTCGGCCCAGTCGGCGCCGTACCGCCCGACGGCGTCTCGCAGCACCTGATCGGACGTGTAGAGGTTCCAGTCCTCGAGGATGGGGGGTTGGTTGAACACGTCGTGTGTCGGTGCCATGTCCTCTCCTTGCCGGTTCGTCACCTCCATCATGTCACGGATGATGCGGGGCGCGACCGGAGCCCTCGTCGACGCCTGCGAGCGCCCTACACTCCTCGGTGTGCTGGACACCCCGATCGCCGAGCCTCGACTCGGTCCCGACGTCGACGAGCGCCCAGGCGAGGCCTGCGGCGTCTTCGGCGTCTACGCTCCCGGCCGTGACACGGCCCGCCTGACCTACTTCGGGCTCTTCGCGCTCCAGCATCGCGGACAGGAGAGCGCCGGGATCGCCGTCGCCGACGGCGAGACCTTGACCGTCTACAAGGACCTCGGGCTGGTGGCCCAGGTGTTCGACGAACCCACCCTCGCCGGGCTCCGCGGCGACCTCGCGATCGGCCACACTCGCTACTCGACGACCGGGGCGAACCGGTGGGAGAACTCGCAACCGGTGTACCGATCGGTGGGTCGCAACGCGATCGCCCTGGCCCACAACGGCAACCTCACGAACACCGTCGAGCTCGCCTCCGAGGTCGGCCAGATCGTCGCCACCACCGATTCGGAGCTGATGGCCCAGGCGATCGCCGAACGGATGGCGACCACCGGCGAGGACCTCCCCGATGCGCTCGCCGCGGTGCTCCCGGGGCTCCGCGGCGCCTTCACCCTCACCGTCATGGACAAGGATCGGCTCGTCGGGGTGCGTGATCCGCTCGGTTTCCGCCCCCTCTGCCTGGGATCCTTCGACGGCGGCTGGGTCCTCGCATCGGAGTCGGCGGCACTCGACATCATCGGCGCCGCGTTCGTCCGCGACGTCGAGCCCGGCGAGATGCTGGTCATCGACGACGACGGCGTCCACAGCTCCCGGCCCTTCCCCCCGAGCGACCCACGGCTGTGCCTGTTCGAGTTCGTCTACTTCGCCCGGCCTGACTCCACCTTGTACGGCGAGACCGTCCACGGGGCGCGTCGGCGCATGGGTCGGGCGCTCGCCGCCCAGGCGCCCGCCCAGGCCGACATCGTGGTCCCGGTTCCCGAATCGGGCATCCCAGCCGCCCAGGGCTACGCCGAGGTGACCGGCATCCCCTACTCCGATGGTCTTGTGAAGAACCGGTACGTCGGCCGAACCTTCATCGAACCTGCCCAGTCGATGCGCGACCGCGGCATCCGGATGAAGCTGAACCCGCTGCCCGATGCGCTCGACGGCCGCCGGGTCGTCCTCGTCGACGATTCGATCGTGCGCGGCTCGACGACCCGCCAGCTCGTCCAGATGGTCCGCGGCGCCGGTGCCCTCGAGGTGCACCTCAGGATCTCGTCGCCTCCGTACCGATGGCCCTGCCACTACGGCATGGACACCGGGGACCGATCCACGCTCCTGGCAGCCGACCGGACCATCCAGGAGGTGGCGGACTTCCTCGGCGTCGACTCCCTGGCGTACCTCGAGCTGGGGGCATTGCGCGACGCGACCGGTGTGCCCGACGCCGGCTTCTGTACCGCCTGCCTGTCGGGCGACTACCCGACCGAGGTTCCCGAGGCGGACGCCAAGTTCGCCCTGGAGGTTCGGCCATGACCGATTACGAGAGCGCAGGCGTGAGCCTCGACGCCGCCGAGCAGCTCGTCGAGGAGATCGGCTGGCGGGTGACCGCCACCTGGACCGAGGACGTGATCGGTGGCTTCGGCGGGTTCGCGGCCGGGATCCGCGTTCCCGCCGGTTACACGAACCCGGTGTTGATGATGTCCACCGACGGCGTCGGTACGAAGGCCGAGCTGGCTCGCGTCACCGGCCTGGTGGAGGGACTCGGGTACGACCTGGTGGCCATGGTCGCCGACGATCTCGCCTCTGCCGGTGCGCAACCGATCGCCATGACGGACTACATCGCCGTCGGTCAGCTCGACATCGACCGAGTGTCGATGCTGATCGAATCGATCGCCGAAGCCGCCGACGAGTCCGAGATCGCTCTGCTGGGTGGCGAGACCGCGGAACATCCCGGCGTTCTCGACCCGGACCGGTTCGACCTCGCGGCGACGGCCCTGGGGATCGTCGAGCACGGCGACGAGGTCGACGGCTCGAAGATCGTCGAAGGCGACGTCGTGATCGGCGTGCACAGCCCGAACCTGCGAGCGAACGGGTTCTCGTTGGTCCGGGCGCTGGTCGTCGATCAGCTCTCGCTCGACGAGCCGTTCCCCGATACCGACGTCCCTGCCGCCGAGGTGCTGCTCGAGCCGTCGGTCGTGTACGCGCCTGCCGTGAACAACGCGCTGGCGAGGGCCGAGGCCCACGGGCTGGCGCACATCACCGGCGGCGGCCTTCCCGGCAATCTCGTTCGGGTCCTCCCGGCGGGGATGCGGGCCCGGATCGACACGTCGTTGTGGGAGGTGCCGCATGTGTTCCAGGTCATCCAGCGCCTGGGGGGCATCGACCGGGCCGAGATGTTCCGCACCTTCAACATGGGGATCGGCTTCGTCGTGATCGCCTCGCCTGACGACGTGGAGCGGTTCATGCGGGCCTTCGAGATGTACGAGCACGACACGTCGATCATCGGCGAGATCATCACCGGGGACCGGGGCATCGAACTCCACTAGCGAACCGGGAGCCGTCGGGAGTCATTCCCCGCAGGTGACCCCACCGTTGATGGTCTCGATGATGTCGGCCGGGTCGGTGCCGCTGGCCGAGCCGTAGAGGATCGCATCGTCCGACGGGTCGTCGTCGACACGCCAGGTCGTCCCGAAGACCTCGTCGTCGAAGAGCTGCAACCCCGGGTACGCCGCCTGGGCGTCCGCGATCGACGAGCCGATGAAGATCGCCTCGGGTGTTCCGAGGCCGGCGGGGTCCGTCCCGTCGATGTAGTAGTAGCCGAACAGGTGGGGCACGCCCGCGGGCTGGTAGCTGGTCGCCGCCTGGGTGAACAGGAGCACGAACCCGTACCAGTCGGCGGGGCCGCCCCATTCGACTCCCCGCACCACCGGCGGTGGGCACGTGCCGTAACCCGAGAACGAGTCGATCCAACCAGAGTCGCGTTTGGGAGGGCCGAGGGCGGCGGTGGCGTACGCGATGGCGGTGTCCGGGTCGGCGCCGAAGTCGACCGCGCCGATGCCGTCGGCTTCGAGGACCAACGGGGCGACGGTGGTCGTCGTGGTCGATGTCGACGTCGTCGAGGTGCTCGTCGTGCTCGACGTCGTCGAGGTGGCTGTCGTCGGCGTGGCCGTCGTCGAGGTCACGAGCAGCGTTGTCGTGGACGGGTCGGCCGGATCGGTGGAGGACACGGCGGCGGTCGTCGACGTTCCCACCGCCGTCCCGCCCTCGTCGCCGCCGAGGGCGAGCCACACCAAGATGGCGAGGAGTAGCAGGCCGATGACGCCGAGGAGCACCGCCAGGATGCGGAACTGTCTGTCGTTCATGCGGGTCTCCCCCCCGATCCGGTCGTCGTCACCGATGCTAGCGACGGGACCGCCGGGCCGAGGGACCACCGGGAAGGCCTCTACACTCGTCGGGTCAGACCGGATGCGAGAAGGGAGCCCGCATGGGAATGCTCGACGATTTCAAGGACAAGGCCGAGGATCTGGTCGAGAAGGCCAAGGACGTCGGTGAGGATCTCGTCGACAAGGCCAAGGACCTGATCGACGGCAACGAGGACAAGGTGGCCGAGGGGATCGACAAGGCCGCCGACATCGCCGACGAGAAGACCGGTGGCGCCCACACCGACAAGATCGATGCAGCCGCCGACAAGGCCAAGGACCTGATCGACGGCGAGTGACGATCCCGAGCGCGGTCGACGGGGACGCCTGCGTGCGGTGCGTCCCCGTTACGCGCCGAGGGGATCGACGACCGTGAGACGGAGGGGAGCGCCCGTCGGGTGCTCCCCTCCGTCTGTCCGAACGCCGCTCAGCCCGACTCGGTGACGCTGGTTCGGCGACGCATCACGGCGACGACGAGCCGGTAGATCAGATACGCCACGAGGGCCACCGCCCCCAACGGCAGCAGGAACGCCGCCGCCACGATGAGGAAACCGATGGTGCCGAGGAGGACCTGCCCGGCCATGTCGACGGCTTCGCCCAGCATCGTCGGCGCCGACGGCTCCGGAGCAGCGACGGGCGCCTCCGACGGCACCTCCGTGAGCCCCACCGTCAACGTCGAGAACGAGGTCCTCGACTCGAGGTACCGGAGACGGCCTTCGATCTGCTCGATGGCGGTCAGGACCTGCTCCATCTGCGAGTTGACGGCCACCAGATCCTGCACCGTGGTCGCCTCGTCGAGGAGACGCGAGTAGAACGCCTCCTGGTTGCGCCAGTAGCGGAGGCGGCTCTGCAGGTCGACGTACTCTTCGGTCACGTCCTGGCTGGACAGGGTGAGGTCGAGCCGTTCTCCGAGTCCCTCGACCTTGGCCATGGCATCCTCGAAGCGATCCTCGGGGATGCGGAGCGTGAACCATCCCACGGAGTACCGCTCCTGGTCGACCTCCTCGATGTGCGACTCGGCTCCGGCGATGTACCCGCCGAGATCTTCGGCGATCCTCCGCAGCTCGGCCGCCCGCGCGGCGAAGTCTCCCGGTTCGATGCGCAGATCGATCCTGCCGTCCCGGATGATGCGCTGATCCAGGGCCAGGGCCGCCTCGACTTCGAAGCGCGCCGGCGCCTCGCCGCCTGCGTCCGCCGACCGGTCGGCGGACGTCGCGGTCCCCGCGGTGTCCCGGTCGACGGCGGCGGCGCCGCCCTCGACGCTCGCCGCGTCGCCGACGAGGGTCGTCACGGACTCCGAGCCCGACCCACTGCACGCCCCGAGGAGGAGCATGCCGGCCACCAACGCGGCTGCGGTACGTCGTCGATCCTTCCGTTCCATGATGTTGCCTCCCATTCGGGTACGGTGACCCGTGTGGCGCGTTGGACGCCACGACGCCGGCGATCGGTTCCCGAGCCGGGGCTCCGTCCCGCCTCACCGAACGCGTCGGTGTGGAACACGACCGGCATCCGGAACCGGTAACGTCGCGGCCATGGCAACCCCCCACCCCGACCTCGTCGTCGCCGTGCTCGCGGGCGGTGCCTCCCGCCGCATGGGGCGGGACAAGGCCTCGGTACCGATCGGCGGGATGACCATGCTCGAACGGGTCCTCGACGGACTCGCCGGGGTCGGCGAACGGATCGTCGTCGGCGGACCAGCTCCCGACCCGATCCCAGAGATCCCCGACCTCAGGCCGGGCCGTCGCGGCCCGCTGGCAGGTCTGGAGGCGGCCCTGGCGTGGGCCGGTGGCCGCAGCGTCGCCCTCGTCGCCGTCGATCAACCCTACGTGCGGGCCGCGACCCTCGGCGCCCTCGCCGACCTGCCCGGCGACGCGACCGTACCGATCGACCAGGGCCACCCCCAGGTCACCTGCGCCGTGTATCGGCCGGCGTGCCTGCCCGTCGCCCGTGCGCTCCTCGAAGGTACCGGCCGGACGTCCGTGCGGGCCGTCCTCGATGCCGTCGAGGTCACCGAGGTCACCGCCGACCTGTGGCGGACCTGGGGCGAGGACGGTCGCTCATGGTTCAGCATCGATACCCCGTCGGCCGTCGACGAAGCGTTGGCCCGCTTCGGGGCACCGCCGCTACGCTCGACCCCATGAACCCCTCCTCCGATGTCGTCACCGTCGAGCGGCGCGACCACGTCGCCATCGTCTGGCTCGACCGACCGGAACGTCTCAACGCCTTCGGACCCGGCTTCTGGATCGAGTTCCCATCGATCGTCGATGCCCTCGCCGAGGACGACTCGGTCCGGGTCCTCGTCGTCGCCGGCAAGGGCCGGGCGTTCACGTCGGGGCTCGATCTGACCGCCTTCGCCCCATCGATGGCGTCGGGCGACTTGGATCCCCACGCGACCGCGCCCCCCAGCGGCGTCGCCCACCGTCGTGCCACCTACCGCATGATCAAGAAGATGCAGCGGACCTTCTCGGCGCTCGCCGACTGCCCGAAGCCGGTCGTCGCCGCGGTCCACGGGTACTGCATCGGTGCGGGGGTCGATCTGATCACCGCGTGCGACATCCGGTACGCGGCCGCCGACACCACGTTCTCGGTACGCGAGACCCGGATCGGCATGGTCGCCGACGTCGGGACGCTGCAGCGTCTCCCCGCGATCGTCGACCCGTCGAGCCTCGCCGAGGTCGTCTACACCGGCAAGGACTTCGGCGCTTCCGAGGCGTTGGCGATGCGGCTGGTCACCCGCGTCGAGCCCGATGCCGAGGCCGTGCTCGAGGCGGCGTTGCGGACCGCCGAGGCGATCGCCCGCAACTCGCCGCTGGCCGTCCAAGGGACGAAAGCGGTGCTGTCGGCGGCCACCCGGTCCGGCGTCGCCGACCATCTCGACTACGTGGCGTTGTGGAACGCTGCGTTCCTCCATTCCGACGACCTCGCCGAGGCGATGGCCGCGTTCGTGGACAAGCGCGAGCCTCGGTTCGAGGGGCACTGACCCGAGCGGATGGGCAATGCCGCCTCCACGGGCCCGCAGGTCGAGCTGATCGCCTACGCCGACCGGATGGGAGGAACCATCCCGGCGTTGATGGACCTCCTCGACGGGCCCCTGGCGGGGGTCTTCGGCGGGATCCATCTCCTTCCCTTCTTCGTCCCCTTCGACGGCGCCGATCACGGGTTCGATCCGATCGACCACGCCACCGTCGATCCCCGGCTCGGATCGTGGGAAGACGTCGCCACACTGGCTCGACGGTACGCGGTCACCGCCGACCTGATCGTCAACCACATCTCGGCGGAGTCCATCGAGTTCCGCGACTTCCTCGATCGCGGCGCTGCGTCCCCGTACGCCACCATGTTCCATTTCCTTTCGACCGTGTTCCCCGACGGAGCGACCGAGGAGGACCTCCTACGGATCTACCGTCCCCGTCCCGGCCTTCCCCTGACGGTGGTGCGTCTCGACGACGGCTCCCGACGTCTGGCCTGGACGACGTTCACCGCCCGCCAGATCGATCTGGCCGTCGACGATCCCCGCACAGCGGCCTATCTCGAACGGATCGCCTCCACGTTCGCCGCGCACGGGGTCTCGACGGTCCGTCTCGACGCCGTCGGGTACGCCGTCAAGACCCCGGGAACGTCGTGTTTCATGACCCCGGCAACGCTGGCGTTCATCGGCCGGATGCAACGGAACCTGCATCGCCGGGGACTACGGGCGCTCGTCGAGGTCCACGCCCACCACGCTCGCCAGATCCAGGTCGCCCAGGTGGCCGACCTCGTCTACGACTTCGCCCTCCCGCCGCTCGTGCTGTGGATGCTGGCCCGAGGCGACGCGTCCCCCCTCCGGAAGTGGCTGGCGTTGCGACCCCGCAACGCGGTGACGGTCCTCGACACGCACGACGGCATCGGCGTCGTCGATGTCGGCCCCGACGACATCGAGCCGGCCACCCCGGGGCTCCTCACGGCCGACCAGATCTCCACCCTGGTCGAGTGGATCCACGCCAACACCCACGACGCGAGCCGTCGAGCGACCGGCGCCCGCGCCGGCAACCTCGACGTCTACCAGGTCAACACGACCTTCTACGACGCGGTCGCACGGAACGACACCAGCTACCTGACGGCCCGGGCGATCCAGCTGTTCACCCCGGGCATCCCGCAGATCTACTACGTCGGTCTTCTCGCCGGTGAGAACGACCTGGCGCTCATGCGCCGGACCGGCGTCGGGAGGGACATCAACCGGCGCTTCTACGACAGATCGGAGGTCGCGGTGGCGTTGGCCCGTCCGGTCGTGCAGGACCTCCTGGCGCTGATCCGGTTCCGCAACCGTTTCCCGGCGTTCGCCGGGGCCTGGTCGCTGGGGGAGCGCACCGACGAGCTGACGATGCGGTGGGAGGGCTCGGGCACGTCGGCGGAGCTGCGGGTCGACGTCGTGGCTGGCACGTTCGTCGTCGCGGTGGACGACGGGACGGAACGATCGATCGTCACGAGCCCTGCGGATCTGGAGAGGTTCGTGGCAGACAAGTGACCGGATCGGGTGCATAATCCGGGCCATGACGCCACGCGAGAGCCGAGGGCATCTCTTCGCTGCCCCGTAACGGGCAACGATACCCACGCATGCGACGCGTACCGCGGCCGACCGGCCGCCCACCGAGGAGGTGTCCCCATGTCCGATCTGTCCGACCGACTCCACCAGCTGATTCCACCGGTCATCTCGTTCGATACCGAGATCGAGATCGTCCATGGCGAAGGGAGCTGGGTGACCGATGCCGACGGCAAGCGGTACCTCGATTTCGCCTGCGGGATCGCGGTCACCAACCTGGGTCACCGCCCACCTCCGGTCCAGGCAGCCGTCGAAGCCCAGATCGACCGGCTCTGGCATGCCGGCGGAACCTACCTCTACGGGTCGTTGATCACAGCCGCCGAGCGTCTCGTGTCGGTCACCCCGTCGTCGATCGAGCAGGTGTTCTTCATGAACTCGGGGGCCGAGGCGGTCGAAGCCTCGGTCAAGCTCGCCCGCAAGACCACGGGACGCCAGGGGATCGTCGTGTTCCGGGGAGGGTTCCACGGTCGCACGATGGGATCGGTCACGTACACCACATCGAAAGCCAAGTACCGGCAGGGGTACCATCCGCTGCTTCCGTCGGTCTTCGTGACCCCGTTCCCGCATCCCTACCGGTGGGGGGTGTCCAAGGAGCACGCCGATCAGCTCGCCCTCGATGAGCTCGAGCGGATGTTCAAGCACGAGGTCATGCCGTCGGAGGTCGCCGCGTTCCTCATCGAGCCGCTCCAGGGTGAAGGCGGGTACTACCCGGCCGGGCACGATTTCCTCGCTGCGATCCGATCGCTAGCCGACGAGCATGGGATCTTGATGATCGTCGACGAGGTCCAGACCGGCTTCGGCCGCACCGGCGACTGGTTCACCAGCCAGGTCTACGGCGTTCAGCCCGACATCCTCGTCATGGGCAAGGCGATCGCCAACGGCCTGCCGCTCTCGGCGGTGGGAGCGTCGCGGGAGATCTTCTCCAGGTGGCCGGCCGGCTCCCACGGCACCACGTTCGGTGGCAATCCGGTGTCGTGCGCGGCTTCGACGGCGGTCGTCGACATGCTCGGCGAGGTGATCCCCGGTGTGGCGAAGCTGTCGGACCACGCGTTCGGTCGCCTCAACGAGCTGAAGTCGAAGCATCCGACGATCGGCGACGTGCGCGGGTTGGGTCTGATGATCGGCGTCGAGCTGGTCGCCGACGACCGCCGACCGGACCCTGATGCCTTCGCCACCGTGTCGGCCCACGCGATCGACGAGGGCATGTTCATCCTGCCGTGCGGCCCGGACGGGAACATCATCAGGTTCATCCCTCCGCTGACGGTGACCGTCGAGGAGCTCGATCACGGGATCGACATCCTCGATCGGGGCCTCGACGGCTACGAGTCCTGACGAGGTGGACCTCCGGCTTCCTCCATGGGAGGACGCGCCCAACCGACCCATCGTCCTGGCGTTCGGAGGCAACGCGCTGCTCCCCGACCCGGCGGCGGACGACGACGAGGGCCTGGCGCGGCGGCTGGACGAGTTCGCATCGGCCCTGCTGGTGCTCCTGCCGGACCATGCCGGACTCGTCCTGGTCCACGGCAACGGACCGCAGGTCGGTCGGCTGGCGCTGCGGGTCGAAGCGACCCGCGACCGGATCCCCCCCGAGTCCCTCGACGAACTGGTCGCCCAGACCCAAGGCGCGATCGGGTACCGGTTGGCGGCGTCGATCAGGAGCCGCCTCGCCGCGGGGGGACGGCATGTCGAGGTGGCGGCACTCGTCACCCAGGTGGTGGTCGATCACGACGACCCGGCGTTCGCGACGCCCACCAAACCGATCGGCCCGTTCTTCGATCGCATCGAGGCTCGTCGTCTGTCCGCGGGGTTCGGATGGCGGTTCGTCGAGGTGCCGCAACGAGGCTGGCGACGGGTCGTGCCGTCGCCGCAGCCTCGCCGGATCGTGGAGATCCACACGATCGCCGACGCGACCCGCCATGGACATCTGATCATCGCCGGTGGCGGCGGGGGGATCCCGGTCGTCGACGCCGGTGGGAGGCTGGAGGGCGTCGAGGGGGTGATCGACAAGGACCGGACCGCGTCGACGATCGCCGTGGACCTGCGTGCCGCGGGTTTCGTCATCCTCACCGAGGTACCGTGTGTCTTCGAGGCGTTCGGAACCGACCGGGAGCGACCCATCGAGGTGTTGCCGGTGGGTGAAGCCCGCAGGCTCCTGGATTCGGGAGCGTTCCCGGCCGGATCCATGGGCCCCAAGGTGGAGGCGGCAGCCGACTATGCGGAGCGGATCGGACGGCCGAGCCTCATCACCAACGTGGGGTCGCTTCCCGCGGCGATCGGGGGGACCGCAGGGACCTGGATCGTGCCCGACGGCGCCTGAGCGGCCGGTCTCGTGGACGGGCTGGCGCGGCGGCGCCGGGGGGACTGCGGGGTCAGCCCTCGGCGTTGATGACCCCTCGCAGCCGCGGGTACTTCACCGGCTTGTGGGTGTTGCAGTACTCGGACCGGTTGTACCGGGACAGCACCGTGATGCAGCCCGAGGCGGCGCAGGTGCGCCCTTCGTCGAAGGTCTTCGGCCGCCGCGACCGCCCCGAGGGGCGGGACGCCTTGAGGATGTCTGACATGGGATCTGCTCCTCCCGTCGGTGGTAGGGCCCGACCGTTCCGACTCCGTGATACGGAGCGGAGCGACGGCCGGTTCCCGAGCTTCGGTGATGTAGCAGGCCATCATAATTTGCACTATCGAGACATTGCAAAAACGGACGGACGGACGCCTACGCTTCTCTCCGTGCGACGAGGCGCGACTCGAGGCTGCCCTCACCGGGCCAGAACACCGCCAGAGCGATCCCCAGGAAGGACAGCAGCATCACCCAGTCCCCGAAGCGGGTGAAGATCGTCGGACCGGCCACCCGCATCTGGACCAGACCGTACAGGATCGTCGCCTCGAACAGGCCGGTTCGTTCCCCCACCGTGCCGTCGGCGCGGATGAACGCCGACCGTCCCGTGATCGCGGCGTGAACGAGGTCCTGACCCACCGCGGCGGCGTTGACCCTGGTCATCCCGATGAGTTGATCCGACGCCGGGGAGACATCGAAGCTGGACTCGTTGGTGGCGACCACCAGGACATCCGCCCCGGCGCGCACGACGGACCGGATCGACCGATCGAACGCCCCTTCGAACGAGATCACGCTGCCGATGGTCCCCTGGGGGGTGGGGAACACGATGGCGTCGGTGCCCGGCACCATGTCGCGAGGGATCTGATCGAGCTGCGGGATGAACCCGAGGAGCTTGCGCAGGGGCACGTACTCGCCGAACGGGACCGGATGCCGTTTGGCGTATTCACCCACCTGGACGCCTTCGGGAGAGAACAGGACGTTGACGTTCAGGAATCCATCGTCACCGACGAGTCGGGTCCCCGAGACGAGCAGGTAGGCGCCGATCCGCGACGCCTCCTCGATGAGCTCGTTGCGAACGGTGTCGTTGCCTTCCGGCTCGAAGGGAGGACCGAAGGAGTTCTCCGCCCACACGACGAGGTCGGCGCCGCCCGCGGGGATCGTCCGAGTGAGCTCGAGATGGGACCGGTAGATGCGTTCGTTCTCGTTCTGACAGTGCACCATCGGGCACGGCGAATTGCCTTGGACGATCGCTACCCGAAGCGCCTGCCCTTCGGCGGTCGGGGCGAAGAAGCTCCCGGCGATGCCGAGCAGGACGATGACGACGCCGGGGTCGACGATGAACCGCCAGTTCTTGCGGTCCTCGACGAACAGGGCGAGGCCGGCCGCGAAGGCGATGGCGAGGACCGACCATCCCGACGGTCCGATCCACTGCACGGAGCCGATCATGGGACCGGAGCCGCCCGCCGCGTACCCCAGGGAGCCCCATGGGAAGCCGCCGAAGGGGAAGCGAGCGCGAAGGAACTCCATGAGCGCCCATCCTCCGATGGCGACCAACCACCATCGCCATGGGGTCCACAGCCGGAAGGTCCACACCCACAGGGCGTAGGCGGTGAACATCGACGCCATGAAGATCGTCAACGGGACCCACGCCACGGTGCCGAGCACGGAGATCCACCACAGCAGCCCTCCGAAGAACAAGATCCCCCACACGAACCCGACGGTGGCGGCCTCGCTGGGCCGTTCCACCCGCCGGATCGCCCAGAAGAACGGTGCCGCCGCCACGAACGCCAGCGGCCCCAGGTCGAGGGGCGGGAAGGCCGCCCACATCAGCGCGGCGCTGGCGATGACGGCGAGATAGAGGTACATCGGCTGGGGAGCCTACCGGCGACCGGAGGATGGTGGAGACGCCGTAGGCTGGCGTCTCATGGACGATCTGACCGTCGCCATCCGAGCAGCCGAAACGGGCGCCGAGATCCTCGCCGACCGTTTCGGTTCCACCTTCCACACGGACATGAAGCGCCGCTTCGATCCGGTGACCGAGATCGATCGACTTGCCGAAGCCGCCGTTGTCGAGACGATCCGCCGCCACCGACCCGACGACGCGATCCTCGCCGAGGAGTCCGGAGCGGCGATGGGAGGGCGACGACGGTGGATCGTCGACCCGCTCGACGGCACGGTGAACTTCGTGCACGGGATCCCCCACATCGCCGTGTCGGTCGCCCTGTGGGAGGGCGATCGTCCCCTGGTCGGCGTGATCGTCGATCCGCTCCGCGGGGAACGGTATGCCGCCGCGGCAGGCGAGGGGGCGACCCTCGACGGTCGGCCGATCCGGGTATCGGGCGTCGCCCGCCTCGAAGCGGCCGTGGTCGCCACCGGGTTCCCCTACGACCACGGCGATCATGGACCCGCCTACGCGGCGACCCTGGGGGCGGTCCTCGAGCGCGTGAACGGGGTCCGGCGATTCGGCTCGGCGGCGCTGGATCTCGCCTGGGTGGCGGCGGGTCGCTACGACGGGTACTTCGAGCTCGGCATCGCCCCGTGGGATCAGGCGGCCGGGATCCTCATCGTGCGGGAAGCCGGCGGCGTCGTCACGGACGTCGATGGGACACCGTCGATCCCGGAGACCCCGATGGTCGTGGCCACCAACGGCTCGGTGCACGGCGAGCTCCGCTCGACGGTGGCGGCCCATCTCCCCGAGCATCTCCGATCGTGAGCCGCCTGATCGTCGCCCAGTCGGTGGCCTCCGGGCCGGAAGGAAGCGATGCGGTGGAGATCCGAGGCGACCGCATCGTCGCCGTCGGATCCGCCGCCGAGCTCCGCCGACCCGGCCTGGTCGAGGAGCGGTTCCCCGGCGCGTTCATCGCCCCGGGTCTGCGGGACGCCCACTTCCATCCCGTGCCCTACGCCGCGACCCTGGCCGGGATCGGGTTGAAGGACGCGGCCGATCTCGCCGAGGTCACCGCTCGGATCGCCGACGCCGCAGCATCCACGACCGGGCCGGTGCTCGGGCTGCGCCTCGACGACGAGAGCCTGGCCGAGGGGCGGCTCCCGGTCCGCGACGAACTCGACGCGGCGCTGCCCGACCGACCCGTCCTGCTGAAGCGGTACTGCGGCCATGTGGCCGTGGCCAACACGGTGGCGCTGATCGCCGGCAGGATCGACGCCTCGACGCCGGACCCTCCCGGAGGCACCATCGACCGAGACGCCGCGGGGGTGCCCACCGGGGTGCTGCGAGAGACCGCGATCGACCTGGTCGCCACCGCCCTGGACGTGTCGGCGCTCGTCGATGCACCGACGTTGGTGGACGCCATGGCCGGGCTCGCCGGACTCGGCCTCACGTCCATCGGAGCGATGCTCGGCCTGGGGAACGGTCCGTGGGCGAGCCTCGGCGACGAGGTGGCGCTGGTGGTGGCGGCCGCCGGCGATCTCCCCATCCGGCTCCACGGCTTCGTCATCGCCCGGTCCACGGCGGACCTCGAGGACGCCGCGGCGCGGCTGTCCGAGGCCGGACCGAAGGTGCGCTGGGCGGGCGTGAAGCTGTTCGCCGACGGGAGCCTCGGGGGCCACACGGCCGCCCTGTGCAGGGGCTATCACGATGCACCGGGATCGACCGGGATGCTCAGGCTGACCGACGAAGACGTCGCTTTGGCGGCGGCGGCGCTGGATCTGGGAGGCGACGTGGCGATCCACGCGATCGGGGACCGCGCCTGCCACGAGGTCCTCGACGTGTTCGAAGGGTTCGTGGCGGGAGGGATCGACCCTCGGCGGCTCCGCCTCGAGCACGCCTCCGTGCTCCTTCCCGACGACGTCACCCGCATCGCCGATCTCGGCATCGTGGCGTCGGTCCAGCCGGCGTTCCTGGCGTCGGAGACGACGTGGCTGGAGCGCAGAGTCGGGCCCGAGCGTCTCCCGCTGACCTATCCCCTTCGGTCCCTCCTCGATGCCGGCGCTCTGCTCGCCGGCGGATCGGATTGTCCCGTGGAGCCTCCGCATCCGCTGTGGGGGATGGCGGCCGCCCGAGACCGGGCAGGGATCTGGCCGGCCGAGCGCTTGGACGCCGGCGAGGCCCTCGCCCTGTTCACGACCGGCGCCGCCGCCGCGATGGGCGAGGCTCCACCGCTGGCAGTCGGGAGCCCGGCGGATCTCGTCGTGCTCGACGTCGACCCCCTCGCCGCCACTCCCGACGAGCTGCGCCGCGCCGGCGTCGACGCGACGTACGTGGGCGGAGCCGAGGTACTCGTCGATCGGGAGCGCCCGGTGTGGCGAGGCTGAGACGTCGACGACGATCAGGCGGAGACCGCCGCTATCGGTTCAACAACTCGCGGATCGGGTCGACGACCTCCTCCAGATCGGCGTGGCGACCCGTCTCCTTCTTGGAGTAGACCAAGGTGCCGTCGGCGACGACCTCGAAGACGCCGCCTCGGGAGGGGATGAGCGTCAACGATTCGATCTGGTGCTCGAACGCCTCGAGCAGGGCATCGGCCGCGCGCACGGCGCGGTCCCGATAGCCTCACTGGGCGCAGTACTCGATGCTGATCTGCATGGCCGGGACGCTACCACGGCGGGCGCGGCGACTGTGCGCAGCGAGCGACCTGTGGCACCATCACGGCCATGAGGGTGCTCATCGTGGAGGACGATCCGGAGCTGCGCGGTGCGTTGGAGCGACGGCTGCGGAGCACCGGGTTCGCCGTCGACGTCGCCGCCGACCTGCCCGACGCCACCGAGAGGGTCGCCGTCAACGAGTACGACTGCGTCGTCCTCGACCGAGCCGTCCCGTCGGGCGACACGATCGAGCTCGTCGGCGAGATGCGCGCCGCCGGGTCGACCACGCCGGCGCTGTTCCTCACCGCCAAGGACGCCGTCGCCGACCGGGTCGCCGGGTTCGAGGCGGGAGGCGACGACTACCTGGTCAAGCCGTTCGCGATGGAGGAGCTCGTCGCCCGTGTCCGCAGCCTGTGTCGCCGAAAGGCCGCGATGCTCCCGCCGGTGGTGAGCGTGGGTGATCTGACCGTGGACAGTTCCCGGGCCGAGGTCAGGCGCGCCGGGGTGCTGTTGGCGCTGACGAACAAGGAGATGTGCGTCTTGACGACCCTCGCGACCCGGGCCGGCGCCGTCGTGTCGCGCAGCGACCTGATCGAGCATTGCTGGGACGAGCTGACCGACCCGATGTCCAACACCGTCGACGTCCACGTCGCCTCGTTGCGCCGGAAGCTGGGGCGCCCGCCCCTCATCCGCACGGTTCGCGGCGTCGGCTACGTCCTCGAGACGCCCCGATGAGCACCGCGGCGCACCTTCGCACGGCGCGGATCCGTCTCACGCTGGCGTACGGGGCGGTGATGGCCGTCGTGCTGGTGGTGATGGCGTTGCTCATCGTCGCCGTCGATCTGCGCCTCCGCGAGGCCGAGGCGGCGGGTTCCCTCCTGGAGGCGGCCCAGCGGGCCGCGGCGGACGTCACCATCGACCCGAACGGGGACCTCGACATGACCGTCTTCCTCGCGGACGAAACGGTGCGCGGCGGCTACCCGCAGGCCTGGGTGATGGCGGTCGACTCGGAGGCACCCGACGGGATCCGGATCGTCGGCAGGCCGTATGAGGACTGGTTGGGCGCTCCACCGGTCGTCGATGTCGCGGTCGGTGTCATCGACGAGGACGCCACGTGGATGTGGGACTTCACCGTCGGTGACGATCCCGACGACGAGCGGCTCATCGTCGCGCGAGGCGTGCGCATCGGACCCGCCGACGACGAGCCGGTCGGGGCGGTGGTCGCAGCCGCCGAGGCCGACGAGTGGCTGGCCCCCCACCAGCAGCTCCGCACCATGGTGTTCCTCATCGCCGGTGGGCTGGTGCTGGCCTCGGCGGTCGCCGGCTACTTCCTCGCCGGCCGTGCGCTTCGCCCCGCCGGCGACGCCCTCACCCAGCAGGAACAGCTCATCGCCGACGCGGCTCACGAGCTGCGGACACCGATGGCCCAGATCCGGGCGGCGGCGGAGGGCGGGATCGCCGGCGACGAGGACCCCGCCGACGCGCTCGACCGGGTCGCCCGGGTCGCGACCACCGCCGGAACGTTCGTCGACGACCTGCTGGTCCTCGCCCGCATGGACGCCGGCCAGGAACGGCCGGCGATGGAGCCGCTGCGTCTCGATCTGCTCGTCGAGGCCGAGGCCGACAGCTACGACGTCTCGGTCGAGACCGTCGAGACCGTCGTCGACGGCGACCCTCGTCTCCTGCGGCGGGCGGTGCACAACCTGATCGCCAACGCCGTCGCCCATGGCGGCGACGGCGACGGTTCGGACGTGACCGTCACCGTCTATCCGAACCGGGTCGTGGTCGCCGACCGGGGACCGGGGATCGATCCGGCCGTCGCGGAGGCGGTGTTCGAGCGGTTCCGCACCGGTCCCGGCTCGTCCGGCCACGGCCTCGGGTTGGCGATCGTCCAGTGGATCGCCCACGCCCATGGCGGGAGGGTCTCGCTCGAGGCACGGGAAGGCGGCGGAACGACGGCGCAGATCATCCTGCCGGCTTCATCTTGATTTCATGATCGGTTCCGTACGGTGGCTGCCATGGTCAGCGAACGTGAACGGATCGCCCACGTCTACCGACGTCTCGGCGTCGGTGCTCACCCCGACCTGATCGACGTCACCTCGTCGGCCGGCGAAGCGATCGACCGGGCCCTCGACCTGGGTGGCCCCGACAAGGCGACCCAGACGATCCGGGTCCCGCAGACCTGGGACGAGGTGTACGAGGTCATCGACGGTTACGAGCCGGTCGTGTGGTGGATCGACGCCATGGTGGACGACGGTCGCCTCGTCGAGGAGCGGCTCACCTGGTTCTGGCACGATCACTTCGCGGTGTCGGCCCACAAGGTGGACCATCCCTACGCCATGTGGGAGCACGTGCGGATGCTCCGCGACCACGCCACCGGCAACTTCGCCCAGCTCTTGAAGGCGGTAGCCAAGAGCCCGGCGATGCTCGCCTACCTGGACGGCATCGACAACACCGCCTGGGGGCTGAACGAGAACTACGCCAGGGAGGTCATGGAGCTGCACACCCTCGGGGTCGGCAACTACACCCAAGCCGACGTGGTCGCCGCCGCCCGGGCGTTCACCGGATGGAAGGTGAACGAGACCTTCTGGGACGACGACGGCGAGGAGGTCCCCGGCAGGTTCCAGCGCGACGACGTCGCCCCGTGGGGGTCGTACCTGGACGCGGACGACTTCGACGACACCGTCAAGGAGCTGCTCGGTGTCAGCGGGAACCTCGGCATGGACGACGCCCTCGACGTCCTGTTGGATCAGCCTCGAACGGCGACCTTCGTCGCCGGGAAGCTCTACCGGGACCTCGTCGGCGCCGAACCCGACCCGCCGGTGCTGGAGCGGCTCGCGTCCGAGTTCCGGTCCGACTACGAGATCCTCCCCCTCGTCAAGGCCATCGCCACGGATCCCTCGTTCCTCGCCGACGGCGCCATCCGGTCCAAGGTGCGGACGCCCGTGGAGAAGGTCGTCACCCTCCTCCAGGCCTTCCCGAAGGTGCGGGACGTGTCCGATGAGGACTTCGGATGGGGCCTGGTCGGCCTCCTGGAACAGCTCGGCTATCTCCCGTTCGCACCGCCGAACCCGGCGGGTTACCCGAAGGGGAACCGGCTCCTGGGGCCGGGTCAACTCAGCGAGGCGTTCGCGCTCTTGAACGCCATCGACGCGCCGGCCCAGGGCATGACGACCGACGACGTCCTCGACCGGTTGGGTCTCGTCGACGTGTCCGACCGCACCCGGGCGGTCCTCGACCAGACCGGCGACCCCGGTCGCAAGATCGGCCTCGCGTTCGGATCACCGGAGTACCTGCTGACATGACACCACGCAACGACGACCGCTGTTCGCTCATCTCCCGCCGCCAGTTCCTCGTCGGTCTCGGGGCCACCGTGCTCACCGCCGCCTGCACCTCGAAGACGATCACCGTCTTCGAACAGACGTCGTCGACGACGACCGGCCTCGCCGGCACGACGAGCACCACGATCCCGCCGGGCACCTTCGCCCCGGTCGAGAGGACGTTGGTCGTTCTCGAACTCGGCGGCGGGAACGACGCGATGTCGATGGTGGTCCCCCACGGGAACTCGCGCTACTACGACCTGCGACCGTCGGTACGGATCGACGACCCGATCGACCTCGACGGCGAGATCGGTCTCCATCCCAACCTGGGTCGCTTGGCAGCCCGGTACGGGGCCGGTCAGGTCGCGGTCGTCGAGGGCGTCGGCATCCACGATCCCGATCTGTCGCACTTCTCGTCGATGCGCCGGTGGTGGGACGGGACCGACCGGCCCGATTCGACCGGGTGGCTCGGACGGTACCTCGACGGCAGCGTCGGCTACGAGGATCTGCTGGCCGGCATCACCGTCGGACCCGGCCCCAGCCAGGCGATGCTCGGATCCGGCAGCTTCGTCGTCAACATCGCCGACGCCGGTGGGCTCACCACCGACATCCCGTGGTGGATCGACGATCCCGACGAGCTGTTCGCCGCCTGGGCCGGGTTCGCGCCCGTCGACGTGCCACTGTCGGAGCTGAGTGCGGTGGAACGGGCCATCCGGGGGACGACGGCGGCCCGCCAGACCCTCGACGCGAAGCTGTCTCCGCTCCGCAGGACCCTCGAGGCGGGCGACGACGGCGACGGGGACGCCGACGGGTTCGCCAAGGATCTGCGGGTCGCTGCTCAGCTCGTCGCCTCGGATTCGCCTCCGAAGGTCGTCTACGTCCACGGTTACGGCGATTTCGACACCCACGAGAACCAGCGGGCGGTCCACGATCGGATGATGGCGGAGCTCGACGCCGGGATCGAGACGTTCTTCTCGACCCTCGAGGCTGCCGGGGTCGCCGACCGGGCGGTGCTGATGACGACCTCCGAGTTCGGGCGACGGCCCGAGGACAACGACGGTGGGACCGACCACGGTACGGCGTCGACCCAGCTCGTCGTCGGCGCCGCCGTCAACGGCGGCCGCTACGGTGAGCCGCCGTCGCTGCGGCGCCTCGACGAGGACGGCAACCTCATCCACACCGTCGACTTCCGCTCGACGTTCGCCACCGTCCTCGACGGCTGGCTGCAGGCACCCCACTCCGAGATCCTCCGCGCCGACTTCGAGGTCCTCCCCATCTTCTGAACGATCCTGTGAGCGCACCCGAGCACGATGTGGTTCCATGGGGACGACGGACCACGGTCACTCCCACCCCCGACGGCCCAAGCAGGCCGTCGGGACACAGGAGCCGTGAGCGGCGACGGCATCTCGGGTCTCGGTCGTGGCGACGAAGCGGCCGAGACTCGTCGCGACATGGGGACGGACTGTCATGCGCATCGACCGACACACCGGAGGGGGCGATGTGCACCGGCCGTCGGTGGAGGACCGCGGACGTCACCCTTCGAGCAAGGCGGCGTACCGGGAGGCGTGCTCTTCGAGAACGCCCAACTCGATCTCCGCTTGAACTTCGCGGTACACGCGATCCGCCAACGGGCCGCCGCCACACTTGAGGAGGTCGGCGGTGGCGACGCGGACCTCGTGGTCGAGCAGATCCCGGTACGCCGCAAAATCGGCATCGGCTTCGTCGAGCTCGCGGAGACGCATCCACAGGTCATCGAGGATCTCCGGCGTCCACCGGAAGTGGAACCCCCGCTCCGCCATGCACCGCTGCCAGCGTTCCTGGAGGTCGTTCAACCGCGGGTCGGACTGCATCCGGTCGGCGATCTCGTCGGCGTAGTCGATCCGGACGGCGCTGACGGCCTCTCGGACCCGGCCGAACATGGTCTCCTGCTCGGCGCGTCCGTAGCAGCCGTCAGCGCCACTCGGAAGGGACGGATCCGCCACGTTGCCTTGCAACGCCGCCATGAACGCTTCCCGCTCGCCGGCAGACAGGCCCTCCAGTTCGTCGTATGGACTGGGCGGATCGTCCGGTATCCGCCCGCCCATCTCTACGCCCTGGAGGGAGAGGTTGGCAGCCACGATCCCGTAGCCGTAGGCGGCAACGAATCCGGGATCGGGAACCGTACGTCCCTCGTCGTCGACGAAGTATGCCGCGGCCTTCCGCTCACGGACCTCGGCGACGATCAGCCCCGGCGGGTACTCGAAGCCCTTCTCCCTCATGCATTCCCCGACTCGTTCGTCCATCTCCCGCGCCAGGCGCTCGAGCAGCTGGTCACCCGAGCCGGGGGAGGCGCCGCCGCTCAGTGCCCTCACCATGGCCCGAACCTCCGGTCCGAGGTGATCCGCCACGTCCGCCTGCGGATCGCCGATGGGACCCGAGACCACCGGGACCGATCGCATCCCGGCGACCGCCAGCACGACGGCACCGACGGCGAGGACCACGGCGCTGGCGATACCGACCCGTCTAGCCACGTCGAGGACTCCAACGTCGCCGAACGGCGTTCGTGGCCGCGGCGACGACGAACGCGCCGAACATCGCAAGGATCACGTCGTCGATGTCGACGACCCGATCGCCCAGCGCGAGCTGACCGACCTCCACCCACACGGCGACCGCGCCGACCAGCAACACCACCGCCCGCGAGTCCTCCAACACCAGCGTGGCAGCGAGGGCGGCAGGCGCGTACAGGACCACGTTCCCGAGCACGTTGCGGAGCTCGAAGTACGAGTTCCCTCGGGCACCAAGATCGGTCATGAAAGCGAGGGGATGCAGGTTGATCCGGCCGACACCCGACCATCTGGGATGGAATGCGACCAGTGCGGCGAGAACGAACATGCAGATGGTCGTACCGATGAGCCAGCGTCGGTCACGCATCCCGGGATTGTACCGGGCCCTTGGCTCGCCCTGGGTTGCGATTGACGAACTTGTAGTACATGAGATGGCCGCCGCTCGCGGTGAACCACGAATGCCACCGCTTGACGCAGTCCTTCGGGTAGTTGCGGGTTCCCATGGACCGATGCCACCAACCGCTCGCATCGTAGAGGGTCACAGCCAGGACGTTGCTGTTGCCCTGGCAGTGCGACTCCCAGGTCGACTGTTGGTCGAACGACAACCTGTAGTCCCCGTCGGTATCGATCATGTCCCGGCCCTTGAGCGAGAACACCAGGTTGACGGAGCTGTTCCATGTGTCGTCGTCGACCGCCGATGCGGGCGCGGCGTGCGCGATGACGACCACCAGTGCGGTCGCGGCGGCGACCCCTCGGCATGCTGAGCGACCGTACATGCTTTGCTCCCCTCTACGTACCACGAGACGCGGACCGACGTGCGCTCGCCTCCAGTCTGTCGTGTGTGTGTGTCAAGCGCTCGAGGTCGACGAAGCCACTCCCGATCCTGTGAGCGCACCCGAGCACGATGTGGTTCCATGGGGACGATGGACCACGATCACGGACCGAGCTGCTTCTGCGTGAAGATCGGGGATGAGCACCCTCCCCCGGCGGAGGGTGTTCGCCTCGACGAGGCGATCGGTCGCGGCGTGGCCATCTGGCGCATGATCGGAGACCGGATGACGCCGATGCTGGCGGACCGCTCCGACGACGACACCGAGGAGTGACCGTGCGGAAGTACCTGGACATGTACGAACGTTCACTGCAGGACCCCACGGCATTCTGGGGGGAGGCCGCCACGGCGATCACCTGGGATCGGGACCCGACCGTGGTCCTCGACGACGCCGACGCTCCCTTCGTCCGCTGGTTCCCCGACGGCCGTCTCAACACGTGCTTCAACGCGGTGGACCGCCATGTCGACGCCGGTCGCGGCGACCAGGTCGCCCTCGTCTACGACTCGGCGATGACCGGCACCGTAGCCACCTGGACGTACCGGGAACTGCGGGACGAGGTCGCCCGCCTCGCCGGAGCACTGCAGGCGCTCGGTGTCCGAACCGGCGACCGGGTCGTCATCTACATGCCGATGATCCCCGAAGCCGCCTTCGCGATGCTCGCATGTGCCCGGATCGGAGCGATCCATTCGGTCGTCTTCGGCGGGTTCGCGGCCGCCGAACTCGCCACCCGCATCGACGACGCCGAACCGAAGGTGGTCATGTCGGCGTCGTGCGGCCTGGAGCCGGGCCGGACCGTCGAGTACAAGCCGCTCCTGGACGAGGCGATCGACCTCTCCCGCCACCGCCCGGAGCACTGCCTCATCCTCCAACGCCCCCAGGTGGAGGCGCCGCTGGTTCCCGGCCGTGATCTGGACTGGACCGAGGCGACCGCGGCGGCGGCCCCGGCCGATTGCGTCACCGTCGACGCCGGCCATCCGCTCTACATCCTGTACACCTCCGGGACCACCGGCCAGCCCAAGGGCGTGGTGCGCGACAACGGCGGCCATGCGGTGGCGCTGGCCTGGTCGATGCGGCACGTCTACGGTGTCGAACCCGGCGAGGTGTACTGGGCGGCGTCGGACGTCGGGTGGGTCGTGGGCCACTCGTACATCGTCTACGGGCCCCTCATCCACGGCTGTACCACGATCCTCTATGAGGGCAAGCCGGTCGGCACGCCGGACCCCGGCGCGTTCTGGCGGGTCATCGCCGACCATGGCGTCTCGACCCTGTTCACGGCCCCGACCGCCTTCCGGGCGATCAAACGCGACGACCCGGAGGGACGTCACCTGCTCCGCTACGACCTCGACGGCTTCCGGGCCCTGTTCCTGGCCGGGGAGCGCTGCGACCCCGACACGCTCCATTGGGCCGAGGACAAGCTCGGCGTGCCGGTGATCGACCATTGGTGGCAGACCGAGACGGGCTGGCCCATCGCCGCGAACCCGCTCGGCATCGAGCATCTGCCGGTGAAACCGGGTTCCCCGACGGTGCCCGTGCCCGGGTGGGACGTCCGGGTCCTCGACCCCGACGGCAACGAGTGCGCACCCGGCGAGATCGGCGCCATCGTCTGCAAGCTGCCGCTTCCTCCCGGGGCGCTGCCGACCCTGTGGAACGCCGACGACCGGTTCGTGGAGGCCTACCTGAGCCGCTACCGGGGGTTCTACCTCACTGCCGATGCGGGCTACCGGGACGACGACGGCTACCTGTTCATCATGAGCCGCATCGACGACATCATCAACGTCGCCGGGCATCGTCTGTCGACCGGGGCGATGGAGGAGGTCCTCGCCGCCCATCCCGACGTGGCGGAGTGCGCGGTCATCGGGGTCGCCGACGAGCTGAAGGGCCAGATCCCGGTCGGGTTCGTGGTCCTCCAGGCGGGCGTCGACCGGTCGGCGGACGAGATCGTCGGCGAGCTGGTGCAGATGGTCCGGGACCGCATCGGCCCGGTGGCGGCCTTCAAGCAGGCGACGGTGGTCGCGCGGCTGCCGAAGACCCGGTCGGGCAAGATCCTCAGGTCCACGATGCGCTCGATCGCCGATCGCGAGGAGTGGAAGATGCCCGCCACGATCGAGGACCCGACCGCCCTCGACGAGATCGGCGAAGCCCTGTCCGCCCTCGGCTACGCGTAGCGCCCCGAACCCAGGGTTCGCCACACCCCTAAAGGGGGTTCCCCAACCCAGGGTTCACCACACCCCTAAAGGGGGTTCCCCAACCCAGGGTTCACCACACCCCTAAAGGGGGTTCCCCAACCCAGGGTTCACCACACCCCTAAAGGGGGTTCCCCAACCCAGGGTTCGCCAGCAGGTGGCGATGCTTCAGCCGCCCGCGGTCAGCCGCACACGGCGCCGCGTTCGGCCGAGCCGACGAGCTTGGCGTACTTGGCCAGGGCGCCGGTGGGGTACCG
>Ga0256841_1000162_pt1 | contig 74241 bp, 68 predicted proteins | sample 356308metaG_FD_185971 | JGI IMG/M metagenome (GOLD analysis project Ga0256841, IMG submission 185971) | Hydrothermal vent microbial communities from Mid Atlantic Ridge, Atlantic Ocean - 356-308 | ecosystem: Environmental > Aquatic > Marine > Hydrothermal vents | place: Atlantic Ocean: Mid... | reverse complement strand
CCGCCGGCTACAGACGGGAGGAGTGGAACATGGCGCGGGGAGCGATCGACCGCCGCTACAACGGCCGCTACCGGGCCCGTTACGAGGGTCCCGACGGCCGCTGGCATGCCAAGACCTTCGTACGGAAAGCAGACGCGCAGCGGTGGCTCGCCGACCAGCTCTCTCGAATCAACCACGGCATGTGGATCGACCCGGCAGCCGGCCTCGTCACGTTCTCCGACCAGGCCGAGCGCTGGCTGGCCGGCAAGACTCGCATCAACGACAAGACCCGTGAGGGCTACCGGTCGCTGCTGCGCTCCCGGATCCTGCCCACCTTCGGGCCGGTACGTCTCGCCGCCATCGACCGTTCCATGGTGGGATCGTGGGTTCAGGCCATGACCAGAGAAGGGCTCTCGTCATCCCGGATCCGTCAAGCCCACCAGTGTCTCTCCGCAATCTTGGAACAGGCCGTCGACGACGGTCTCCTCGGCCGCAACCCGGCAAGGCGCACCGAGCTTCCCCGAGCCTCCCAGCCCGAGCATCGGTTCCTCACCGCCGAACAGGTCGCCCGGCTCGCCGAGGCGATGCCCACCCGCCAGCACGCCACCATGGTCTACGTGCTCGCCTACGGAGGTCTGCGTTGGGGTGAGATGGCGGCGCTCCGCCGCGGCCGGGTGGATGTCCTCCGCCGGCGCCTCCAGATCGCCGAGTCCCTCGCCGAGATCTCCGGCCGGCTCGTCTTCGGCTCTACGAAGACCCACCAGACCCGCACCGTGCACCTCCCCCCGTTCGTCGCCGACATGCTCGGTCGTCACCTCGAAGACGTGGACGACGACCCCGACGCCCTCGTCTTCACCGCCCCCCAAGGTGGCCCCCTCCGCTATGTGAACACCCGCCGTCGGGTCTGGAACCCGGCCCGAGGCCGCGCCGGTGATGACCTCGCCGACATCACCCCGCATGACCTCCGCCATACCTGCGCCTCCCTCATGCGGGCCGCCGGCGCCGACGTCAAAGCCATCCAACAGCAGCTCGGCCATCGGGACGCAACGGTGACGTTGAACACCTACACCCACCTCTTCGAGGGTGATCTGGCCGCCGTCATGGAGCGTCTCGACGACCTGTCCGCCGGGAAAACGCGTCCAAAACGCGTCCAAAACGCGTCCAACCCGGTGGTCCCCCTCCCTACGGAGAGGCCGAAGACCCAATAACCGCAACGGTTTTCGGCGGTGGGCCCGGCAGGACTCGAACCTGCGACCTACGGATTATGAGTCCGCTGCTCTGACCGACTGAGCTACGGGCCCGCCGCACCCATGGTACGGCGTCACGACCGCCCGGCGCGAGCACCCACCCTCAGCGGTGGCTCCATCCCACATGCCCGGCCACGGACCCGACCGCGCCGACGGGCCACACCTCCCGCCACCCGCCTACCGACCCCATTGGCACGCTACGCTCCCCCACCATGGCCGCCTACGACCGATACGAGATCGACCCGGAACTCGTCCCCCTGCTCGTGGTGCCCGAAGGCGCATCCCTCGAGGACGTCCTCGGTTTCAGCCTCGAACGCCTCGACGAGGAGACCTGGAAGATCTCCACGGAGATCCAAGACGCCCACCGCCAGCCCCTGGGCCTCGTCCACGGAGGAACCTACGCGGCGATGGCCGAGACGGTGGCGTCGGTGGGCACGGTCGCCGCCGTGTTCCCCGACGGCAACATCGCGGTCGGGCAATCCAACCTGACCCACTTCCTCCGTCCCGCCCGCCGAGGCACCATCACGGGCACCGCTCGGGCGATCCACCGCGGACGGACCTCGTGGATCTGGGAGATCGACATGACCGACGACCAGGGTCGGCGGGTCGCCCGGTCGACCGTCACCATGGCCGTCCGCCCCAGGGCCGAGGCCCCCACCTGACCGGTCATCCCAACCACATGGATCGGTGCACCTGCCGACTCGTCGACCCCGATGCGACACCCCCGCTGCCGACGCCGCCGAGCCGGGAACCGGACCTCCGGTGTCGTCGACCGTCGCCGTCGGCATCGGTTCAGCTCAACTCGCCGAGCTCCCGACGAACCTGGGCGTGGCTGTCCCGGGTGATCGGGTACCGCAACAGCAACGGCACGGCGGCCAGCAGGAACGCGGCCGGGATCGGACCCGCGGCGAGTCGGATGCCCAACACTGCCGACGCCGTGACGCTGTCCGGCCGGTACCCGAACGCGGCGAGCAGCCAGCCGACGACCACCAACCCCAGCGTGCGGAAGATCTTGTCGACGAGCCCGTAGACACCGAAGTACATGCCTTCCCGCCGCTCCCCCGTGTCGAGCTGGTCGTACTCCACCACGTCGGGCAACATCGCCCACGGGATCACCCAATGGGCGGAGATCCCGAATCCGATCAACGCCGTCAACGCCATCATCAACCCGAACTGGCCTTCACCGACGAGGAACACCGCCGCCATCCCCACCGCAGTGACGGCGAGCCCTGCGGCGTAGGCGAACCCCTTCGAGGACCGCACCGCGACCCGCCGCCAGAACGGGATGAACACCGCGACGACCACCAGCAACACCCCGAGGATCGCGCCGACCTTCTTCTGATCCTCCAGCAGGCGTCGAACCACGAAGAACGGCAAGGCGGTCGAGATCATCGTGAACCCGAATCGGGCCAACCCGAAAGCAACGATCAGCCGCACGAAGGGCCGGTTCCTCATGGTCGTCGCGATCGACCGCAGGATCGGGACCTCGGTAGGCCGCGCCTCGGCCTCGCCGGCCGGGCGCACCTTCCAGGCGACGAAACCGACCGACACGCCGGCCAGGACGCCGAAGATGATCCCAGCCGTCCGGAACCCTTCCTGCAACGCCGCCGGATCGTCGCCCGCGGCGCCGAAGATGCCCGGCGCCAACGCTCCACCCAGCAGGAACCCGACGACGGCACCCACAGAGGAGTACGCCAGGAGACTGGTCCGCTCGTCGTAGTCGTGGGTGAGCTCGGCGCTCATCGCCGAATACGGCATCGCCACCGCCGTCAACAACGTGTCGAACACGACGAACGACACGAGGATCGCAACGAACGCGGCAGCTCCCTCGATGCCGGCAGGCAGCGCGAACAGGACGAACGTGACCGCAGCCAACGGAACCGCCCCGAAGATCAGGTACACCCGACGACGACCGAACCGCGACCTCGTCCGATCCGAGATCCAGCCGAACAGCGGATCGTTGACGATGTCCCAGATCTTGGCGAAGAACAGCGCGGTGGCGGCGACGCCGGCGGGAACGAGCAGCGCATCGGTGTAGTAGACGAGCAGATAGAAGCTCACCAACGCCACGACACCTTGCAACCCCACGTTGCCGACGCCGTACGACAGCTTCGCTCCCCGCGAGAGCCCTGCTCGGGTCGTCGTCATGGCGCCCTGGCCGCCAAGACGTCCCGGACCTCGCGACGCAGCACCTTCGTCAACACGCTCCGCGGGAGCTCGTCGAACACGACCAGCTCGTCCGGCAGGTCCCCGGCGCTGACCCGCTCGGTCAGGAACTCCAGCAGATCCTCCTCGAACGCGGCCGGCGGGCCGTTCCGGAACGCTGCGCGTGGCGACACCGCCAGCACCAACCGATCATGGACCTGCACGTACGCCGTCTCCTTCACCCCGGGGTGCCCATGGGCGACCTCCTCGAGGAAACGAGGGTAGACGGCCTTCCCGGAGCGCCTCAACACGTCGGCTTCCCTCCCCATCACCTGAAGGCGTCCATCGGGAAGGAACCTGCCCACGTCCCCGATGAGGAACCACCCGTCGCGCAACACCGCCGCGGTGAGGTCGGGGCGATCCAAGTAGCCACCGAACACCGTCGGGCTCTTGACGTCGATCCTGCCGATCTCCCCCGCCGGGAGCTCCCGACCGTCGACGTCGACGATCCGTACCTCCACTCCCCTGACGACCCTACCCACCGACGACAGCACCTCGGGAGGAGCCGGCTCACCGTCGACGACATGATCCGAAGCCTGGAGCATCGTGATCGGCGGATAGCACTCGGCCGAGCCGTACCCCTGCTGGAGGATCGGACCGAACCGCCCCAGCGCCTCGGCGACCTTTGCGGCCGGCGTCTGCTCGGAGCCGTAGATGATGGCCTGCAGCGAACCCAGCCCCGCCGTCGCAGGGAGCTCCAACATGTCGATGAGCGTCGAGGGGGTGACGAAGGTACGGGTCGCCCGCATCGCCTCGACCCGTTCGGCGACGAGGTCGGCCCGGTACTCGGGCGGCAGCACGATGGCGCTGCCCGACAGCAACGCGGGAAGCACGGCACCGCTCCCCGCACCGATCAGCGGGATCCCCACCACGAACGTGTCGGGGCGGTCTCCCGGCTTGGGAACACCGACGTTGGCGACCACCAGACGCATGCTCCTGACCAGCTTGCCGTGTTCGGCCATGACCGCCTTCGGTTTCCCGGTCGTGCCGCTCGTGTAGCCGATCCCCATCAGGTCGCCGGGACCCAGCGGCTCATCGGACCACCGCGGTTCGCTGCGGGCGATCCGAGCATCGAACTCGTCACCCACGAACCACACCGGGTAGCGGCCCATCATCGATTCGGCGACGTCGACCGTGTCGGGATGGGCGATGACCAGCGCCGGCGGCGCCGACTCCAGCGCCACCTCCAGCTGCGTCTTCGCCACCGTCGGGGGGAACTGGCTCAACAGGACCCCGGCCTCGTTGGCGGCGAGGCGCACCACGAGTTGCGCGACGCCGTCGGGCAAGACACTCAGGACCGGCGTCCCCTTCCGGATCCCCTCATCCCGCCAGGCCCCGACCAGGCCCAACACCCGACGCTCCAGCTCATTGAAGGTCACCTCCTCGGCGTCCGTCGAAACGGCCAGTCGGCCGCCGTACCGTTTGAACCCGAACCGTGCGACGTCCCTCGGGACCTTCATCCGCGCCAGCAGGGCGCGCGCCAGCGACGTGCGTACGAAACCCATCCGTACTCCCCTCGGTTCGGCCCACACCCCTTCGCATGGGCTCTGGTCGACCATCGGACACCCACGGCGGCCGCTTGAGAGAACTCTCAACCTGCCGGCCGCGGCGACCGACACAGCTGCGATGAGAAGGGGCATCGACGGCGAGCCGCGGGAGGCAAGGTGGGGGGCGCGCGTCGGCGCCTTCCTCGCCGACCACCGGAGCGCCACGCTCGTCGTCACCGCAGCCATCACCGCCGCCCTGGCATGGCCCATGGTGTTCATGCAGCCGACGACCACCGCGTCACAAGCCCCCGAAGGGCCCGTGGTGGAAGCCCAGCGCCTCATCGACGAGCGGCTCGCCGATCCCGTCCATCGCTACTTCGTCCTCGTGGAAGCCCCCGACGTCCTCGACCCGAGGACGGTGCGTGACCTGTGGGCGACCATGGAGTCCATCCGGAACGATCCCGACGCGGGGCGCCACCTCGTGGTCGACCCCGCACTCGGCACCCTCGGCTTCCACTCGATCGTCGACGAGATCGCCGCCGCCATCGGAACCTCCGGCGGTCGGCTCGACGACGCCTCGGACGCCGAGATCGCCACCGCCATCGATGCGGTCCTCGCTCGTGTCGATCCCACCGAGGTCGGCCTTGCGGCGAGCGCCGAACGACGCGACGGCGCCTGGCACGCACCCGCGCTCTTCGCCACCGTCGCTGTCGACAACGCCTCCTTGGGCGGCGGAGCCGGCCTCGTCGCCATCGGCTCGGAGGATCTCCGCAAGGAGGAGTACGCCAGGGAACTGCGCACGGCGATGAGCAGCGACGGCTGGACGACATGGTTCGTCGCCGCGGACCTCAACTTGACCTCCATCGAGCAAGGCACCGCGGCCGGGCCATTCATCGGCGCCGCCCTCCTCATCGTCCTGCTCATCGTCGGCCTCACCTACCGCAGCTACTGGGCCGTCGTCGGCGCCGGCGGCGGGCTCGCCGTGCTGATGATCTGGCTCAAGGGCGGTGCCAACCTCATCGGCTTGGAGAACGACCAGATCCTCGCCACGCTCGTACCGATCTCGATGATCTCCTTCGGCGTCGACTCGTTCTTCCACAGCTTCAGCCGGTACGAAGAGGAACGCCGCATCCGGCGTGGCCCGAGGACCGCCTTCATCGCCGGGTTCGCCGGCGTCATCGGCGCCCTGACGCTGGCGATGTCGACCGACTCTGCAGCGTTCCTCTCGAACCTGTCGTCACCCATCGAGTCGGTCCGCCAGTTCGGGATCGCCGCAGCCATCGCCGCCTTCTCCGCGTTCGTGGTCCTCGGCATCGTCGTCCCCAACGCCATCGTCGGCCTCGAGGAGCAACGAGGCACCCTCGGTCGGTTCGCCGACCCGAAGGCCGAGCTCGGCGCGTCGGTGGCCGCAGCCTTCGGCGCCACCGCGGTGGTGCTCCTCCTCGTGTTCGTCGACCCCATCGCCGGACTCGTCGCCCTCGCCGTGTGGACCGCCGCGGCGATCGGCGTGCCCCTCCGCCATACCTCGACGGCCGACGGGCGCGAGCCGCCGCCCGGTAATCATGCGGCCGTCTCGACCCGATCTCGGATCTTGGGAAGCGCGGTCGCCGCCGTCGCCCATCACCCGACGTGGACGCTTGCCGTCGCCGGCGTCGTGACCGCAACCGCCTTGTGGTCTGCGGCGCACCTCGAGGTCCGCTTCGACGCCGCCGACTACCTCGACCCGGGGTCGGACTTCGTCGTCGCCCTCGACAAGGTCGACCGCTACTTCGGCGACGACGGCGGCGAACCGGCCACCATCTACGTCGAAGGCGACCTCACCGACGAGACCACCATCGAGGCCATCACCGACTTCGTGCGTCGGCTCCGCGACCTCGACACCGCCTACCTCGCCCACACCTTCGATGGGACGGTCCTGGTCGACGCCCCTTACCTCGACCTTCTCTCAGACGCCGGCGTCGATCCTCCCGACGCCTCCGCCGCACTCGCCGGGATCGTCGCCGGCGACTACCCGCCAGGGTGGAACCAGGAACGGATCGCCCCCGCCCTGTGGCTCGGAGATGACGGGCTCGCAGCGACCCAGATCGTCGTCCAGATCCCCGACAGCTCCTCCCAAGCGAACGTGCGCGGCGCCAGGGCGGACCTGCAGCCGCTCGTCGACGACCTCGGCGCCACCCTGGCCGAGATGACCCCACCGGGACGGGTCATCGTGACCGGGTCGGCGATCTACCGAGACGAACAACTCGGCGGGATCTTCCGGTCGATGCTGTGGTCGCTCCCGATCGCGGTCGTCGCCTGCCTGCTGCTCGCCTCGGCGTTCTTCCGGTCCTTCCGCCTCGGAGGCATCACCACCATCCCGATCCTCCTCGTGGTCACCTGGCTGTACGGGGCCATGCAGGCACTCGGCTACTCGATCAACGTCGTGACCGCGATCATCGGCGCCGTATCGGTCGGCATCGGCATCGACTACGCGACCCACCTGACCCATCGGTTCGTCGAAGAGTACGAGCACACGGCCGAGCCGGTCGAGGCGGCCCGTCGCGCCGGCGCCGGAACCGGCGTGGCGTTGCTTGGATCGTCCGCCACCTCCGTCGCCGGGTTCGGCGCCCTCACGTTCGCCCCCATGCCGATGTTCGCCTCCTACGGTGTGTTGACGGTCGTGATGATCTCCCTGGCACTCGTCGCTGCGATCGTCGTCCTTCCCGCCATGCTCGCCCTGTGGACCCGCCACACCACCGACGCCGCCGCATCGCCATCCATGCCCGCCGCATCGTCGCAGGAACCCGCGGTGATCACCGTCGGCCTCGACCGAGGGCTGCCCGACCGCGTCGCTCGCACCGTGACCGAAACGGCGATTGCGGTCGGGACCGAACGCATCCGGCTCGTGTCGGGATCCGCCTCCGAGCTGCGAGCGCAGCTCGGTGTCGCCGTCACGCTCGCCGTCGTCGTCGCCGGCCCCGATCGCCGACCCGACCCGACCGTGGAGGCGATGCCGCTGATCGCGGACCGGCTCGTCGCTGTCGGGCGCATCCCCCCCGAGGGGCCCCTGCCGATCACGGTCGTCGAGGACGGTGCCGTGGCGATCGCATGGGCACTCCACGCCGCATCGGCCATCGGCCGGGTCGGCGAGGTGCTCCACACCGCCGTCGACCTGCACCGAGCCGTCGACCTGGCCGTCCGGACCGGCACGGTCGTCATCGCCTCGGCCGACGACGTGGACCGCCTCGAGACCGATCTGCCCATCACGGACCTGCCGGCGACGCGCCCGATCGAGGTCGTGACGACCCGACCAGCGGCAGACGACCCGGAGGTCTTCGGGCTCGTGCTCGCCTTGGACTCGGCCTTCTCACCCGATGGCCGACACGACGATCTCATCGATCTGCGGATCGCTCCCGCGCCGTCTCGCCTGACGACGGGCCGACGTCACGGCTGACCGCACGGTCCTCCCTCCGCCGGCCGTCGAGGGGGTAGCATCGACCGGGCAGGAGGGGACATGAGCGAACGACGTCAGCGCCGACTCGGCGGCATCCTGGGACGGACCCGCGACGACGAGCCCCAACCGCGAGTCGACGAGCCCGACCCGATGCCCCCACCCGACGAACGGCCACCGTACCTACGACTCGCCGTCGACCCGGGGATCGGCGCCGCGCTCGCCACGGAGGTGGCCCGCGCCCTCCGCGACGCCGTCGAACACGACCACCTCCGGTTCGTCCCACCCACCGACGACGCCGACATCCGGCTCCGCCTCGCCTGGCCGGGAGAACACGACATCGACGGCATCGAGACGATCGACGTCGGGCGGGATCAGCTCATGGTCGTCTCCCGACACGACCTCGGCGACGCCGGGGTCCGCGTCACCACCGACCGGCTCGTCGACCTGGAGCTGGTCGCCGGACCGACCGGCCCGCTCGTCGACCGCCCGTTGCTCAAACTCCTCTCCCGCCCCGCCCACCGACCGACGATCCGCCACCGCTTCTCCGACACCCTCACCGCGTTGTCCTTCCTCGTCGCCGAAGACGAGGCGTTCATGGTGATGCCGCGGACCTGCACGAAGGATCTCCCCGACGACCTCGCCGTGCATCCCCTCGGCGAGGAACCGATCTTCGGCACCGTCCGTATCGAAGCCTCCGCCGACCTCGCCGACGACGACGAGGCGTTCCCCATCATCGTCGCCATCCATGGGGTCGCCGAGCGAGCTTGATCGTCGCACCCGAGCAGGATCTACCGGACACCTCCGAACGCGACGCCGGCCAGGTCGGCCATGTCCCGGTCGAAGGTCGTCAGATCCGCCGGGGAGAGATCCGCCAGCCGCCGATGCCCGCACGCCCGCGCCATGACCTGCATCAGCTCGACCGTCGCTCCCAAGAACCGGGCGAGTCTCCGGGCGGCGTCATCGACCGGTAGACGGGCCCGAAGATGCTCCTGCTGGGTGGCGATCCCGACGGGACAGTTGTTCGTGTTGCATGCACGCATACCGAGACAACCGATCGCCTGCAGCGCCGCGTTCGCCACGGCGATCCCGTCTGCACCGAGGGCGAGCGCTTTCACGAAGTCCGCCGCGGTTCGAAGACCTCCGGTCACGATCAACGTCACACGGTCGGCACCGCGGGCGTCGAGGTGGCGACGGGCCCGGGCGAGCGCCGGGATCGTCGGGACCGCGATGTGATCCCGGAACAGCTTCGGAGCAGCGCCCGTGCCTCCTCCCCGACCGTCGAGGATGACGTAGTCGACGCCGATCTCGAGGGCGGCGTCGAGATCCGCTTCGATGTGCTGGGCCGCGAGCTTGAACCCGACCGGGATCCCTCCGGTGCGTTCCCGCACCTCGGCGGCGAACGCCGCGAACTCCGCCGGGGACGTCCATTCGGGGAACCGAGATGGCGACACGGCGGGCAACCCGACCGGGATGCCTCGCACTTCGGCGATCTTGGGCGTCACCTTGGTGCCGGGAAGATGCCCGCCGGTGCCGGTCTTCGCGGCCTGCCCACCCTTGAAGTGGAACGCCTGCACACCGTCCAGCACCTCCCACGAGAACCCGAATCGGGCTGAGGCCAGCTCGTAGAGGTAGCGACTGCATTCGGCGTGTTCCTCCTCCAGCATGCCGCCCTCCCCCGAGCAGATCCCCGTCCCGGCCATCTCCGCTCCCCGGGCCAGCGCCACCTTCGCCTCCTGCGAGAGCGACCCGAAGCTCATGTCGGAGACGAGGATCGGGATGTCCAACCGCAGCGGTTTCGCCGCCGCGGGGCCGATCACCAACCCGGTGGCGACCTCCTCGTCGTCGAGCAGCGGGGGCCGAGCGAGTTGGGCGGTGAGGATCTGGAGACCGTCCCACGTCGGCAGGTCGGTGCGAGGCACGCCCATCGCCACCATCGGGCCGTGGTGCCCGACCCGATCGAGGCCGTGGGCGGCGAGCTCGTCGATCTCCGCGACGAACGGCTCGGCCGGCGTTCCGGTGTGATCCCGGTAGGCGCCCTGGTACTCGTCACGTTTCCACGGCTGGGGATGGTCGGCCCGCCACGCGACGATCTCGTCGCCATCCACCCACACCGCGTCGTCTTCGATCCACGCCGTGAACCGCTCGAGACGCTCGTCGTTGTGGTACTCAGAGACGCCGCTCCGGAAGCGGTAGTCCCAGCCGTGCAGCCCGCACACGAGGTTGTCGCCCTCGATCGTCCCGTCGGCCAGTAACGCCCCCCGATGCTGACATCGTCCGTACAGGACCGACACGCGGTCGGCTTCAGGCCAGCGGATCACGACCACATCGACGCCCTCGACGAGGACGCCGTGGGGCCGGTCCGGTTCGAGTTCGTTCCATTGGGCGACACGGATCGGTCGCACGGCCACCTCCGGGTATCACCTGGGAACTCTACGGGCCGCCTGCGGCGTCGGTGACGGCGCCCGACATCGACCGAACCACGGCACCCGCTACGTGACGACCTGTTCGATCCGGAACACCGGATGGGCCGCCGCCTCGGCCACGAAGTCCTCGACGGTCGGGACGGCCGGAACGTCGAAGTAGGGATGGACGATCTTCCCGACCTGCGCGTGGTAGACCGCGAGCACCCGTCCGGCCTCTTCCGGTCCGACCTCGGTCACCGTGATCGACTCGGCCTGCCCGCCTCGCCGCAACGTCGCGGTCCCGGAAGCCCGGATGTTGTGCACCCATCCCACGTCTCCGTACGGCGACACCAGATATCGGTCCCCGTCCACCTCCACCGGCGTGACCGGCACGGTACGGGGCTCGTGGCTGCGGCGTCCGATCGTGACGAGCTCGAAGGCCGGCCCTCGGCCCCGCCGGGCGAGCCACGACACGAACGCATTCGCCGCCCTCCGGAACCCGTTCATCTCGTATTGCTTGGCCATCGTCATCCCTTCTCGTCGGTCTTCTCGCTGGGCTCGTCGACTCGGTACGGCTCCAACGCCGCGACCAACTCGGGCAGGAGACGCACCGGTCTCCCCCCGAGGTTCGTCATCGCGGCGAAGAGGTCCTGTTCGGCGATCAGCTCGCCGTCCCGGTACATCCGTTGGCGCCACCGGGTCGTGACCCGCTTCGTGTCGACCACCTCGGTCTCGACGACGACCTCGTCGCCCATGGTGGCCGATGCCAGGAACCGGGTTCGGATCTCGGTGACGACGATCATCCTTCCCCGATCGGCCATCTCGGTCAAGTCGAACCCCGCCTCTGCGAGCAGGTCGATCCGGGCCGTCTCGAAGTACTGGATGTACACCGAGTGGTTGAGGTGGCTGTACGGGTCGAGTTCATAGAAGCGGACCGCGATCGGGAATCGGTGCACCATGCGCGACACGCTACCCGACGTCGGGGAAGCCGAGCTGCCGCCATGCCTCGTAGACACCGACCGCGACGGCGTTGGCCAAGTTGAGGCTCCGGCCGCCAGGAGCGATCGGGATCCGCACCTGATCGGTGATCGAGGGATGCTCCATCACGTCGACCGGCAACCCGACCGACTCGCGACCGAAGACGAGCACGTCGCCGGGCTGGTATGCGACCTCGGTGTAGCGTCGGGTCGCGTGCTGAGTGAACGCGAAGATCCGCGCCGGGGACACCTCGGCGAGGAAGGCTCCGAAGTCCGGGTGCAGCGCCACCTCGGCGTACTCGCGGTAGTCGAGCCCGGCACGCCGAAGCCGAGCGTCGTCGAGCGAGAACCCGAGCGGCTCGATGAGATGGAGTCGAGCCCCGACGTTGACGGTGAGGCGCATCAGGTTCCCGGTGTTCTGCGGGATCTCGGGCATGTGGAGCACGACGTCGAACACGTCAATCCTCGCCGCGGACGGCCTTCTCCAACAGGAGCAGGAACCCGAGGGCCGGGTCCTTGGACTGGATCGCCTGCGCCGCGGGCCAGTTGTCGGAGATCACGGTGTGCATGAAGCCGCCGATGTGTCCCAACGACATCCACGTGTAGCCGTCGGCGCCGTGTTTGGGAGGTCGGGAACCGAACGACATCAACCGCACCCGGATCCCGGCGGGGTGCAGCGCCTCGCCCGACGACACGAGCTGCTCGACGAGGTCCTCGGCGGTCGCTTCGTCGACCCGACCGAACCGATGCAAGATCGCGTGGATCACCTCCGGATCGCGGGCGGCGGCGTTGATCTCGGCTCGGCCTTCCTTGACCTCGGCGATGATGAGGTCGATCCGGTCGTCGGCGATGTCGAGCGCCGGGTCGCATTCGATCCGCGAACCCTTGGTCGGATGATCCCCGGCCAGAACCCGACCTGCCCCGGGGAACCGCACGGCCAGCATGTCGGCGTCGGTGACGGTACGCACCTCACCCGAGTCGAGCAGCTCCAGGACGGGATACTCGGTCACCGTGAAGTACCCGTTCATGTACAGGTAGCTCTGGACGAGGGCGACGGCGGTATCCACGACCGTCAGCCTAGGACCGGCACGCGCCGCCGGGAGCCGACGCGGCCGACGGTAGCCTGGGGGCGTTCGCGAGGAGGAGCGCAGGGGCGTGGATTTTGAGTTCAGCGACGAGCAGAAGGCGTTTCGGAAGGTCGTCCGCGAGTTCGCCGAGGCCGAGATCGCGCCATACGCCGAGGAGTGGGACCGCACCCACGAGTTCCCGACCGAGACGGTCCTGAAGATGGGTGAGCTGGGGCTCTTCGGTCTCCCGTTCCCCGCCGAGTACGGGGGATCCGAGGCGGACTTCACGACGTTGTGCATCGCCATCGAGGAACTCGCCCGGGTCGACCAATCGATGGCGATCACGCTGGAGGCCGGGGTCGGCCTCGGCATCAATCCGATCGCCGTCTACGGGTCACCCGAGCAGAAGGAACGCTGGCTGCCGGACCTCGTCGCGGGCCGGTCGTTGGCGGCGTTCGGCCTGACCGAGCCCGACGCCGGATCCGATGCCGGAGCGACCAAGACCCGGGCGATCCTCGACGGGGACGAATGGGTCATCAACGGCTCGAAGGCGTTCATCACCAACTCCGGTACCGACATCACCTCGCTGGTGACCATCACCGCCCGCACCGGCCAGGACGAGATCTCCACCATCGTCGTTCCTGCGGACACCCCCGGGCTCACCGTCGAACCGCCGTACCGGAAGATGGGATGGCACGCGTCGGACACCCATGGCCTTCGGTTCGACGACTGTCGGGTGCCGAAGGAGAACCTGCTCGGCGAACGGGGACGCGGGTTCCACCAGTTCCTCGCCATCTTGGACGACGGACGGATCGCGGTGGCGGCCATGGCGACGGGTGTCCTCCAGGCGTGCCTCGAGCATTCCGTCGCGTACGCCAAGGAGCGCACAGCCTTCGGTCGACCGATCGGCGCGAACCAGGCGATCGCCTTCAAATGCGCCGACCTCGAGACGATGACCGAGGCCGCCCGGCTGTTGACGTACAAGGCGGCATGGCTCAAGGACCAGGGGCTGCCCTTCAAACAGGCCGCGGCGGTCGCCAAACTGTACGCGGCCGAGGCGGCGGTCACCGCGACCCGAGAAGCCACCCAGATCTTCGGCGGCTACGGGTTCATGGACGAGACACCGGTCGCCCGCCAGTACCGCGACGCCAAGATCCTGGAGATCGGCGAGGGCACCAACGAGATCCAGAGGCTCGTCATCAGTCGAGGCCTCGGCCTGCCGGTCGAGCGATAGCCGCCGACTACGCTCCCGGCCATGGAGCCGGACCCCGACGCGCTGTTCACCGTCGACGGCGACCTCGTCCTGCCATCGGACCTGACCCGCGGCGGATGGTCCGACGACGCCCAACACGGTGGCCCGCCCACGGCGCTGCTCGCACGAGCCATCGAGCGGATCCCCACCCAACGCCCGATGGAGGTGGTACGGCTCACCGTCGACCTGTTCCGTGAGGTGCCCTTGACGCCCCTCACCGTCGACACCGCGGTGCTCCGGGACGGGCGTCGGATCCAACTCGCCACCGCCACCTTGTTCTCCGACGGCGTGGAGGTGGCCCGGGCCCGGGGGCTCAAGATCCGGCTCCAGCATGCAGACCTCCCACCGTCGCCGAACCCGCCGTGGGAGCCCCCTCCGGGCCCCGAGGCGGGGGCACTGCTCGACTGGCGGTCCCTGCCCGTCGACTGGGGTCCGCTCCGCCGGTTCCACATGGACGCCATCGAGATCCGCAGCATCGACAACAGCTTCCTCCGACCCGGTCCGGGCCTGTCGTGGTTCCGCCTCATGGTGCCGGTCGTGTCGGGAGAGCCGACCTCCCCGTTGGCGCGTATGGCGGCGCTGGCCGACATGGGCAATGGGAACTCAGGCGCCGTGGACCCGCGGCAATGGCTGTACGTCAACCCGGACCTGACGCTGCATCTCCATCGCGAGATCGATGGCGAATGGCTGGGGATGCGATCGGTCGCCTACCAGCATCCGAACGGGATCGGGTTCGCGGACACCGAGCTGTTCGACCAGCGCGATCGGATCGGCAGGGTGGCCCAATCTCAGCTCATCGAACGGCACGAGCCGCGGAGCGGATGACCTCGACGAGCCCGAGATCGGGTTCGATGCCGATGCCGGGGCGGTCCGCCGGTCGCAGCGTCCCGTCGACGAGCGGCGCTGCGGCTCCCCCCGGGTCGACCGCGAAGACGTCCATCCCCCTGGCGAGGTCGGAGAACGCCATCGAGGGGAGCGTCGCGAGCGCCGCGGTGTGAGCCCGACCGACGGCTGTTTCGAGGAGCCCCGACGCCTTCGTGTGGAGGCCGGCGTCGACCGCGAGGGCATGGACGGCCAGGGAGCCGTCGAGGCCGAGACGGCCGGGCTTGACGACCAGCACGTCGGCGGCGCCCCGTTCGACGATCTGGGCCGCCGCCGCCGGCGAGGTCACGGACTCATCGAGGCCGATCGGGATCGGCAAGCGTCGACGCAACGTCGCGGTCTCGGCTTCGGCGCCGACCGGGTACGGCTGCTCGAGATAGGCGACGCCGAGGTCGGCGAGCTCGCCGGGGACGTCGTCCACCGACGGCGTATAGCCGCCGTTCGCGTCGAGGCCGACCTCGAGGTCTGGGAACGCCGCCCGGACGGCGGCCACGGTCGAGAGATCCCTTCCCGGCGCCACCTTCAGCTTCACCCGGCGATAGCCCGCAGCGACCGCCTCGGCGGCGGCGGCGACGGGATCCTCGGTCATCCCGATGGCGAGCGAGGCGACCAGCGGCGATCCCGATCCGCCCAGTCGGCGCCAGAGCGGCTCCCCTGCCCGCCGAGCGGCCAGATCGGCGGCGGCTTCTCCCCACGCCGCGGCAGCCAGTGCCGAACGCTCCGCTTCACCGGAGGACAACGCGTCCCACACCCCGTCGATCCCGTCCACCCCGGCTCCCGGGAACGGTGCCGCCTCACCCCATCCGGTCGTCCCATCGCCGTGGAGAGCCACCAGGATCGACCGACGCGTCCGGACGGCCGCTGCCGCGGTCACGAACGGCCGTCGCAGCGACACCTCGATCTCGTGGTACTCGACCCGATCGATCACCGGCGTCAGGGTAGGACGCGCTCGGGTGGAGGCCGGTGCCGCCGCATCCGTGCGAACGGCCCCGACCCCCACCTCCGGCCGGTACCGGTACCCGACCGGTCGAGCGGAGCCGCCGATCCGCGTCGCGGACCTCGACGGCCCGTCCACGCTGTCGGCCACACCGCCGGCGTGTTCACGACCCCTTGTCCGATCCGGGGACCGGCCGACAGGCACACCGAACGTACGGGTCGGATCGTCCTCCACCACAGGCAGGATCGCCGATCGAGACGCCGGTACCGCAGGATCGCCTGGGGGGATCTTCACGGGCCGGGGTCTCGGTCGGCGATCGACGTTCGACCCTCGGTATCCTGACCGGCCCATCAGGAAGGCGACCATGCTCACGGGCCGGCACATCCGGATCGGCACCATCTTCGGGATCCCGCTCGAGCTCGACTTCTCATGGTTCCTGATCGTCGGCCTGCTCTCGTGGACGTTGGCCGTCGGCTACTACCCCGCCGGGTTCCCCGGATGGACGCCGGTCACCTACTGGGCGGCAGGCGCCATCACGTCACTCCTGCTGTTCGCCAGCGTGCTGGTCCACGAGCTCGGCCACTCGCTGGTGGCGAGGCACTACGGGGTACCGGTGAAGCGGATCACGCTGTTCATCTTCGGGGGCGTCTCGGAGATGGTCCGCGACCCGGACCGCGGCAGCGAGGAGTTCTGGATCGCGCTCGTCGGCCCGTTGACGTCGTTGGCGGTGGCCGTCGTCTTCTGGGCGCTGCGCTTCGCCGTGGCGCCGGTCGAGTTCGTCTACGCGATCGTCTCGTATCTGGCGCTGATCAACCTGGTGTTGGCGATCTTCAATCTGATCCCCGGGTTCCCCCTCGACGGCGGCAACGTCCTCCGAGCGGTCATCTGGCAACGGACCGGCGACCCCCGTCGGGCAACGATCGTCGCCGCCAACATCGGACGAGCCTTCGCCTACCTGCTCATCTTCGCCGGCATCTGGCTGGTGGCCGGGGCAGATCTCTACGACGGCCTGTGGGTCATGTTCATCGGATGGTTCCTCGAGAGCGCAGCGGTCGCCCAGATCCAACAGCTCCACGTGAAGGAGATCCTGCAGCGGCATCGCGTTGCCGAGGCGATGGAACGCAACTACGCGTTCTTGTCGGCGGACACGACCCTCCAAGAGCTGGCCGACTGGCACATCCTCGGGACGACGGAACGGACGTTCGTCGTGCGCGACGGCGAGCAGGTGGTCGGGCTCACATCGCGGCGGCGCTTCGACCGGGTGCCACGCGGGCGATGGCCGTCGACGACGGTTCGCGACGTGATGGATGCGATCGGCGAAGCCGCCGAGGTGTCGACGGAGACGGATCTGTGGACCGCGGTCGAGCGTCTCCAAGAGACCGACGCCGACCGGCTCGTCGTCGTCGACGACACCGGCGCCGTCGTCGGCACGTTGAGCTCCGACGACGTCGCCGCCTATCTCCGAGCGTTGGGCCCGCAGCTCGCGACGACCCGGTGACGGTCGGGTCAGATGTAGCGCTTCATCCGGCTCAGGTCGAGGCGCCCGATCCGGCGGCGATGCCACCAGGTGCGGACGGCCACCGAGACCCCACCGACACCGACGGCCGCAGCCACGGCGACGGGTGTGCCCGGATCGTTGATGAGGAGTGCGATGAACATGATGTTCAACCTGTCGGGTGAAACGCAGCAGCATTCACTCCTGAATCCCGGCGCCGACCTGCCGACATCGACCGATCCGCGGAATCGACGGCCCCGCCGGTCCGTTTCCCCTCGAGACCGTCGACGAGGAGGAAGATGGGACACGCGATGACCGAGCCCGAGATCCGGGCCTTCATGCTCGAGGGCTCCAAGACCGGGAAGCTGGCCACGGTACGGTCCGACGGCCGCCCGCACATCGCCGCCGTGTGGTTCACCTTCGACGAACAGGGCCGCGCCGTGTTCCTCACCGGCTCGACGACCCTCAAGGCTCGCAACATGCAGAGGGACCCTCGGATCTCGCTCCTCACCGACGTCGAAGAGATGCCCTTCGCCTGGGCGCGCCTCGACGGCGACGCCAGCTTCTCCTCGGATCCCGACGAGCTCCTCTGGTGGGCAACCGAGACGAGCCGCCGCTACGTGGGCGACACCCGTGCCGACGAGTTCGGTCGACGCAACGCCGTTCCCGGCGAGCTGGTCGTGTTCGTCACACCGACCCGACTGGTCGGCCAGGCCGGGGTATCGGACTGATCCGGGCGTTCTCATCGGGCGTTCATCGGCGTCTCATGTCGGCGTCATCGACCTGACCGATCGTGGAGGTATCCGACGAGCCGGGAGCGCCCCATGGGGATCCACCTCACCGAGGGATCATCGAAGCCACGAACCGGCGGACGAACCGTCCGCTGGGCTCGCTGGGTCTCCTTGGCGATGTTCGCCTACCTGACATCGACCATCGTCGTGATGGCCTCCGAGCGCGTGTACTGGTACTGGGGTGGCGTGACGGCGGGCAACATCTTCGAGATCGCCCTGTTCTACCTGATCCCGACACTGGCGGGGCTCTGGGCGATGGCGCTGATCCCGGCCACGCGCATCCACCAGGTCGTCCTGGCCGGAGCGGTCTTCGCCTTCGTCGTCGAGGGCGTGTTGACCCCGATCATCTACGCCGACGGTCCGTTCCCGGTGCTCGCGGCACTGTTCGTCGGATGGCACGGGATGTTGGCGTTCGCGGGCTTCTGGTACCTCACCCGCAAGCTGCTCGTCGAGGGTCGCCGCCGCACCCTGGTGACCGCGGCGGCGGTCGTGGGAGGCCTGTGGGGGTTCTGGGCGATCGTGGCGTCGTTGGCCGATCCTCCGGCCGAGATCGCCGGCGCGGCGGTGATGTCGCCGCCGGAGTTCGCCGCGTACGCCTTCGTGGTCGGCGCGGTCCTGGCGGTCGCCCATTGGGGGATCGGGTTCGTCTGGCCGGATGAGGGGTGGCGCCCCGGGCGGATCGCCACGGCGATCCTCGTCCTCGGCTCGCTGGCCTACATGGCGGTCGCGGTCCTGCCTGCGGTCCCGTGGGCGCCGCTGAAACTGGCGGCGTTGCTCGGCGCCACGGCCTGGCTGGCACGTCGGAGCCGGGCCGGGATCCCCGCCGGCGAACCATCGGTCATCGCCCGCTTGGCCGGCGAGGTACGCCTTCGCGACACGGTGGTACTCCTGGCGATGCCGGCTACCGCATCGGTCGTGTACCTGCTGGCATGGTCGGCGGACCTCCCCGATGTGGTGCTGTCCGTCGGGTACTGGGTGTTCGTCGCGGCCCAGGTGATCGGCGGCGGGTGGGCGTTCACGTGGGCGGCACGCCGGTCGGTGCGATCCATGGCGTAGCCTGGACCGTCGACCGAGAAAATCGATGAACCGCCCCGACGAAGCTGCCGAATCCATCGCCATGGACCCCGATCCGATCTCGCCATGTCGCCGCGGCGGCTGATCGCGGCCGTACGCGGCGTCGAGCCGTCGCCGGTGACCCGTGCGATGGTGTGGCTCACGCTCGTGGCGGTCGCGGCGATCTCGCTCGACCATCTCGTCAGGGTGGCATACGCCGGGATGCACGGTGACCCGGGGAGGATCGGGCTCGACTACCGCGCCTTCGTCGCAGCCGGCGACCTGGTGAGGTCGGGGCGGGGAGACCTGATCTACCAGCCGGCCACCGCCGAGTTCCTCCAGCTCGCCCAGGTCGGGTTCGTGTACCCGCCGTGGGCGGCGCTGGCGATGATCCCCTGGACGTTCCTGCCGACCCTCCCCGGCCTCGCGCTGTGGACGCTCGCCGGGTTGGGCATCATGGTGGCGGGGCTCCGCTCCTGTGGCGTCACCGAGTGGCGTCCCGTCGCCGTGGCGATGATCTCGTTCCCTTCGGCGGTCGCGCTCGGGTTGGGTCAGAGCACCTTCCTGCTGGTGGGTGTGGTGGCGTTCGTCATCGGTGCGATGCTGCGAGACAACCAGCGAGCTAGCGGCGGCTGGCTCTCGGCAGCCGGATGGAAACCGCATCTCCTCGCCGGTTTCGCCCTGCTGTGGGTTGCCGATCCGCGGCGGTGGCGGCGGCAGATCGCGTGGGCGGCGACGACGACGGCATCGCTGGTCGTCATCTCCGAGTTGGCCATCGCTGGCTCGTGGGTGTCATGGCTCAGGTTTCTCGCCGGTTCGGTCAACGACCTGGCCAGTCCGGCGCTCGAGGCGTCACTCCCTGGGATGGTCGCGCTCCTGATCGGCTCCGAGGGAGCCATCCGGTGGATCGTCTTCACCGGCGTCGTGGCGATCGGGATACCTCTATCGGTGGCGACGCTCCGGATTCGCGCAGGAGCTGGACCGTCGGTGCAGCACATCGCACTCGCGCTGACAGCCGGCTTGCTGTTCATGCCTCACGTCGTCATCTACGACGTGTTGATCCTGATGATCCCCCTGGCGATGCTGGCGTCGACGCCGTTCCATCGCGACGTGACCATGATCGGGCTGGTGCTGGCGCTCGGTCTGTCCACCGGACCGTTCGTCGCCGCCGTACAATTCGACCTGTGGGGTCGGGCCCTCGATCTGTCGACGCTGAGTCTCGTGTTCGCCGCCGCGATCTTCGGGTTCTGGGTCCGCACCGGCGAACCCTTCCTCCCCCCGGTCGCCGCCGACCACGGGATCGCCGCTACCGACCGAGACCCTTCGACGTGAGCGAACGGCTCCGGGGGGGAGACTCGAACTCCCAACAAACGGATTAACAGTCCGCTGCTCTGCCGATTGAGCTACCCCGGAATGAAGCCAACGGGCGGCCGGAGGATATCACAGCGACTCCCGTAGGCCTCCCTTCGCTCAGGCTCCAGACCCCTGCCAGAATCGGGTCATGAAGTTCAAGACCGGACTGGTCCTCGGCCTCGGTATCGGCTACGTCCTCGGTGCCCGAGCCGGGCGCGACCGCTACGAACAACTCAAGGCCGCCCTCGACGCGGCGGCCGCGAACCCGCAGGTACGGAACGCCCTCGATACCGCCGACCGGAAGACCCGAACCGTCAGGAAGATCGTCGGCGACTCCATGGTCGCCGCCGCCGACACCGTCAAGGACCGAGCCGGGAACTGACGGACGGACGTCACGCGCCTTCGAGATAGCCTTCGAGCTTGCGAGCCCGGGCCGGCTGGCGCAGCTTCGCCAGGGCTTTCGTCTCGATCTGACGGATCCGCTCACGCGTCACCCGGAAATGGGCACCGACCTCCTCGAGGGTCCGCACCTTCCCGTCGGCCAGCCCGAAGCGCATCACCAGCACCTGGCGCTCACGCTCGTTGAGGTCCTCCAGGGCCAGGTTCAGGTAGTCCTGGAGGAGACGGAACGACGCCGCCTCGACCGGAACTTCGGCATCGGTGTCCTCGACGAAGTCCCCGATCGTCGAATCGGCCTCTTCACCCAGAGGCGTCTCCAACGACACCGGATCGAGGGCGATCCGCCGCAACTCCGTCACCTTCGACGGCTCCAGCTCCAACTCGATGGCGATCTCCTCGATCGTCGGTTCCCTCCCGAGTTCCTGCATGAGCGTCCGCTGGGCCTTGGCCAGCTTGTTGATCGTCTCGACCATGTGGACCGGCACCCGGATCGTCCTCGCCTGATCGGCCAGCGCTCGAGTGACGGACTGACGGATCCACCAGGTCGCGTAGGTGGAGAACTTGAATCCCTTGCGGTAGTCGAACTTCTCGACCGCCCGGATCAACCCCAGGTTCCCTTCCTGGATCAGATCCAACAGCGACAGGCCTCGACCCACGTACTTCTTGGCGATCGACACCACCAACCGGAGGTTCGCCTCGACCAGCCGCTTGCGGGCCCGGTCGGCGAGGCGCACCTGGCGCTCCAACAGGATCCGTTCGGCATCGTCCAGCTCGACCCCCGAAGCCAGCTTCTCTTCCGCCCTGGCCCCGGTCTCCATCTGCATGGCGAGCTCGACCTCCTGCTGGGAGGTCAACAACGGATACCGGCCGATCTCCTGGAAGTACATCCGCACCGGATCCGACACGTGCACCAGCTCGTCGGTGGACAACGCCGTAGCGGCGAGGGCGTCTTCGGAGTCCTCCCGCAGCGGGACCTTCGCCTCCCGCAGCGCCACGAACACCTCGTCGAAGGACTCGGCGGGAGCATCGGCGTCCTCCAGCTCCTGCTGGATCTCGCTCATGATCAGGAACCCGCGCTGACGACCGCGTTCCTTGAGCTCGGCGAGGACGTGCTCGGCTGTTTCGTTCACTCGACCTCTCGCAGTTCCCGTCGCTGCCGCTCCAACGCTATCAAGCGGGCGAACGTGTCGGAATACCTCTCATCGGAAGGGTCGAGTTCGTCGAGCTCGACCCGCAGTTCATCGATTCGGCGTTGAAGGGCACCTTCCTTGAGGCGATTCATCACCGGATCCACCTCCGGGAGGGGTCGTCGATCCAACGCCACGGACCGCAACATGGCCGCAAGCGGCGACCCGTCGGTGCCGATCAGCGACCCGAGGTCGGGTGCCTCACCTGGCCGCAGACCGGCCAGCGCCGGAGCGATCAGCTCGTAGGCGCGCCGATGGTCGGGACGGGTGAACATGTCCGCCGACAGCTCCGCATCCCGGATCGCGGGGTCGTTGGCGAGCAGGAGCCGCAGCACCTCACGTTCCGCCTTGGCGACGCCCGACAGCGGCTCGTCGGCGGCCGCCGGTGGACCCTGGTCGGCTGCCGGTCGTCCCGCACCGCGCACCGCGGACTCCACCATCGCGAGCTCGACGCCGGTCCGGCGGGCGACGACCACGGCGTACTCGTGACGAACGACCGCGTCGGGATGCAGGGCGATCAAGGCCGCCGCGGCCCGCACGGCTCGCCCTCGCCCTTCCGCTTCGGAGAGGTCGAATCGCTCGAGTTCCCGCTCGATGCGGAACCGCAGCAGCGGCACGGAACCGTCGATCGCCTCGAGGAGGCGGTCGACATCTCCGTCCGCCACCACATCGGCTGGATCGCGACCTTCGGGGAGCGCAGCCACCCGCAGGTCCAGGTCCCCGGGGACCGACTTCTCGAAGCCCCGGAGCGCGGCGCCGGTCCCCGCCTCATCGGCGTCGAAGGCGAGGACGACCCGTTCGGAGAAGCGACGGAGGAGATCGAGGTGCTCGACCCCAAGGGCGGTTCCGCAGGTTGCCACCGCCACCGGCATGCCCGCCAGGTGGAAGGCGATGACGTCGGTGTAGCCCTCGACGACGACCGAGGCTCCCGATCGGACGATCTCGGACTTCGCCCAGTTGAGCCCGTACAGCAGTCGCGACTTGTGGTAGATCGGCGTCTCTGGGGAGTTCAGGTACTTCGGCCCGTCTCCCTCCAACAGCCGGGCACCGAACCCGACCGGGTCACCGCGAAGATCGAAGATCGGGAACATCAACCGACCCCGGAACCGGTCGACCACGCCGCCTTTGCGAGTCCGGGAGGCGAGCCCGGCGGCGACCATCACGTCGTCACGGACCCCGAGCTCCCGCAGGTGGACGACCAGCCGGTCCCAATCCGACGGTGAGTACCCGAGGCGGAAGCGATCGACGATGTCGCCGTCGTATCCCCGCGAGCGGACGTAGGCCCGGGCGGCGCCGGCATCGGCGCCGGTCTTCAAGGTATCGGTGTAGAAGGCGACCGCGGCCTCGGTCGCCGCTACCAGCGCCTCGCGCCGGTCGCGGCGGCGGGATGCGCCCTTCTCGGGGGTGATCGTCACCCCGGCCCGTCGTGCCAGCAGTTCGAGCGCCTCGGTGAAGTCGAGACCCTGGGTCTCCTGGACCCACCGGAAGACGTCGCCGCTCTTGCCGCAGCCGAAACAGTGGTAGAGCCCCCGAGCCGGGTCGATCGACAGCGAAGGCGTCTTCTCGGAGTGGAAGGGACAGACCGCCATCACCGAGCGCCCGGAACGCTTGATCTTCGTGATCTCCTGCGCGAGCTCGACGAGATCGGTCCGATCCCTGACCCGGTCGATGTCGGCCCGCGAGTACATACCCCGAAGATAGACCGATGTGCGCGGTGGTCCCCCCGGACGCGAGTGAAGGGACACGTCGGTGGCGTCCCTTCACTCGGATCGAGATGGCGGTCAGGTGCGGTTGCGACGGGCCAGGACCGCTGCGGCCTGGCGCCGCGCGCGATCGAGCAGGTACGCGGCATCGGGGTTCATGGGCCCTCCCTTCTTCGTGTCGTCCTCGACGATGTGAACAATGTTGCATTGTACTCAACACAATCTGTACTATCGTTATTCCATGGACCCGCTGGATCGTACGATCATCTCCATCCTCCTGGAGAACGCCCGCACGCCGTACCGGCAGATCGCCGCCCGGCTCGGGGTGTCCGCCACCACGATCCACCATCGCATCCAGCGTCTCAAGGACCGCGGGATCATCCGCGGCACACGGATCACGCTCGACTGGGAGGCCGTTGGCCTGCCCGTGACGGCGCTGGTCAGTGTCGAGTACGCCGGGCCCGACGGCCTCGGGGACGTCGCCACCGAGCTCGCTAGGATCCCTTACATCCAGAACTGCTACGCGGTGACCGGCGAGTTCGATCTCCTCCTGACCGTCCGAGCCCGATCGTCCGACCATCTCGGCGAGGTCCTCGAGGACATCCGACGGATCGTTCCCGGCCGGAGCCGGACGGTGGTCGTGCTGGCCACCTACTTCGAAGGGCGCATCCCACCCATCGCCGGGACCGAAACCGACGGCCGCGGCTGACGCCGGAACCTACACTGGCGACGTGGTCGGTATCGTCGTGTTCTTCCTGATCCTCCTGGTCTTCGGGGCCGCGCTCGGTGCCGCAGCCGCCCGCCGCAAACGCGTCAACACCGCGTGGGCCCAGGCAGCCGAAGAACTCGGAGTCGAGTTCCGCCCCTCGACCCTCTTCGGCCGACCGCAACTGCGAGGCACCCTCCAGGGGCTTCCCGTGGAGGTGTACACCTACACCCAGCAATCCGGTGAGAACTCCGCCACGTACACCCGCTACACCGTCACCTATCCACCCGTCGGCGTCTCGTTCGAGCTCCGCAACGAATCGGGCATCCACAGGGTCCTCAAGATCTTCGGCGTCGGCGACACGGAGATCGGAGACGCCGAATTCGACGATCGCTTCACCATCCGCACCGACGAGCCCGACGGCCTGCGCGCGTTCTTGACTCCGGCCCGGAAAATGGCGCTGCTGCGCCTCCTCGCCTCCCACCCCAACCTCCGGATCTCCGACACCGGCTCGACGCTCACCACCAGAGGCGCCGAGAAGGACCGCGACGTCATCGTCTCCACCGTGCGACGCCTCGTCGCAACCGGCCGCACCCTCACCGACGCCGAGCTGTCCCGCCGCCTCGACGAAGCCGTCGAGATCCGCCTCGAGGGCGACGCAGGGCGGGCAGCCGAGGCCATGCGGGGGACCGTGCAACCCCACCCCGACGACCTCGACGGTCGGTTGACCCAGATGGAGCCCCTCCAGGCCGCCGGCGACATCGCCGGAGCAGGCGCCATCCTCGACGAACTCGCCGACCGCCTACCCGCCGACCCCGACGTCGCCGGATGGCACGCCACTCGAGCCGGACGATCCGGTCGTCCCGCCGCCGACCACCCGACCACACGCGATGCGCAGATCTCCACCGACCCGCTGGAGATCGCCCAGGACCTGTTCGCCGAACGACGGCTGTCCTTCGAGACGGACGCACGCTTCGACGAACGGTACGCCGGAACGTCCGTCCGCTGGGAGGGCATCGTCAAACGAGCCACCCGAAGCACCTCCGACATGGACTTCCCCGGAGAACCGATCACCAAGACGAAGATCCACATCGCCACGATCCCCAACGATCTGTACGGCAACACCGAGGTGGACGCCATCGTGGCGTTTCCCCCCGACGCTGCGGACCGTCTCGACCGAGACCAACAGGTGACGTTCACCGGCAGGCTGATCAAGGCCGACGGCCTCGTCCGCAACCTCTACGTCGCCGACGGCCGGATCGTCGAAACCACCTGATCAGGTCCCGACCACCCATTCGCCCTCCGCTCGGGACCGTCGCGAACGGCACGGTCGCCACCCACGATCCCAGGGGACGGACAGAGACATCGCCGGCACCGGCACAGCGGCCACCCCCGTCGGCTACGGCAGGCGGTCGGCGAGATACGAGATCAACCGGTCGATGGGGATCCGATCCTGGGCCATCGAGTCCCGCTCCCTCACGGTCACCTGGCGATCGTCCAGGGTATCGAAGTCGACGGTCACACAGTACGGGGTCCCGATCTCGTCCTGACGCCGGTAGCGCCGACCGATCGACTGGGTGATGTCGTGCTCGATCATCCAGTGCGGCCGAAGCGAATCGGCCAGCTCTCGGGACACCGAGATCAGCTCCTCCTTCTTGGAGAGGGGAAGCACCGCCACCTTGATCGGCGCCAACCGAGCGTCGAGGCGAAGCACCGCGCGGGTCTCGCCCCGGACCGTCTCGGTGTGATAGGCGTCGATGAGGAACGCGAACGTCGTCCGGGTGGCACCCGCGGCAGGTTCGATGACGTAGGGATAGAAGCGCTCGTTGCGCTCGGCGTCGAAGTAGCGGAGGTCCTGGCCGGACATCTCGGCGTGGGCCTTGAGGTCGAAGTCCGTGCGGTTGGCGATGCCCTCGAGCTCGTCCCAGCCCCACGGGAACAGGTACTCGACGTCGTAGGTCCCCGACGAATAGTGGGAGAGCTCGTCGGTCGCGTGAGGGCGCAACCGAAGGTTGTCCTCGCTCATCCCCAGATCGAGGTACCAGTCGCGCCGCGCCTCGAGCCAGTACTGGAACCACTCGTCGGCGTCCTCCGGCCGGCAGAAGTACTCCATCTCCATCTGCTCGAACTCCCGCGTCCGGAACACGAACTGGCCCGGCGTGATCTCGTTGCGGAACGACTTGCCGATCTGCGCGATCCCGAACGGCAGCTTCTTGCGGGCGGTGCGACGGACGTTCTCGAAGTTGATGAAGATCCCCTGCGCGGTCTCGGGCCGCAGGTAGACGATGTTCTCCTCCGAGGCCACCGGACCCATGTGCGTCTTGAACATCAACTCGAACGCCCTTGGCTCGGTGAACGAATCCGACGATCCGCACTCGGGACACCGGTTCGGATCCTCCAGCTTGTCGAGCCGGAACCGGTTGTGGCAGACCTTGCATTCGACGAGCGGATCGGAGAAGGACGCGACATGACCCGAGGCGACCCAGACGAGGGGCGACTGGATCACGGCGGTGTCGACGCCGACGACGTCCTCCCGGAGCTGGACCATCGACCGCCACCACTGCTCCTTGACGTTGCGCAGCAGCTCGACGCCCAACGGCCCGTAGTCGTAGGCCGAGCGCAGCCCTCCGTAGATCTCGGAGGATTGGAACACGAAGCCACGTTTGGTGGCCAGGTTGACGATGGTGTCGAAATCGGCGGGCATCACGCACGTCCTCGCGAAGGGTCCGGCATGGTACCGCGTCAGCTCGACGTGCCGTCCCTGGGCCCGGCGACGGCGTCGGTCGCTCCACCGAACCGTCGTTCGCGTCGCCGGTACTCGTCGACACACCGCGCCAGTTCGTTCCGATCGAAATCGGGCCACAACACCGGGGTGAACACGAACTCGGCATACGCCGCCTCCCACAGGAGGAAGTTCGAGATGCGCATCTCCCCCGAGGTACGGATGATCAACTCCGGATCCGGCATCTCGGGGAGGTAGAGCTGGCCCGCCACGGCGTCGACGTCGATCTCTCGAGGATCGACGTCGGCGGCCACTGCGGCCTCCGCCAGACGCCGAGCCGCATGAGCGATCTCCGCCCGACCGCCGTAGTTGAAGGCGAACACGACGGTCATGGTGGTGTTGTCCTCGGTCAGGCCCTCGGCGGCCGCCATCTCGATCCGGAGCTGGTCGGGCACCCGAGGATCGTCCCGCTCACCGATGAAGACGACCCTTACGTCGAGGTCGTCGAGCTCGTCGCGCCGGCGCCGCAGGAGGTCGATGTTGAAGTTCATGAGGAACTCGACCTCTTCGGGAGACCGGCTCCAGTTCTCGGTCGAGAACGTGTAGGCGGTCAGCCACTCGATACCCAGGTCGAGGGCGCCGTGGATGACGTCGAACAGCGCGGGCTCCCCTTGGGCGTGCCCGGCGGTACGCGGCAGGCCTCGGGCGTTCGCCCACCGACCGTTGCCATCCATGATGATCCCGACATGACGGGGAACGTCGCGTTCAGGCATCGGCGACGACCATCGACTCGAGCCGACGTTCCAGGTGGTACTCCACGAACCGCCTCGCGATGCCCCTCGCCTCCCCGGTGAACCGCCGATCGACCTCGGGGAGCGACGCCAGGTCGGACCGCGAGAGCACCGTGAGGTACTCCACGATCCCGTCTCGCAACGTGTAGGCGCCGGGCACACGACACGAGTCGCAGAGCACACCCCCGGCCCCAAAGCCGAACCTCGTGAGCCCCGTGCGCGTCCCACATCCCGCGCACGCCTCCAGGGCCGGAGCGACCCCGACCACCGCCGCAGCCCGGAGCAGGAACGCGGTGACGATGTCGGGATGGACCGCCCCCGCGTCGAGGGCTTCGAGGCCTCGCCTGAGGAGCAGGAACAGCCCGTGCGCCGGCTCGTCCTCCTGGGCGACGAGATCGGCGATCTCGACCATCGTCCCTGCCGCCATCAACGCATCGAGATCCGACCGCAGATGGAGGAATCCCTCGATGATCGAGACCTGGGTGATGGTGTCGAGGTTCCGTCCCTCATAGAGGACGACATCGACGTGCGTGAGCGGCTCGAGGCGACCCCCGAACCGGCTCTTGGTCCTGCGAACGCCCTTGGCGACGGTCCGGAGCTTCCCTCGGTTCGGGCTGAGGAGGATGACCACCTTGTCGGCCTCCCCGAAGGGGTAGGCCCGCAGGACGATCGCCTGGTCGGAGCGCAGCGACATGGCTCGGAGGGTACCGTACAGATCCCACCGACCGAGGAGGCGACGATGCCGAGACTCGACGAGGAGCTCCGCCGGGCGTTCGTGCGATCCCATCCCGGATGGGAGATCGACGGCGAATCCCTCCGACGGACCTTCGTGTTCGCCGATTTCGCCGAAGCCATGGGGTTCGTCGTACGGGTCGCCCTCGCCGCCGAGGTCGCCGACCATCACCCCGACATCGACATCCGCTGGAACCGGGTGACGTTGACCCTCACGACCCATGCGGAGTCCGCCCTCACCGACAAGGACACGGACCTGGCCCACCTCGTTCACGGCTACGCCGGCTGATCCCTCCCCGGCGGATCGCCTCAGAAGCCGAGACGGTCGAGGAGGGCGTCGCGGCGTTGCCAGTCCTTCTCCACCTTCACTCGCAGATCGAGATACACGGGCGCACCGAAGACGGTCTCCATCTCCTCGCGAGCTTCCCGCCCGACGACGGAGATCAGCCGCCCGCCCTTGCCGATGACCATGCCCTTCTGCGAGTCCCGCTCGACGTAGATCGTTGCCGCGGCGTACAGGGTCCCGTTGGGGCGGGTCTCCATCTCGTCGACGACGACCGCCAACGAGTGCGGCAGCTCCTCCCGCAGTCGGGCGAGGTACTTCTCCCGGATCAGCTCGGCGGCGAGGAGCCGGTCGGGCTGGTCCGTGCGCATGTCGGGCGGGAAGTAGAACGGCCCGTCGGGAAGCAGATCGACCAACTCGGTGACGACGGCGTCCAGGCCGGCGCCTTCGGTCGCCGAGGTCGGGACGTAGGCGGCGAAGTCCCACTCGCCGGCTTCGAGCAGATGCTCGGCGATCTGTTCCTTGGACGCCAGATCGATCTTGTTGACGACCACCACCACGGGGCTCCCGGCCTGACGGAGCCGTTCGGCGATCAACCGGTCTCCGGGCCCGATCTTCTGGGTGGCGTCGAGAACGAACAGCACCGCGTCGGCGTCCTTGAGGGAACCCGAGACGAGATGGTTGAGCCGCTCTCCCAGCGCGTTCTTGGGCTTGTGCAGCCCCGGTGTGTCGATGAACACGATCTGCGCGTCCTCGTCGGGCAAGGTCAGCACGCCACGAACGGTGTTGCGGGTCGTCTGCGGTCGAGGAGAGGTGATGGCCACCTTCTGGCCGACGAGCGCGTTGACGAGCGTCGACTTCCCGACGTTGGGACGACCGACGACGGACACGAAACCCGAGCGGGTCATCGGCGAGGCTCCACCCGCACCTTGGCGATGCGTCGTCCCTGCACCCGCTCGGCGACGAAGACGAGCCCGTCGTGCTCGAACCGCTCGCCTTCCTTCGGGACCCGACCGGCGAGGCCGAGGACGAGTCCCCCGACGGTGTCCCAGTCCTGATCGGGCAGGTCGGTGCCGGTGAGCTCGGCGAGGCTGTCGACGTCGAGACGGGCGTCGATCAGGTACCGGCCCTCCCCCACGGGGACGATCATCGGCTCCTCCCGGTCGTACTCGTCGGCGATCTCGCCGACGATCTCCTCGATCAGATCCTCGATCGTGACCAGCCCCGCGGTCCCCCCGAACTCGTCGACGACGATCGCCATGTGGACCTGGTTGGCTTGCATGTCGCGGAGCAACTCGGCGATGTGCTTCGTCTCGGGAACGAAGTACGCGGGCCGAGCGATCTCGCCGCAGGTCCTGGGTCGGCTACTGTCGTCGTCGACGACCCGAAGCAGGTCCCGGGCGTACAACACCCCGACGATGTCGTCGAGGCCCTCACCGGTCAGCGGGATGCGGGACTTCCCCGACTCGAGCACCACATCGAGGCCTTCGTCGATCGACGCGGTCGCCGGGAGCGTCACCATGTCGGGCCGGGGCACCATCACCTCCCGGACGAGCGTGTCGGTGAACTCGAGGACCGACGAGATCAGCTCCCGTTCTTCGGCCTCGGCTGCTGCCTCCTCGTCCTGGTCGATCTCCTCCTCGAGATCGCTCACCAGGTCGTTGGCGGCGTCGCCGACGGCCATCGCCAGCGCCAGCAAGCGAGCGAAGCGGTACGCGAACCAGCGGGGACGGGTGCGACCGATCGTGCGCGGAGCGAGATCGGAGACGAGCACGAGCAGCAACGTCGTCGCGACGAGGACGACGAACAGCGTCGGACCGGAGAACATCCGAGAGAACGCCCAGGTCGCCGGGATCACCGCGAGGACGACGAGCATCGTCAGCACGGGACTCAACGCCAGCTGCACACGGTTGCGGCTCTCCAGGAGTTCCGCGACCAGTGCTGCCCGTTCGTCACCGGCGGCGGCGTCGTGCAGAGCGTCGGCGCGAGGGGTCCGCACGAGCGACGCCCCCGCTGCCCGCAGGACGGCGCTCATGAACAGCAGCGCAGCCGACAGGGCCAACGCGCCGGCCGTCACGGGCGACGTCTCCCCGCCGCCGCCAGGAGCTTGCGTTCCTCGGCCTCCATCCGCTCGGCCTCCTCGTCCTCCTGATGGTCCCAGCCAAGCAGATGCAAGAGGCCGTGGACGACCATCAGCGCCAACTCGTCGACGAAATCGACACCGTGTCGCTCGGCGTTGCGACGGACGACCGCCGGAGCGATGAAGACGTCACCGAGGGCGAGGGGCACGCCAGGGGCCTCAGGCACCGGAGGCGTCCCCGGCTCGGCATCGTGAACCGGGAACGACAGGACGTCGGTGGGGCCGGAACGTCCCATGTACCGCTCGTTGTAGCCGGCGATGGCGTCCTCGTCGACGAACACGATCGCCACCTCGGCGTCGGGAGTGACGCCTTCGGCCTCCAGCACCTGTTCGGCGAGGGGCAGCACACGCTCGAGTGGGAGCGGGTCGTCCTGTTCGTCCGACACGATGATGTTCATGGGCGCGGTTCCGTGATCTGGTCCGCGTCCTCTCCCGTGTCTGCGGAGGCTTCGACCTCGATCACCGGCGCAGGCTCGTCGGGTTCGGGAAGCGCGACCGAGGTCCCGGCGCCGACCCGAGGGCCGGGGAAGCCCGGATACGGCACCCTCGTGTGGTAGTACCCCACCAGTGCTCTGACGAGCTCACGCTTCACCGCGGTGAGGTCACCGAAGGTGAGCGCCGACTCGTCGAGCTGGCCGTCGTCGACCTTCTCCTGGACGACCGTGTCGACGAGGCGGACGAGTCCCTCGGCGGTGGGGTCCTCGTTCTGGGCATACGCCCGCGAGGCGCCCTCCACGGCATCGGCGATCATGAGGATCGCCATCTCCTTGCGCTTGGGTTTGGCCCCGTGGTGACGGAACAGGTTCGGATCCACGGTCGGATCCTCCTCGAGCGCCTTGTGGTAGAAGTACCGCATGAGGCCCGTTCCGTGATGCTCCCGGATCCCGGCTGCCACCTCGGGCGGGATCCGGTACTTCTTGGCCAGCCGCAGACCATCGGTCACGTGCTTGCGGATGATCGCCGCCGACTCCTCCGGAGCGAGGAGATCGTGTGGATTCGACACGCCGAACTGGTTCTCGATGAAGTACTGCGGGTCTTCGGTCTTGCCGAGGTCGTGGTACCACGCGGCGGCTTGGGCGAGGAGCGGGTCGGCGCCGATGGCTCGGGCCGCGCGCCCGGTGAGGGACCCGACGAGCATCGAGTGGTTGAACGTCCCCGGCGCCTTCTCCTCCAAGAGCCGCAACGCCGGATGGTTGCGGTCCAGGAGATCGAGGAGGCTGAGGGTGGTCGTCACCCCGAAGGCGTTCTCGAGGAACGAAACCAATCCCTGACCCAAGAACCCTGCGACGAGCGCCCCCACGAACGCCCACAGTCCGGCTCGGAGCGCCGTGTCGGCGGATCCGAACAGCCATTCGGCGGAGTAGGCGATCGGCGCCGCGGCAGCCGCCGAGCCGAGCACCGCCAGCCGGAGCTGACGTCGCGACGACAAGCTCGAGACGAACCCCACCGGCACGACCGTGGACGCCCCGGCGAAGACGGTGAACGCCAGGTCCTGGGTCGAGATGGCGGTGAACGCCGCCATCGGGATCGCCATGAGCACCGCGGTGCGGGGATCGAACAGGATCGCGGCGATGAACCCGACGGCGACGGCAGGCAGCAGGTAGCCCAGGGCCCGGTTGTCCTCCATGAAGAACTCGGGGATCCGGGAGATCAGCGCCGCCAGCACCAGGAGGATCCCGAGGAGGGCGAAGTGGCGCGGGCGGGACCACTGTGACGGCGCGATCCGCCACAGGAAGAACGCGGCGAGCAGAACGGCGATCGAGCCGAGCAACGCCATCGCCAGCAGCGGAACCGAGTCGTCGTCGGGTTGGTACAAGCCGAGTTGGCGGATGGCTTCTATCTGCACGTCGGTGAGGGGCTCACCGACGACGGCGATCGTGTCGTCCCCCGAATAGACGACGGCGTAGTCGTCCGGATCGACGGCCGCCGCCTCCGCTTCACGCTTGGCTTCGGTGGCTTCGTCGTCGGGATCCAGGTTGGCGCGAAGGCTCCGGCCCACCAGCTCGCCGATGGCGGAGGCGGCCATCTCCTGCTCTTCGGCCGGGAGATCGGGAACGAAGATCGGCGGTCGCGGCAACGCACCGGTCAGGTAGTTGTTCCGGATCTCGGCGAGGTCGCCCTGCTTGATCCCCTTGTTCTCCTCGTCGCGAACCAGCCCGAGAGCCAGCTCCTCGATCTTGGGGAACACCGGATCGGCGCCCTCCTCGACCCGATCGAGGTCGCTGTTGTACAGGAGCACGAACGCCTGGATCGCCTCGATCGAGAGGTTCGGATACAAGGCCGAGAGCTGGGCGATCTGGTCCTCGATGGCCTTGCGAGGGATGGTGGTGGTCGTCGTCGTGGTCGGGACCGTGGTGGTGGTCGTCGGACCGGTCTCCCCGTCGGTCGTCGACGTGGCACCGGTGGTCGTGGTCGTCTCCGGCGGCTGGCTCGTCGTCGGTGGAGGAACGTCGGGAACATCGACGAACGCGAGACGTTCGAGATCCTGGAAGAAGCGGGCGACCTCACGCTGGGCTTCGAGGGTGGCGACGTTGTTGAACTTGAACTGGGTCGGAACCGACGCCCGTGCTTCCTGGCGGGCCTCTTCGACGGCTGCCTCGTCGACGATCGGTTCGGTCGATCGGTTGGCGACGAACGTCTCGGGCGACGGCTGACCGACGGCCAGGGTCGTGTTGGCCGGCTCGGGGACCGCTCGGCCGACGATCAAGATGATCGACACGACCACCAGCGTCGCCAGCAGGATGACGAGGTTGAGCACGATGTTGCGCCGGGTCACGGTCATCGTGTGTCCCTCTCGCGTTCTTCGAACCGGCGGTAGGCCTCGACGATGGCGGCCACGATCCGATGCCGCACGACGTCGGAGCTGGTCAGCTCCTCGAAGGCGATGCCGGGAACGTCGCCGAGGACGCTGCGGATCATGCGGAGTCCCGAAGCCTGCCCGGCGTCGAGGTCGACCTGGGTGACGTCACCGGTGATGACCATCTTCGAGTTGAAGCCGAGCCGTGTCAGGAACATCTTCATCTGCTCGGGGGACGTGTTCTGGGCTTCGTCGAGCACCACGAACGCGTCGTTGAGGGTCCGGCCGCGCATGTACGCAAGGGGGGCGATCTCGATCGTGCCGCGTTCCATGAGCCGGGCGGTCTCTTCGGGCCCCAGCATCTCGTAGAGGGCGTCGTAGAGCGGCCGAAGGTACGGGTCGACCTTGGCGGCGAGGTCGCCGGGAAGGAAGCCGAGTCGCTCGCCGGCCTCGACCGCCGGCCGGCTGAGGACGATGCGGCGGACGGATCCTTCGATGAGTGCCTCGATGGCGCACGCCATCGCCAGGTAGGTCTTGCCGGTTCCCGCCGGGCCGATGCCGAACACGAGGGTGTTGTCCTTGATGGCGTCGACGTAGCGCTTCTGTCCGAGCGTCTTGGGTCGGACGTGTCGTCCTCGACCGACCCGGATGGACTCGGTGAACACCCGCGACGGGCTCGGAACGTCGTCGCGGACCATCGCGATCACCCGATCGACGCGGTCGACGTCGAGGGACTCCCCCTCCTGAACCAGGATCAGGAGCTCCTCGACGACGGTGCGTGCCCGATCGATGTCGGCGTCGGGCCCATCGAAGCTGATCTCGTTGCCGCGGGCGACGATCCGGACCGCGGGGAACGCCTCCTCGACCTGACGAAGATGCGCGTCGCGGTGACCCAGCAGCTCCACCATGAGATGGTTGCTGGGCACGCGGATGCGGGCATCGGTTGCAGGGAGGTTCGTCACCGGGAGGGTTCCTCGTTGCCGGGAACAGGGAATGCGGCGTGGTAGCCCATCAGAGATGGCGAGTATATCGGTCGGGACGCCGAAAACGGCCAGGTCCGATGGTGCCCGTAGGTCAGGTGGCGGCGCGGGACCCGTTGGCGCGGATCGCCTCGAGGCGCTCACCGATGTGGGCGGGGGTGGCGTCGAGCATCATGGCCAGGATCTTCAGGTCGTCTCGGCGGAGGGTGAGGACCCGCCCGTTGAAGTCCTGACGCTGCATCTGGATGCCGCGGATGAACCGTTCGAGGACGTCGCCTTCGGCTCCGGTGAGCGATTCGACCCGATTGAGGTCGATGACGATCGCCGACTCCTGGCGGAGTTCCACCATGGTCGATCCCGGCTCGGGTGGCAGCATCTGGGCAATCGGAACGCCATAGACCTCGGCAAGGCGGTGCAGGCGCGGGACCGACAACGCGCGTTCCCCGCGTTCGTAGGCGCCGAGGACCGCCGCCTTGAACTCGCCTGAGGTCGCCCGTTGAACGTCCTGCAGCGACATCCCTCGTTGCCGGCGAATGGACCGAAGCCGTTCACCGAGCAGTTCGTTGTAGGTGGCCACATGGCCCCCCTTCCCGCTACCGAGCGCGCAGCCCCAACCGCGCTCTGTGAGCATTCTAGACACGAACCACCGCCGATGCGCATCATCTCCCGACGAGCATCGCGGCCGCGGCCACGAGCGCGGCCGTTTCGACCCGCAAGATCCGTTCCCCGAGGTCGACGCGTTCCGCATCCGGGGGGATCTCGGCGGACGAGAACCCACCCTCCGGACCGATCGCGATCGTCGCCGGCGGGGCGACACCGACCAGGGGACGACCTCCGGGCTGTGCCACGACCAAGGGTCGAGGCAGCTCCGACCAGCCGACCGGACCCGAGACATCCAACAGATGGGCGCCTCGCGACTGCTGCAACGCCCCGATCGCCCATGCCTGCACCTTGTCCGCTCTCGGGAGTCGGGCCTGGGCTCGCTCGGCGACGAGCCACCGCAGCATCGGGACGCCCAACTCGGCCAGCTTCTCGACGACGAACCGAAGTCGCTCCATCCGCCGCGGCGGAGCGACCGCCAGCACCAGCGGGGAAGGATCGTCCACGTGCTGCTCGTCGCCGCGATCGACGGCACCGTCGATCCAGCGGCCGGTTCCCATGGTCCCTCGCCCGTCGGTGTAGGTCACCGAGGCGCCATCTGCGAGCCGCAGCACGACGCGCAGATGTCGGACCGTCGTCGATGGCGGAACGACGGGACCCTCGGGCCACGGGGGAGGCAGGTACAGATGCGGGATGCGCCGCATCTCAGTGCCGGAACAACCCACGTCGCCGTTCGGCGGGCCGTTCCCCTCTCGCCTCGGCGAACCTGCGGAGCAGCGTCTCCTCCTCACCGTCGAGCTCGGTCGGCACCTCCACGCCCACGTGCACGAACAGGTCGCCGCGCCCGCGACGACGGAGGTGTGGAACGCCCTTCTTGGCGACGCGAACGACCGTCTCGGGCTGGGTCCCGGGCGTCAGGTCGATGCGGTGGGTTCCGCCATCGAGCAGCGGCACCTCGACGGAGGTCCCGAGGGCCGCTTCGGCGATCCCGATGGTGACGCGATGGTGCAGATCGTCGCCGTCACGGTGCCACCGGTCGTCCGCGGCGACGTGCAACTCGACGTACAGGTCACCCGGCGGCGCGCTGCGATCCCCCGCCCCGCCGCGCCCAGACAACCGGAGCCGGGTCCCGTCTTCGACTCCGGCGGGGACCTCGACGGTGACGGTACGTTCCTGCTCGACCTTGCCCAGTCCTCGACACTCCGAGCACGGGGTCTGAACGACCTGACCGGCACCGCCGCAGGTGGCGCAGCGGGTGACGGTCATGACCCTGCCCAGGAGCGTGTTCCTGGCGACCTGCACCTGCCCTCGACCGGCGCACGCCGAACAGGTGACGACCGACGATCCCGGCTCGGCACGCGATCCACCGCAACGGCCACAGGTCGCCTCGGCGGTGAACATCAGCTCCTTGGAGGCTCCGAACGCGGCTTCCTCCAGGGTGAGATCGACGGACGTCACCACGTCGGTGCCTCGCCGCGGTCCGGAGGCGGCCCGCCCGAATCCGAAGTCGAACCCGCCGCCGAACCCGCCGCCGAAGAACTGCTGCAAGATGTCGTCCAGGCCCCCGAACTGGGAGAACAGGTCGCCGGTCTGGAAGACCTCCCCACGGTCGTACCGGGCGCGCCGCTGCGGGTCGGACAGGACCTCGTACGCCTCGGCGATCTCCCGGAACCGCGCCTCGGCCGACGGATCGTCGGGGTTGGCGTCCGGGTGGGTCTCCCTGGCGAGCCGACGGAAGCGCTTCTTGATCTCCTCTTGGGTCGCGTCCTTGCTGACCCCGAGGATCGCGTAGTAGTCGGTCATCAGTCCGACCCGAGACGCACTTCGAGGATCTCGCCGATCTCCTCGACGAGACGCATCGTCCGGCGGTAGTCCATACGCATCGGCCCGAGGACGCCGATCCGTCCCGTCCCTCTCCCGCCGGTGTCGAACTCGGCGGAGACGACGGCCAGATCGACGTCGTCGCCCAGCTCAGCACCGAACTTCACGGTCGTTCCGGTCCCGCCGTCGCCGAGGATCTCTCGGACCGTGGATTCGGCTTCGAGCATGCTGAGGAGGTGCTGGACGACGGCGAGGTCGTTCCAGATCTGCGCGAGCTGCGCGGTTCCGCCGACGTAGACCTCACCCGTCTCGTCGTCGCCGGACCGGAGCCGCTCCTCGACCGCGGCGACGATATGCCGAACCGCTTCCGACAGCCTGCCGTCGACGGTCCCGGCTCCCACGTCCGACAGGCACTTGCCGGCAACGGTCCGTTCGATGACCCGCTCGGCTGCGTCGAGCTGACGGGGCGTGGGCTCGACCTCCAGGGTGACGACTTCCTGGACGACGCGTCCGGAGTCGGCCACGACCACCAGCAGCACGTTGCGCCCACCGAGACGGACGAGATGGACGGCGTGGATGGTGTCCTTCTCGATCCCCGGACCGATCACGACCGCCGGGAAATGGGTGAGGTCGGCCAGGAGACCGGAGGTCTCCTTGAGGAGCCGGCCCAGCTCACGATGGACGTCGGTGAAGAACTCCTCGATCCGGGCTCGGGTCGCACTCCGGAGCCGACCCGGGCCGATGTGGTCGACGTAGAAGCGGTAGCCCTGCGAGGTCGGCACCCGCCCGGCGGATCGATGCGGCTGAGCGACGAACCCGTACGACTCGAGCCGGGCGAGATCGTTGCGGATCGTGGCAGACGACACATCGAGACCGCTGCGGTCGAGCACCGCAGCGGAACTGACCGGCTCGCCGGTACGGATGTACTCCTCGATCAGGGCCTGCAGCACCCTCGATCTGCGGTCGTCGAGCATGTCCGGAAGTTAGCAGTCGTCGCCGGACACTGAGGGGTCCCGATCGACCAGCGCCAGGACGGCGCGGGACACCTCGTCAGTCACGAGGGGACGCTCGACGACGAGCCGGTCCGGGCCCACACGGAGCACCCCGGCGGCGACGAGGCGCCGACCGGCAGGGTCGACGACGAGGCGTTCGACGAGGTCGTCCCGCCGAACCCCGGCCACCCGGCGCAAGCCGAGCACGAGACGTTCGACGTCCGCTGCCGCCCGGTCGAGCCGTTCGCTCCCTGCCCGGGGACGGACCCCGGAGGCGACCCGATCGAGGTAGACGTCGAGGCGCCGCACGTTGCGAGCCCTGACGCCATCGCGGTGATCGTGGGCGCCGGCCCCGAACGCCACGAACTCGGCACCGCCCCAGGTCGCCAGGTTGTACCGACTGTGGTGACCGGGCCTGGCCCAGTTCGAGACCTCGTAGCGCACGAGACCCGCCGCCACCGCGAGCTCCCCGATGGCCTCGTACGCGTCGGCCTGCTGGTCGGGATCGGGCGCCGGAGCACCGGCGAGGATCGACCGTGACAGGGCGGTTCCCCGTTCGACCGTCAACGCGTACGCCGAGAGATGATCCAGGTCGAGCGCCAAGGCCCGCCGCACCGTCGTCACCCACCGATCGAGGTCCTCGCCCGGCGTACCGTAGATGAGGTCGATCCCGACGGACCGGAAGCCTGCGTGTCGAGCCGACACGACCGCGGCCTCGGCCTGGTGAGGGTCGTGCACCCTTCCCAGCCAGGCCAACGTGTGGGCGTCGAAGGACTGGACCCCGAACGACACCCGGTCGAACCCCGCGTCGAGCAGCTCCGCGGCGAAGCGGTCGGTCCAGTCCTCCGGGTTGACCTCGATCGCGACCTCGACGCCATCGACCACGCCGAAGCGCCGGCGAAGGGCTCCGACGATACGGCCCAGCGCCACCGCCGAGAGCCGGGACGGGGTCCCACCGCCGAAAGCGATGGCATGGAGCGGGCCCCACGGTCGCTCCATGGCGATCTCGGCGACGACGGCCTCGACGTACGCGTCGGTCCCAGCGTCGGCGCCGGGTTCTCCGTCGACGACCACCGCGAAGTCGCAGTAGGGGCAGCGTCGGGCACAGAAGGGAACGTGCACATAGGCGCTGGCCCACCGAGCCGCCTCATCGGCGAGGAGCGGGTCGTCTGGTCGGACGACCGGGGGCGTCACTGGTCGAGTTTGAGGGCCGAGATGAAGGCCTCCTGCGGGACCTCGACCTGGCCGACCATCTTCATGCGCTTCTTGCCCTCCTTCTGGCGTTCGAGCAGCTTGCGCTTGCGGGTGACGTCGCCGCCGTAGCACTTGGCGATGACGTCCTTCCGCTTGGCCTTGATGGTCTCCCTGGCGATGATGCGACTCCCGATCGCCGCTTGGACGGGCACGTCGAAGAGCTGACGGGGGATCAGCTCCCGAAGCCGCTCCACCATCGCCTTCCCGTACCGGTAGGCCTCGGAGCGGTGCACGATGGACGAGAAGGCGTCGACCGGCACACCGTTGAGGAGGATGTCGACCCGCACCAGATCCGACGGTCGATAGTCGGCCGGTTCGTAGTCGAGGGACGCGTAGCCCCGGGTTCGCGACTTGAGCTGGTCGAAGAAGTCGAACACGATCTCCGACAGCGGCAGTTCGTAGTGCAGCTCGACGCGTTCGGGACTCAGGTAGGTCATCTCGCCCATCTCCCCGCGCCGGGACTGGGCGAGCTCCATGATCGTGCCGATGTACGTGGCCGGGGCGATGATCATCGCCTTCACGTACGGTTCCTCGATGGAGGCGATCTTCCCCGGCTCGGGCATGTCCTGCGGGCTGCGGATCATGAAGGTCTCGCCATCGGTGAGGTTCACCCGGTAGGCGACCGACGGTGCCGTGGCGACCAGGTCGAGGTCGTACTCGCGTTCGAGCCGCTCTCGGACGATCTCCATGTGGAGCAGACCGAGGAACCCGACCCGGAAGCCGAACCCGAGCGCCCGGCTGGTCTCCGGCTGGTAGATCAGTGCCGAGTCGTTGAGCCGCAGCTTCTCGAGGGCGTCACGCAGACGTTCGAAGTCGTCCCCGTCGGTCGGGAACAAGCCGGAGAACACCATCGGTTTGGGTTCACGGTACCCGGGCAGGGCTTCCGCGGCGGGGCGATCACGGTGGGTGACGGTGTCGCCCACTCGGATGAGGTCGATCTCCTTGACCCCGGTGACGAGATAGCCGACCTCGCCAGTGCCGAGGGTCTCGACCGGCTCGGTCCTGGGGCGGCGGATCCCGATCTCGTCGGCCGAGGTGTCCAGGCCGGTCGCCATGAACCGGAGGCCGTCACCCTGGCCGATCGCGCCATCGAAGATCCTGACGTGGGACACGACGCCGCGATAGGTGTCGTAGAACGAGTCGAACACGAGTGCCCGGAGCGGGGCGGCCTGGTCGCCTTCGGGCGCAGGGAGCCTGTCGACGATCGCTTCGAGCAGCTCGTCGATGCCTTCGCCGGTCTTGGCCGATACCCGCAGCACCTCGTCGGCGGACCCGCCGAGGATCCCTGCCAGCTCAGCCGCGACGCGGTCCGGCTCGGCGGCGGGCAGATCGATCTTGTTGACCACCGGGATGATCTCGAGGCCCCCTTCGATCGCCAGATAGGCATTGGCCAGGGTCTGCGCCTCGACGCCCTGGGAGGCATCGACCAGGAGCAGGGCGCCTTCGCAGGCCTCCAGGCTGCGGGACACCTCATAGGAGAAGTCGACGTGACCCGGGGTGTCGATGAGGTTGAGCTGGTACGTCTCCCCGTCGGAAGCGACGTAGTCGAGACGAACCGCGTTGGCCTTGATCGTGATCCCTCGTTCACGTTCCAGATCCATCTCGTCGAGCACCTGGGCGCGCATGTCCCGTTCCGAGATGGCCCCGGTGCGCTCCAGCAGCCGGTCGGCCAGGGTGGACTTGCCATGGTCGATGTGGGCGATGATGCTGAAGTTCCGGATACGCGACGGGGCGGTCATGGGGAAGGGGAGCCCGTGCAGCTCAACGGGCTCGACCATTGTACCGTTGCGTGTGGCTCTGCTATCCTCTCGGATCGTCCCACCCACCTCGCGAGGTTTGTTTCTCCATGGCCAACATCCAGTCCCAGATCAAGCGCAACCGCCAGAACGAGAAGCGGCATCTGCGCAACAGGTCGGTCCGTTCCGAGTTGAAGACCCGGGCCCGCGCCGCGGTGCAGGCTGCCCAGGCCGGCGACGCCGCCAAGGCCGAAGAGATGCTCCGGCTCGCCCAGAAGCGCATCGACATGGCGGTGTCCAAGGGCGTCCTCCACAAGCGGACGGCGGCACGCCGCAAGGCCCGGTTGACCAAGCAGGTCCGCACCCTGCTGGGGTGACGTCATGAGCGCCGACGCCGGCACCTGGTTGACGCCTGCCGCATTCGAGAAACTCAAGGCGGAGCTCGAGTACCTGACCACCGAAGGTCGGCGCAAGATCGAAGAGCGCATCTCGGAGGCTCGCGACCACGGCGACCTGAGGGAGAACGCCGAGTACGACACGGCGAAGAACGATCAGGGCATGATGGAGGCGCGGATCCGCCAGCTGAAGCATCTCCTCGATACCGCCGAGGTCCGTCAGGTGGAGCACTCCGACGAGGTCCAGATCGGGTCCGTGGTCACGATCATCGACGCCGACGGCGACGAGATGGACGTCTTCGTCGCTCCGGCCGAGAACAAGGCGCCCGGGATGATGCTGGCGTCTCCCGACAGTCCCCTCGGCGCGGCGCTGCTCGGTGCGTCCGAGGGCGACCAGGTGTCCTACGAGGCGCCGGCCGGCACGTTCACGCTGACGGTCGTCGCGGTTCGGCCGTTCGAAGGCTGATCGTTCAGCGACTGAGCCAGCGGGACAGCGCCACGGTCAGGCGCTCCAACGTGACCCGATGGACGGCTTCGGGGGCCGTCTTCAACGTCACGTCCGCGCGGGCGATGGCGTCGAGGGATCGAGCCAGGTTGGCCGAGCGGGTCCGGTTCCTGGCGTCCCACGCCTTCCTGACGGGATAGGAAGTGGGCGTCGAGCCGACCCAGGCCGCGTAGGTCTCGACGTCGGGCGCGACCTGGGCGAGGGAGCGTCTCCGCACCTCGCCTTCGAGGAAGGAGAGCAACGCCAGCGGATGGCCGTGCTCGAGGTAGTCCTCCAAGCGACGAAGCGCCTCGCCTTCCTTCCCGGCGACGATCGCGTCCGACAGGAGCCACACGGGCTCCTCGGGACGATTGGTGAACCGATTCCGGACCATGGCGGCGTCGATGCTGGGGCCTTCGACGGCGAGCTGATCGAGCGCTCGACCGAGGGCCGCGACGTCGGTCCCGAATCGCTGGAGCAGGATGTGTGCCGCGTCGGAGTCGATGCGGAGCTTGCGCTCCTTGGCGGCCCGGCCGAGCCATTGGGCCGCGTCGCGTTCCCGCAGCTTCTTGACCGTGATGGTCTCGCCGCCGGCCTTGAGGGTCTTGGCGAGCGGCGCGGGGATGGTTCCGGCGGCGACGAACACGACCTCGACGGCGTCGGCGTCGATCGAGGCGATGAGCTCGGCGATGACCTCCGCCTCGGCTTTGAGGAGCTGCTGGGCGTCGACGACCATCACCTTGGCGGTGTCGCCGAACAGCGATCCGCTCTGGAGCGCGGGCACGATCCCGTGGACGGCGTCGCGGAGCCTCCCGTCGCCGTCGGAGGCGGTACCTCGGGCGGGGACATCGATGCGGAGGACGTCCTCACCGAGGATCTCGACGGCGCGGTCGAGCATCTGCTCCCGCTCACCGGGGCCGGCGTCCTTGGGTCCACTGACGGTCACGATGGCCACGTCCCCAGCGTAGACCCCACAGGGCGTCACCAACCCAGGGTTCAGGACACCCCAAAAGGTACGTCACGAACCCTGGGTTCAGGACACCCCAAAAGGTACGTCACGAACCCTGGGTTCAGGACACCCTCAGAATCGCCCGGGGAGGAGGGCGCTAGGGATCTCCAGCAAACCCAGGGCGATTCACTGCGCCCTGTCGACGCTGCTTGTTGTCACTTCGCCGAGGCGGCTCGACCGCTCAGCGAAGCAAAACCCGCGCCAACCAACAGACCGGAAGCGCCATACTCGGCTATGGTCGTGTCACCAGCGATACCTCCCCACGTGATCGCAACCACTCCGGCGACGGCGAGCGCGAGACCCACGATGAGCCCGCGTCGACTCCAGTCGCCGGTCGGTGGGACGCCCAGGTATTGGCTCACGACCAGGAGCAAGAGCCCGACTGCAGCGTACGACAGGGTCCACGCCGAAGGCCTCACGTCGGCTACAGCAGACCATGCATAGCTCGCCAAGCCTACAGCTATCAAACCGTACGCTGCCAAGCGCAGATGTCGAAGACGGTCCGTCATCTCAGCAACCCCTCTTTACCAACTTCGTGCCCCGAAAGGTACCCGCGTAGTTGAACTTGAACTCACGACAGTACCCGTACGGCGGAGCAGACCAGTTGATCACATAGTATCCGATTACATAGGCGGCTACGGCGCAAGCGACTGCGCCACCGATCGTGGGCACAAGCCAAGCGCAGAGCGCCGCCGTCGCTGCGGTGTATCCCAGGCCCGCCAGAAAGATCCAGTCGCCGCGATCCAGATACATGTAGATATACCAGCCAAGCCTGACCGAGAACTGGGGCTGATCGAGGTCGCTGGCGGCAATACCATCGGACTGCACCGACCGCATCTCGACGCGGGACTGGCCTTCCCGACCGAAGGAGGTCGACAAGCTGTGATTCGACGGTTGGACAACCGCAGCCCCAGCCACGATCGGAACCGACAGCCACGACCCCTCATCGAGGCTCGGAACTGTGCTCGGATCGCCGACCGCGGCGACGGCAGGTGCTGCTGTGGCGACCATCGCAACGACGACGGCGAGTCCAAGCAGCCTCAATCGCCTGTGTCCGATGTGCTACTCCTCTCCGAGTCGTCCGTCCCCCAGGGTTCACTTCTACAGCAAAGTGGCTTGCTGCCAAGAGTTGCGACGGCTGTCGCGCATCATCCCGGTACAAACAGGGACGGCTGTCGCGTGGAGGAACCGGCTCGTCGCTGAAGTGGCGCACGCTGCGCCGGGTGTCCATCTCGGCGAAGACCGCCCTCGCCCTGGTGACGAGCTCGGCGGCCGGCACTCGGGGCCTCCGGTAGGGGACGAACTCGGGCATGACATGAGCGTACCGGCCGATGCCTGGATCCTCGGCGCCAGGGTCCCACCCCGAGGCGGCGACGACGGCCGTGCCGGCGCTTCGACGGAGACCCTTGGCCGTTCGAGGTGTCGCCACGCCACAGCCGGCACCGGACCGCCGGCTGGAGAAGCTCGTGCGGGATCCGTCTCGGTCCTCGCCGCGGCCAGCCGCATCCACCCCCCGCCCGACGCGGGTCACGGGAACGGCACGATGATGTCGCCCTCGTCCATCGTCATCCTGACCTCGGCCCCGGCAGCAGCAAGGGTGTCGAGCACCTCCCGGCGAGGGTGACCGTAGGGGTTGCCGGCACCGACGCTGACGACGGCGAGGGGACCGACCGTCTCGGCCAGCCACCGCAGATCCGAGGTCATCGACCCGTGATGCGGCACCAGCAACACGTCGGGTCGCAACGGCGGCAACTCCCGCTGGGCGACCGCTTCGATGTCGCCGCCGAGGAACACGGACCGTCCGGCCACCTCGACCCACAGCACCACCGAGCCGTCGTTCTGGGCCAGGTAGCGTCGACGCGGCCCGAGGACGTCGATCCGGAAGGCGCCCATCGACACCGCGGTCCCCACCGGTGCAGGCACCGCCGGGATCCCGCGCCCGGTCGCGTCGGCGATCAGCCCCTCGAGGACATCCCCCAGGTCCGGTTCGTCCGGGTACCAGACGACCCCGACCGGCAGGTGGTCGAACACCCCCCTGAGTCCGCCCACGTGGTCGATATCGCCGTGGGTGACGACGAGGAGGTCGATCCGGGTGATGCCGCGGCGATCGAGCGCATCGTGCCAGACGACGGGATCGGATCCTCCGTCCACCGCGACGACCGCCCCACCGGGATCCTGCAGCACGATGGCGTCCCCCTGACCGATGTCGAGGAACCCGACGGTCGGCAGCTTCGGCGCCCCGATAGCGAAGGGACCCGACAGCGCGAAGACGCCGACCGCGGCGACGAGGACGGCCGGGCGCAACGCCCGGCGGGTGGCGGCGAGCCCGCCGGCAGCGACCGCGGCGACGCCGGCGAGGTCGAGCTGAGGCCAGCCCGACGCCACGCGGGCGATCTCGAGGACGGCGTTCGCCGGGACCCGGGCCGCGGTCCGCAGCGGGGACCACCCCGTCGCCGCTGCCGCGGCGCCGAGGGCCGTCCCGGCGGTGGCGAAGGGTGCGGCCAGCAGATTCGCGATGGGCGACAGCAGCGGGACGGTGCCGAAGTGGACGAGGAGCAGCGGAACGACCGCCGCTTGGGCGGCGACGGCTGCTTCGACGGTCGTCCGGACCGCCCCCACGATGCCTCGGTGGGTGCGAGCGACGGCGATGATCCCCGCGGTGGCGGCCACCGACAGTTGGAACCCGACGCTCGACGACAGCGCCGGTGCAGCGAGGAGCACGATGGCGACCGCCGAACCGAGCGCGGTCCACGCGTCGATGCCGACCCCGACGATCGGTCCGACGAGCATGAGCGCGGCCATCACCGACGCACGCATCACCGACGGTTCCCAACGAGTGGTGGCGCAGAACACGGCGAGACCGAGGAGACCGATGACCGCCCGCGCTCGAGGGCGGATCGCCAGCGGGAACGTCAGGACCCACCAGGCCGCCAGGAACATGGCGACGTTACTGCCGGAGACCGCGACCAGATGCGTGAGCCCCGATCGTCGCATCGCCTCCTGATCGAGGTCGCTCATCGCCGCCACGTCCCCGATGAGGAAGCCCGACAGGAGCGTGTCGTCGGGTCGCCCGCTCCCGAGGACGGCTCGGACCCGGGCCCGCACGAGATTGCCGGCCCGCACGATCGGGTCGGCCGCGGAGCCGACGACGGCGATACGCCGGGCGGTCACGACGCCGGCCACCTCCACTCCCCGGAGCCGTCCGCGACGCGGCGATAGGGTGCCGACGACCTGCACCACGTCGCCGACGACGACGTTCCCGTCGCGCACGGCGATGGGCGGTCCCCGCCAGGCGACGGCGGTGCCGTCCCGGTACGCGACCGCGGTCGGGACCGCGACGAAAGGACCCTCCGCCCCGTACGGCTCCCGGACGACGCGGACCGTGAGATCGACGGGCCCTGTCAGCGACGACAGATCCGGAGGACGGTCCGGCACCGAGACGGCGCCTACGACGGTGGCCACGGCGAGGGCGATGCCGAGGCCGACCGGCCACCATCGCCGGATCGCCCACCCCCCACCGACGAGGGCCGCCGCCACCACGAGCGCCGGGGCGGTCACGAGCACCCGGCCGGCCGCCACTCCCACCCACACGACGGTGGCAGAGGCGATGGCGTGCTGGCCGGCGATCCCGGGAAGGCGCATCGTCAGGGCACGGCGATGCCGTCGCGCATCCCCGCCAGTTTGGCTTCACCGATGCCCGGCACGTCGAGGAGATCCTCGACGGTGGCGAACGGCCCGTGGGCGTCGCGCCATTCGACGATGCGTCGGGCCAGGACGGGGCCGACCCCGTCGAGGGTCTCGAGCTCGACAGCCGATGCCCGGTTGAGATCGACGCCTCCAGGCTCCGCGGTCGGCTGTTCGATACGTTCGCCGACGTTGGGGATGTGGACGCGGTCGCCGTCGGCGACGGTCTGGGCGAGGTTGATGGCGCCCAGATCGGCGGAGCCGGTGGATCCGCCGGCGGCGGCGATGACGTCGGCGACCCTGGATCCTTCGGGAACGACGACCAGGCCGGGTTCGACGACCGCACCGGTGACGTGCACCGTGGCGGTGGGCGGCGTCGCTGCCGTCGACGCGGGAGCCGGGGCCATGGCCGGTACCGGCGGTGGGGCGCCGCGCCGGACGCCGAACCACAGGCCGACGACGGCGGCACCGACGAGGACGGCGCCGAGCGCCGCCATGACCCGACCGGCGGGCACTTGGGGCATGATGGTCTCCCTCTGCCCTCCAGCAGCGACGATCGGATCCCGCGAGCCGACTACTACCAGAGCGGACACCCGCCGGGAAGAGGGACGATGGGGCGGGTCAGCCTCCGGTGAGACGCCCGACGACGATGGCCGCCTGTTCAGCTTGCTCGGCGAGACGCTGCAGGTACTCGAGCATCCGGTCGCCCCACAGCAGCAGGACGACCCCCGTCAGGTTCACACCAGCATGGGTGAGGATGGCGAGGCTGAGGTCGCCTCGTCGGACGGCGAGGACACCGAGAACGATCCCGACGACGAACAGGCCAGGCACCACGGCGATGGCGTTCGGGTCCATCAGGTGGATGAGCGCGAAGATCGCCGCAGAGCCGAGGACGGCAGGAGCGGTGCCGAACGAACGTCGAAGCCGGTCGAGGAGCATCTTGCGGTAGATCATCTCTTCGACGATCGGGGCCACGACGACGACGCTGACGAACACGAGCACGATCTCGATGGCGCCTCGGGCTTGGCCGGCGAGGGCGGCGACCGCCTGCTCCGGTGGGCCATCCGGGAAGAGCCGGAACAGCAGCGGCGCCAGCAGGATCGAGATACCGATCTGGAGTCCTATGCCGAGGAAGATCGCCCACAGGTCGGCGCCGTGCACGGCGAGTCCGTAGTCGGCGACGAGATCGCCGGTGCCCTTGCGTTCGGACAGGACCCACATCGCGGCGAGGCTGCCGAGGGTCTGGGCGGCGAAGAGCAACGAGAAGGTGAGGATCGTGAGTCCGGCACCCAAGGACAGCACGACGAGAGCCCCGGCGACCGAACTGGCGAACAGCCCGGCGCCGACGACGAGGGCGACGTCGGGCAGGCTCCACTCGGCGGCCGTGCGGTGCGGAGCGACGGTCATGCTCTCGGACCGGCCTCGGCGGAGATGGCCTGCCGTTCGAACGAGATCCCGCGGTAGGCGACGTCGTGAGGCATGCCGGCCATCCTCGCAGACGCGTACTGCAACAGATAGCTCGCCAGGAAACGGACCGCACCGTGGCGTCGCCACTGGGCGAGGTGGACGATCTCGTGTCGAAGGAGGCCGGGTCGATCACCCGAGACGACGCCGGCGACGAGATCGGGACGGACGAGGATCGTGCCCGGGAGGGTCATCGCCGAAACCCGGCCGTCCCAGAGGCGGGCGAGCCAAGAAGGTGCTGGCCTGACGCGAGCATGTGCGTCGGCGTCGGCAACCGCGACACCCGACGCGGCGGCGACGGTCCCGACACGATGATGACGACCGTCCGAGATGTTCGCCTCCTCGTCCGCGGCGGGGCATGGAACTCGTCTCCGAGGCCCCTACCATTGTCCCCCATTCCACACACGACGGGTGACCATGGCTACCGACTACGACCACAAGGCGATCGAACGCCGCTGGCAGGACCGCTGGGAGGAGGAGGGCATCTACCGCGCCGAGGTCGACTGGGACCGGCCCAAGCACTATGCCCTCACCATGCTCCCCTACCCGTCGGGCGATCTGCACATCGGCCACTGGTACGCGATGACCCCGTCGGACGCACGGGCGCGGTGGATGCGGATGAAGGGCTTCAACGTCCTGTTCCCGATGGGCTTCGACGCCTTCGGTCTCCCCGCGGAGAACGCTGCGGTGCAACGCAACATCCATCCGGCGAAGTGGACGTGGGAGAACATCGAGCGGATGCGCCGGCAGCTCCGCACGATGGGGGCGATGTTCGACTGGGAACGGGAGGCCGTCTCGTGCGATCCGTCCTTCTACCGGTGGACGGAGTGGTTCTTCGAGCGCTTCTTCGACGGCGACGTCGCCTACCGGGGCGAGGCGATGGTGAACTGGTCACCGACCCTGCAGACCGTCCTCGCCAACGAGCAGGTCATCGACGGCAAGGATGAGCGCACCGGCCAGCCCGTCGTCCAGAAGATGATGGAGCAGTGGTTCTTCGCCATCACCCGGTACGCGGATGAGCTGCTCGACTTCGACGGGCTCGACTGGCCCGAGCCGATCAAGGCGATGCAGACCAACTGGATCGGTCGTTCGGAGGGCGCCGACGTGGTGTTCACCACCGAAGCCGGGGACGAGCTGGAGGTGTTCACGACCCGCCCCGACACGCTGTGGGGGGCGACGTTCATGGTGCTCGCGCCCGAACATGCGCTCGTCGATCGCCTCACGACCCCAGAGCATCGGGATCCGGTGGAGGCCTACCGGCGACGAGCCATGCGACGCACCGAGCTCGAACGGATGGAGGCCGAGGGGGACAAGACCGGCGTGTTCACCGGCGGCTACGCGATCAACCCGGTGAACGGGGAGCAGATCCCGGTGTGGATCGCCGACTACGTCCTCATCTCATACGGGTCGGGGGCGATCATGGCGGTCCCGGCCCACGATCAACGTGATCTCGAGTTCGCCCGCACCTACGGGCTCCCGATCGTCCCGGTCATCCGACCCGACGATGGCGAACCCCTCGACGGAGCGACGATGACCGAGGCGTACGTGGGTCCGGGGACGATGGTCAACTCGGGTCCGCTCGACGGGATCCGCACGACCGACGCCAAGGGCCGAGCCAACCCGTCGATCGCCGCCGCCATCGACTGGCTCGTGGAACACGGCATCGGCAGGGAGGCGGTCTCGTACCGGCTGCGGGACTGGCTCATCTCCCGGCAGCGCTATTGGGGCTGCCCGATCCCGATGATCTACCGCCAGGACGGCACCGTCGTGCCCGTCCCCGAGGATCAACTCCCCGTGGTCCTCCCCGAGGACGTCCAGTTCACCGGCCGCAGCCCCCTGCCCGAGGTGAAGGAGTTCGTCGAGACCGTCGACTCGGATGGCAACCCGGCCCGGCGGGAGACCGACACGATGGACACCTTCGTGGATTCGTCCTGGTACCAGTACCGGTACCTGTCTCCCCGCTACGACGAAGGACCCTTCGACCCGGAGGAGGCCGCCTACTGGCTCCCGGTCGACACGTACACGGGCGGGGCCGAGCACGCCACGATGCATCTGCTCTACACGAGGTTCTGGACGAAGGTCATGCGAGACCTGGGACTGTTCGACAACACGATCGAGGCGATGCGGGCGCATGGCCGTGACCCCGACGGGCTGTTCGACGAACCGATGCTCCAGCTCCGCAACCAAGGTCAGGTCCTCGGCGAGGAGCGCCAGGGCGACGTCGTCCACGTGGTCGGCGAGCGGCGCGGGGAACTGGTGGTGGCCGAGTTGGTGCGGGTCGATCCCGACGCGCCGCCGGCGGGGAGCATCCTCTACGGCGAGGTGATGCGCCGAACCGAGAACATCCTGCAGATCCAGACCGACGACGGGCTCGTCCCCGTCGAGGTACCCGAGGACGCCGTCGTCGAGATCCCGGGGATCCCCGGCGACAACGACGTCACCCAGATCCGTCACCACCTCGACGTACAGCGGATGTCGAAGTCGAAGGGCAACGTCGTCAACCCCGACGAGCTGGTGGACGTCTACGGCGCGGACACGGTCCGGACCTACCTGATGTTCGCCTACGACTGGGAGAAGGGCGGTCCGTGGGACAGCCGCGGCATCGTGGGGACCCGCCGGTTCATCGAAGACGTCTACCGCCTCGGCACCGCCCGCTACGTGCCCGTACAGCCGTCCGAGAACGCCGACACGGACCTGCGACGTCGGGTCCACCGAACGATCGAGAAGGTCGATCGCGACATGGAGTCGTTCAAGTGGAACACCGCCGTGGCGGCGCTGATGACCTTGCGCAACGAGATGCTCGACGTGACGCGGTCGGGCTCGGTGTCGGCCGACGTGTGGAACGAGGCGCTCCGGACGCTCCTGCTGCTGCTGGCGCCGATGGCGCCGCATGTGACCGAGGAACTGTGGCGGGGACTCGGCTTCGAGAGATCGATCCATCTCCAAGCCTGGCCCGAGTTCGATCCCGAAGCTGCCAAGGAGGAGACGGTGACGCTGGTCGTGCAGGTGAACGGGAAGGTCAGGGACCGCCTCCAGGTTCCCGCCGATGCCGACGCCGAGACGATCGAACGGGCGGCCCTGTCCTCCGAGCGGATCCGGACGTGGATCGAGAACGGCGAGGTGCGCAAGGTCATCGCCCGCCCCCCCGGCCTGGTGAACATCGTCGTCGCCTGACGAGCAATCTCACTCCCCAGCCAGGGCGAAGCTCCACAGGCCGTCCGCCCGGATGCCGACCCGGAAATCGATGAAGCCGGAGTCGGCGAACTGCCGCTCGTCGAGATCACCGAGGATCGCCTCGGTACGCGCCCACTCCCCCGCCGGGATGTCCTCGAAACGGTCGTAGGCGGCCGCCGACGGCCACAGGTACACGTCATGCCTCCGACCTTCGGCGTCGGCGATCGATCGCACACCGAAGGGCGTCCGGAGGGTCTCGTACAGCCTCCGCAGCTCGCCGGTGCGCCGGTCGTGGTCGGCCAGGTCCTGCGCGGTGGGCGGCGTCTCCACCCAGAAGAAGAACCCGTTCGGATCGGCGGCGAGACCCGCCAGCGTCGCGACGTCGCAGGTCGCCGCGGCCCGGGCGATCGCCGCCCGTGTCTCTGCCACCGGCTCCGGCAGACCCGGCTGCGCATCGACCTCGGGGTTCAGGCCCCGTCCCGAGCATCCCCCGCCGTCGACGAGGAGCTCGACACCGCCCAGGACCTCGCCGCTCGCATCCTGCGCGAACAGTTGGATGTACTGGTCGTACGAGGGTTCGTCGACGGCGAAGAAGACGGCTCGTGCGTACGGGAGTTGGATCGTCTGCCGAGCATCGGGCGTGTTCTGCTCCACGGTGGTCAGCGACACCCAGGCGGTGTTCACCGGAACGTCGACCCAGACGATCCGCATCGACCGGTCTCCGAACGTGTACGACGGCTTCCCGGCCTGGGCGAGGATCTCGGTGAGGAGCCCGTCGCCCTCTCTTCGGACGGTGAACGCCCGCCGGAACCCGTCTCCACCTTCGAGGACGACCACGAGGTCGCGTCGGTCCCGGAAGAGGACGTAGGCGGTGTAGGGAGGGGGTGTGTCACCGACCTCGAGCATCGGAGCGGCCGCCTCCCGAACGAGTCGGCGATCGGCGTCGGTCAGGTCGTCGGGACCGAGCGGGATGCCGGTCTCGAAGGGAGGCGACGCGCAGCAGTCCACCTCGGGGTCGACCGGTGCCGGCGGGACCTTCACCGGCATCTCGGCAACGGCGGCTGCAGCGAAGCCCCTCGGCGATCCCCACGCGACCGGCGCGAGCTGCTGCCAGGGGATCTCCTCGGGACAGGCGATCTCCACGATCCGCTCGCTCAGCGACGAGGCCCGCCCGGCGTCGAACCCTTCCCCGACGAGCTGCTCGACGACCGGATCGAGAGGTTCACGACGCTCGGTGAGGAGACACGCCTGACCGGCGAGGCGCCGCCACCGTTCTTCGAGGAAATCGGGACGTCCGTAGTCGTCGACGGCAAGCGCCCTGATCGCCACCGCTTCGGCCCCGGTGACCCTCCCGAGCCTGCCGGTCTCGCCCATCAGGACCCGGATCCCGAACCACGCGGCCTGACGGCCGAGGGCATCGTCGATCCTCGGAGACACGAAGGTGGACGTCTCACCGTTCGACGTCACGACGACGCCGAACAACCGGTCGGCGATGAACTCGATCGGTGTCCCCTGGTGGTCGGCCAGCGCCAACCCGGGGATCGGCGTACCCATGGCGAGGGCATCGAGGATCCGGTCCTCGACGCCGGCCCGCAGGCCCTGCGCCACGATCACGCCGGGCGCGTCGCCCCTGAGCAGCGGAGGGAGGTCGCCGACCCGGGCGGCGGCAACGTCACCGGCCACGACGCTGGTGACCATCCCGCGCTCTTCGACCGCCGGTTCGAGATGGACCTCCCACGAGGCGACGTCGAGCGCCGGATCGACGACGAACGCGACGTCGACGCTGTCCACCGTCGACGGCGCCACCTCGGTGGTGTCGACGTACCCGAGCTCGGTCGTCGAGATCGGGCCGGTGCCGGGCGCGACGGGGGACCCGACCGATCGGACCAGCACCACCGCGCCCACGGCGACGAGCACGACGACGGCCGCCACGGCCGCAACCAGCAATCCCTGGGTGCGGGAGGCGGTTCCCGCCTCGGATCCCGCGGCGGCATCGGGCAGCTCGGGCGGTTCGGGGGCGTCGGCGACGATGCGTTCGAAGGCGGCGCGGATCTGGTCGGCGTGGTCATCCATCGAGAACCCTCCGGAGCTTCTGACGGGCGAGGAACAGATAGCGGCGAGCGGTGGCAGGACGGAGCCCGAGACGTTCGGCGGCTTGGCCGATGGTCAGCCCCTCCCAGTACACGAGGTAGACGACCGCCCGCTGGCGGACCGGGAGCGCCATGACGGCGTCGACGATCTCGGGATGGACCTCGTCTTCGGCCGCCGGCGCCGTCGGGGCGGGCCCGATCCGCACCACCGCTGCGGCACCTCGCATCCGGGACCGGTGCAGGTTGCGGGCCTCGTTGAGGACCGCCCGGAACAGGTAGGCCCGGGCGTCGTCGAGCCGGGTGAGGCCCCCGGCGGCCATGACCCGGGCGATGACCGCCGACACCACATCGGCGGCATCGTCGGGCCCGACCAGCGCCGTCGCGTAGCGCATCACCGCCGGCGCGTGCTCGAGGTAGAGGTCCCGGTCGTCGATCACGGTCGTGGCTCCCACATGACGACCACACCGCGGCGAGCCGCATCGTTGCATCCGATCTCCCATCCGAAGCGGCCGGTGCGGACGGGATGGGGGTCCGTCACCCCGTGGCGGCTTGCGCGGCCTTGCGGGCGGCGATGGCGACGAGGTCCCACACGGGCGAGAACGGCGGGGCGTAGGACAGGTCGACCCAGGACAGATCGGCGGCGGACATCGCCTGCCAGATGGCGGTGGCGAACACGTCGATCCGTTTGCCGGCGCCGGGGCCGCCGACGATCTGGGCGCCGAGGATCCGGCCGCTCCCCCGCTCCGCCGTGACCCGGATGCTCATCTCCGCATGGCCGGGCCAGTAGTGGGCCGTCGTCAATCCCTTCACGGTGGCATCGACGGCCTCGAAGCCCGCCGCCTCGGCATCGTCTCGGCGCAGGCCGGTCGAAGCGATCTCCAGCTCGTGGACCTTGGTGATGGCACTGCCGAGGACGCCGGGGAACGCGAAGTCGCCTCCAGTGAGGTTCATGCCGGCGACCCTGCCCGTCTTGTTGGCGACGGTGCCGAGGTGGTAGTTGACCGGTCGGCCGGTGATCCGATGTCTCGTCTCGGCGCAGTCCCCGGCCGACCACACGTGCTCGACCGAGGTGCGCTGACGATCGTCCACCGCGATCGCCCCCGTCGGCCCGAGGGCGATACCGGCGGCCTCGGCCAGCTCGACGACCGGCCGGGATCCGATGCCGAGCACGACGACGTCGGCGGGCAGCTCCAGCGTCCCGGCGACGACCTTGGTCGCCTGCCCGGCGCCTTCGATGGCGGTCACCATCGCCCCCAGATGCACGGCCATGCCCATCGACCGCATCCGATCGGCGACCTCGAGGCCGAGGTCCGTGTCGAGGGTCCTCGGCAGCATCGCCGGGGCAGCTTCGACGACGGCGACCGACCATCCCTTGGCGTGGAACGCCTCCGCGACCTCCAAGCCGATGTATCCCCCGCCGACGACGACGACCGTACCGGGACCGCCGTCGGCGACGTCGCGGAGCGCCTCGGCGTCCCCGAGGGTTCGCAACGTGTGCACCCCGTCGAGATCCACACCGGGGATCGGCGGGACGAACGCCCTGGCGCCGGTCGTGACGAGGAGCTCGTCGTAGCCGTCCTCGAAGGTCCGGCCGGCATCGAGGTCGTGCACCGTCACGGTCCCAGCATCCGGGTCGATGGCGACGACCTCGTGACGGAGCCGCAGGTCGATGCCCGCCTTGGCGAACTGCTCGGGGGTCCGGGCGACGAGGTCGTCGAGCTCGGCGACGTACCCGGCGATGTAGTAGGGCTCTCCGCACGCGGCGTAGCTCGCCCATGCGGTGCGTTCGTAGGCGACGACGTCGAGGCTCCGGTCACGTCGCCGCGCCATCGACGCGGCGGTCATGCCGGCCGCGTCGGCACCGATCACCACGAGTTTCCGGCCCATCGTCCACCTCCGTCTCGTGAGCCGCGAAGGCTCTGATCATCGTCCGATGTCGGGATCCTCCTGGATCACCCGCAACCGGATCGTGTACACCGAATCTCCACTCAGGATGCCGCTCCGACCGAAGAGCCTGCCGTGCTGCCAGTTGGACAGACCCAGCTCGGGTTTGTCGAGTGCGTACTGACCGTCGACCCACCGAGTGAACCCGTTGCCGACGAACGGCGAGTCGATCCGCTCGAAGAAGCGGCGCTGCCGTTCGGTGTCGTCGTCGACGAACCCGACGACGAACCTGGGGCTGTAGCGGTTGAACAGATCGATGGCCTCGTCGACGTCGGCGACCACGGTGAGGGTCACCTCCGGGCTGTCCTCCCATTCCCATTCCTCGCCGAGGCGATCCACCGGGATCGGTTCGGCCTGGGGTTCGGCCCGTTCCCTGCCGGCCCTGGCGATGGGTACCTCACGAGTGAACCAGTCCCGAGGCACGGACGGCGCCGCCGAGTCGGTGACATGGAGCTTGGGGTTCGTGCCTCGACGTTCGCCGGCGCGTCGGACCGCGGCGAGGAAGACCGGGACCAGTTCGGCGGCACGCTCGGCGACGATGCAACAGGTGTTGAGCGTGTTGCACACCTTCCGGTCGAGGGAGTGGACCACCGCGGCGGCGAAGGCCTCGGCATCGGCGCCGGGGCCGGCGACGATCCATCCGCCTCCGGTGCCGTGCAGCGACACCGCGTTCCCCGCCTGTCGGGCGACGGCGCCGAGCTGGGCGGTCGCTCGACCCGACCCCCGGGCCACCGCCAGGGCCAGACGCGGGTCGGCGAACATGGCCCATCCGGAAGCATGCGATGCGGAGGCGACGAGCGACGCCGCACCGGGGGGCAGTCCGGCGCCGGCCAGGGCAGGATCCAGAGCGTTCGTGACGATCGCTTCGGCGGTGCCGAGGGCGTCCGAGCCGATACGGAAGACGACGGTGTTGCCCGACCGGAGGACCCCGGTGGCGTCGGCGAAGACGTTGGGGCGCCCCTCGAAGACGAAGCCGACGACCCCGAGCCCGCCACGGACCTGCTCGACCCGCCACCCGTCGTGGTGAACGACATCGACGACCGCGCCACGACCCGACGGCGCATCTCGCCACGAACGGAGCCCGTCGATCATGCCCCGCCGCATCGTGTCGTCGAGGATCAGGCGAGTAACCGATCGGCCGCGTTCCTTGGCCTTCGCGACGTCGACGTCGTTGGCGGCGGCGATCGGCGCGAACGTGGCATCGTCTTCGAGAGCGGCGGCGAAGCGTTCGTAGAAGTCGGTGATCTGGTCGTCGTCGACCGCGCCGAGCTCACCGAAAGCTTCGACCGCCCGCGAGACGGCGGCCCCGGCGATCTCGGCGTCGGCTTTCGGCACATGGAGGAGGTCGCCGGTGTCCTGGACGACGATCAGCGAATCCCCCGGCCGGAAGGCGGCGGCGAGCTCGGCGGGGACGAAGGTGACCTTGTCGCCCCCATAGACGATCGCCATCCCGGTTTCGAGGTGCTCCAGTGGCTGCGTCATGACCCAGACGATAGAGCGCCGAACCGGCACATCGGTCGACGGATTCGGTCCGCGCCCTCGGGACGTTCAGCCATCCATGTCGTCGACGATCTCGACGATCTCGACGAACGACCCGCCGCCACGGAACGACACGATCGGTCGGCCATGTTGGAGGACCGCCCGCAGGAACGGGAACTCGTCGGTGCGGACATCCGACGCCAACGTCTCGGTGACGACCACATAGTCCACCGACCGCCAGTCGTCCGAGAGCACCCCCATCCGGATCTCCGGGTCCTTCTCGACCTTCCAGTAGTAGTGAGCCTCGTGGGCCACACCGTCCGATGCGAGGTCCGCCCACAGGTAGTTGTCGACGACGATCGTGGACCCTGCCGAAAGGTTCTCGCGGATCCACCCCAGGGCCTGGAGCTGAGACCGCGTCGCGCCCTCGCTCAGCAGCGAGCGATAGCTCCCCGAGTACGCTGCAGCCAGGTGGGCGGCGGCACGACTCGAAGCCGCGGCGACCGCCTCGAACGCAGGACCGACTCCAACGACGACCACCACGAGCGGCAGCACGATCGAGAGCGAGGCGTGACGAAGTCGACGGCCGACCAGGAGACGAGCGGCCATCCGATGCCGGAGCGACAGCATCAACCTCCCCGGAAGCGCCGGCAGATCATGACGCCGGAGTCGGTCCGGGAATGCACCCCAGCTCTCGCGCGCCAACAGCGACCGACGAAGCGCCCGCCCTGCGGCACCGAGGACCTCGCACCCTGCCCAGGCGAGCGCGATCGCCACCATCGGGATCAGCGGCACGAAGTACCAATCGAGCACGAGGCCGCCGCGGAGGAGGAACGTGAGGAACGGCACGACGAGGAGCGCCATGAGCCGGGCGTGCGCGTCCTCCCACACCTCGAAGAGCGCGACGCCCAGACCGACGGCGGCAGCCACCATCAAGAGCGGATCCTGCTGCCAGACACAGTCGAGAACGCCGTTGATGGCGTCGCCGCATCCGCCCGTCCGTCCTGCCTGGAACGCCAACGTGCCGAGCAGACTCACGTGGGGCGTCCGACCCCCGAAGACGGATCCGGCCGGGAAGAACTCACCCTTCAACAGCGCGTACAGGGGATAGAGCGAGCCGACGATGGCGAACATGCCGAGCCAGTTGGACAGGAACATCCTCCGACGTCGTCGATCCACTCCGAGCAGCGCCGCGTACAACACGGCGGGGAAGAAGAAGACGACGACCTCCTTGGAGAGGACCGCCGCCGCCATGGCGGCCGCGCTCGCCCATGTCGACGTCAGCGTCTTGTCCGTGCGTAGGGCGATCACGAGCGCGACCAGGACCCAGAACGTGGCGATGTTGTCGAGCAGGACCCGTCGGTGGAACATGACCGCGAACGGGCTCAACCCGAAGACCAGTGTCGCGACGAGAGCAGCCACCCGGGACCTCGTGAGCCGGATCGTCGACAGGTACACGAGCACGGCGCTGGCGACCGCGAGGAGGAACATGACGAACCGTCCGGCTCCCAGGTACGTCGGGGACACGACCCGGAAGAGCTCCACCAGCGGCCCGATCTGGATCCATCCGAGCGGCGGGTGGTCGTACCAGTAGGTGTAGGGGGCCAATCGGCCCAGATGCAGCACCGACCACGCCTGCGACAGGTACGTTCCCTCGTCGTTCTCGTAGTAGGGGAAACCCGTCATGTTGACGGCATGCACCAACGCGACGATCGCCGCCGAGAGCCCGAGCGCCCGGTTCCGGTCGACGGCTCGCACCAACGCCACGCCGAGAGCCCTGGGCGCGCCGGCGATCGACGACCATCCCGGACGTCGGGCCGGAGGAGACTCAGACCGCCGCGGCTTCATGGCCGACGCCTTCCCGATGGGCTCCGAGGTGGACGGTCTTCTCCCATGCGAGCCTTCCGGTGAGCATCCGGAACATGGCCCGATACGAGCTGAGGCCGAGCAGCAAGGAGTACGGGATCACCCCGAGCACGACGTTCAGGTAGCCCTTGGCGCGGGGCGCGAGCCGGTAGGTCTCGACGAACTCCCGGTACAACACGAGCTGCGACGCACCGTGGAGGAACAGCACGAGAAGCGGTATGAGGCTCACGAGGACCAGCATCGGAGGAAGACGGACGACGAACAGCGCGGCCACGGCGATCGGCCACAACGTGGCCGTGACGGCCGCAACGAACGGATAGGTCAGGGTGTACCCGACGAGCATGCGCTGCTCCCGCCGCCGGAGTTTCCGCCAGCGACCCGCGAACAGGATCTGAAGGAACCCCTGGTGCCATCGAGTCCGTTGCCGGACGAACCCCCCGATCGTCACCGGAGCCTCCTCGCGGGTGGTCACGCTCGGTTCGTAGAACACCCGGAAGTGCTCGCCGCGGAGGCTGAGCTCGATCCCGATGTCGGCGTCCTCGGTGAGGGCGGTCGGGTCCCATCCTCCGACCTCCTCAAGCACCCGCCGAGAGAAGAACACGGTGTTGCCCCCGAGCGGCATGGCACCGAGCGATGCATCGTGATGCAGCCGGGAACCGAACCAGGCGTAGTACTCCAGGCAGTTGAGCGTGGCGAACCATGGGCCGTGGATGTTCATGAGCTGCACCCCGCCCTGGACGACGGTGGCGCCGGTCTGAGCGACCAGCGCGTCGACCATCCTGAGCAACCCGGGGCGAACGTCGTCCTCGGCGTCGACGATCCCCACGTAGTCGCCTCTGCAGACCGCGAGCGCCTGGTTGAGCGCGGCCGGCTTCGACTGATGCGGTCCGTCGTAGATCAGGAGCTCGACGTCCGCCTCCCAGTCGCTTCGTGCCATCGAGCGCTTGACGGCCTCGATCGTCTCCCGGTCCGATCGATGGCACACGACCACCACGTCCCATCGGGACCGCGGGTAGTCCAGTTCGGCGAGGGACGCGAGCGTCCCCGCGATCACCTTGGCCTCGTCCCGTGCAGGCACGATGAGGCTGAACGAGGTGGTAGGCGTCTCGGAGGCGACCGCCCAGACTCGAGCGTCGGCGGCACGCCCCGGCGCGTCCCAGGCATGCAGCAGCAACCGAAGGGAGACGAGGGAATGGATCGCGAGCAGGACCCAGAACGCCACCAGGATCAGGGCCCAGATCATCACGGCGCTCCCCGTTCGCTCGCCGACACGGCGGGCCGATGAAGCTCCCAGTCGTCGATGGATCGTTCCGCCATCGTTCCTCCGCGTCGAGAACGCACGCGGCGACTCGTCTCGAGTGCCGACGGTTCCCCCGAAGCGGACGAAATGCCCTCTGGTTCCCTGGCCCGGCCTGCACCATCGGGTGCTTCCGGACGCCTTCCCCCTCTCCTTCGAGCGTAGCTGTCGGTCGCCCTGCCCGTCAACGGGTCGTCGGGGCGGCGGATGATCGCGACCGGCGGTGGCCGGGACCTCCGGCCACCGCCGCATCGACGCGGATCTCCCGTCGCTCAGGGATCCTGCTGGACCTCCCGCAGGTAGTCGATGATGTCCTGGATCTGCTCGTCGGTGAGGCTGTTGCCGAACGCCGGCATCTCGTCTTTGCCTCGTCGGATCCGCTTCTCGATGAACTCGTCCGGCTCCTCGGTGATGTCGGATCCCTTCCCCAGGTCGGGACCGATGTTGCCTTCCAGGTTCACCCCGTGGCAGTACGCACATGCCAGGTTGTACAGGTCCTTGCCGGTCAAGGAGGACCGGGCGAGTGGCGTCCGCCACTCGGGGAAATCGGGGGCGGCTTCCTCGAAGGACCGGAGGTACTTGACGACCGCCCGGATCTGTTCCTGGGTCAACGGACCACCGAAGTCGGATCCGTACGCCACCATCAGCGTCCCAGGGACCCCCGTCGAGATGAGCTGCTCCATCTGCTGGTCCGTGACCGATTGGAGGAACTGCTTCGACTTGAGGGCTGGGCCGATAGCCCCGGCGCCTTCGGCACCGTGACACTGCGCACAGTTGTTGGCGAAGATCTCTTCGCCTTGAGCGGCCAGGTTCTGATCCAGGGCGGCCTGGGCGGCAGCGAGCCGAGACGGCTGGATGATCCGGTATACGGGGAACGCCAGGACGAACAACACCAAGAGCACGGCGCCCCAAGCCATCCAGCGGTTGGTGGACTCCTCCAGCTCTGGATCATCGACGCGATAGTCGCCCATCACTCACCCCCTTCGATGCACATCGGCCCGGGAGGCTCGTCGATCGATTCTGGACCCGGAGGTGGCCCCTCGGTGATCGAGCCGGTGTCGATGACGACGGCACCGTCGACGACCTCGACGGCGAACCGATCCATGCCTCGCGGTGATGGACCGGCGCGGTACTCGCCGAGACGGTTGAAACGTGAACCGTGACACGGACACTCGAACTCACCTGCGGTCTCGCACCACGGCACGCGGCATCCCAGGTGAGGGCATCGCCACCACAACGCCACGACCTCGTCGCCTTCCTTGGTGAGATACGCCTGCGCCGCGGACACGGTCTCGATCCCCTTGCTGGGGATGTCGGCAGGATCGCCGTCCTTGATCTTGCCGCCGAAACCGCCTGGGTTGGCGGGCTGGAGGACGTCCCACGACGTCCAGGCCCCGGCGACGGCGACGAGACCGAACGCCCACTTCCAGATCTTCGAGAGGAACCTGCGCCGTTCCATCGGTTGCTTGGTGCTCATAGTTCGCCGTACCACCCATTCCATGGCCACACCCACGTCCAGTCGGGCCCTCGGAACGCGAAGCCGATGATGGTCGCCGCCAGCCACGCGACGAGGAAGAGCGTGAAGGTCCACACCGCCACCTTGCGGTAGCGGGCCCTCTTCTGGGGGTTGCGGTCGATGTAGGGCAGCGCCACCAGACCGATCACGATCAGGCCCGGTAGCAGGACCCCGGCGATCATCGGATGGAGGTGGCTCAGCAGCTCCTGGAGCCCCACGAAGTACCAGGGCGCCTTCTCCGGGTTCGGGGTGGACATGGGATTGGCGATCTCCCGCAGCGGGGCATCGAAGACCAACGAGACGGCGAGCACGAACAGCAGCACACCAAGCGACGCGACGGCGTGGCGGACCAACAGATGCGGCCACACGAAGACGAGTCTCTGCCGGGCGGGGATCTTCTCCTCACCAACGGCCGGTTTGCCGGGAACCACCCCGAGGACCCGAGAACCGTCGACGATGCGTGGCTCCTCAGACATCGAGCTCACCTCCTGGATCGAGGGTGCCGTCTTTGCGCCATCGCCACAGGTGGATGACGATCGCCATCACGAGGATCACCGGCAGCATCGCCACGTGCAGCACGTAGAAGCGCAGCAACGTCGCCGACGACACCTGCGGTCCGCCGAGCAACAGTTGCGAGACCTGCTTGCCGACGAACGGGACGTACGCCGCCAGCGACGTTCCCACGGTGATGGCCCAGTACGCCAACTGGTCCCACGGCAACAGGTAGCCGGTGAACGACATCAACAGCGTGAGCACGAGCAGCACGACACCGATCACCCAGTTGAACTCGCGGGGCGGTTTGTAGGCTCCCCGGTAGAAGACCTTCGCCATGTGGGCCATCACGGCGACGACCATCAGATGGGCCGACCAGCGGTGGACGTTGCGGATGAACTGCCCGAAGGGCACGCTCGTCTGGAGGAACTGGATGTTGCCGTACGCCGTCGTCGGCGACGGCACGTAGAAGAACATCAGGTAGACCCCCGAGACGATCAGCGAAACGAACAGCGTCAAGCTGATCACCCCGAGGTACCACGAGTAGCGGAAGCCGAGCTCTTCCCTGCGGATCTTCACCGGGTACAGGTGAAGGAAGAAGTTGGCCCAATGCCCCTCGGCGCGCTCGCGCGGCGTCTGGCGGTCGGGCACCCGGAAGATCGACCGCCCGACCGTCGTCTCTTTCACCCGTTCGGTGACCGTCGGCTTCATGCCACTCCTCCGATCGTCAAGGGGATCCCCTCCGGTACGCCGACGCCGGTCCATTTCCCCATGGACAGCGCTTTCGACGGGCACCGATCCACGCACAGGGCGCAGCGGATGCACGCCGACTCGTCCAGGACCAGCGCCGTGTGCCCGGGCACGCCACCGAGGGCCTCGGCAGGCACGAGCGAGATCAGGTCGAGAGGGCACACGTCGGCGCACAGTCCACACAGCACACACGACGCCACGTCGAGCTGGATGTCGAGGAAGCAGCGCAGGCACCTGGCCGCCTCCGCGCGGGCCTCCTCCTCGCTGTAGCCCACCTCGACCTCCTCGAGGCCGATCCGACGGCCGCTGGGAAGCGACGGGATGGGGACCCGGTCGCGCTCGTCGTACCGATCCATCTCCCGATGGAAGCCCTCCACGATCGTTATCCGGCCCGAAGGTCGAGGAGCCAGAGGCACATCGGCCGGCGCCAGAGCCGCGTGGATCGACGCGGCCGCCTTGCGACCTTCGGCCACCGCGGTGATGAGCAGCCGCGGTCCGAACGCCGCGTCCCCGCCGGCCCACACGTCGGGGAGCGACGTCCGCAGCGTCTCTGGGTCGGTGAGGATCGTGCCCCGCGGAGAGATCTCGGGGCCGCCGGCGCCCAGCGCGGCCACGTCGATCGCCTGCCCGATGGCCAGGATGACCGTGTCGGCATCGAGGACCGCCATGTCGGTCTCGTCGAACTGCGGAGCGAACCGGCCATCGTCGTCGAACACGCGGGTGACGCCGACCGTCTCGAGGCCGGTGACCCGGCCGTCGTCGTCGGTGATGATCGCCTTCGGCCCCCGACGGTTGACGAACTCGATGTCCTCGGCTTCGGCTTCCTCGATCTCGTACTCGGCAGCCGGCATCTCTTCACGCGATTCGAGCGAAACGACCGTGACCTCCGTCGCGCCCGCCCGGCGGGCGCTCCTGGCCACATCGATCGCATGGCCCGGACCGGAGCCGTCGTCGACGGGCGGCGAGTCGGGGGTGGCTTCCCGGCGCTGATAGGCCGCAGCGCGAAGGGCCGTGCGGGCGGCGTCCATCGCGACGTTGCCGCCGCCGATCACGACGACCTTCTCGCCGACGTCGACCGTGAACCCTTGGTTGATGTTGAGGAGGAACTCGACCGCGCGGAACACGCCGTCTGCTTCGTGGCCGGGGATGTCGAGGTCCCGCCCGAGCATCGCCCCGATGGCGAGGAACACCGCGTCGTGGTCACGGCGGAGATCGTCGAGCGTCAGGTCACGACCCAACCGGGTCTCGAGATGCACGTCGAGCCCGAGGTCGACGATCGCCTGGATCTCGCCGTCGATGACGTCTCGGGGAAGCCGGTACTCGGGGATGCCCAAGACCATCATGCCTCCCAGCCGGCCGGTCGCCTCGTACAGCGACACGCCGTAGCCCTGGAGGAGCAGATCGTGGGCGCACGCCAGCCCGGCGGGACCGCCTCCGACGACGGCGACGCGGCCGTGACGATCGGCGGGAGCCGGCCGATCGACGATGCTCCACAGACTGTCGTGTCCCGATTCGGGTCCGTACTTCTCGGTCACGAACCGCTTCAACGCCCGGATAGCGATGGGTCGGTCGATCTTGCCCCTCCGGCAGGCGTCCTCGCATGGAGCTGCACACACCCGGCCGCAGACCGACGCGAAGGGATTGGGCAGCCGAGCGGTGAGGTAGGCGAACCGGTCGTCGCCGTCGGCGATCGCGGCGACGTAGGCGCCGGCGTTGGTGTGGACCGGACAGGCCGCGAGGCACGGGATGTTCAGGTCGTAGAACCCGAGGCCGTTCCCCATCGTCAGATCCATCCCTCCTCCTGGGCCTTCCGCAGACCCCACAGGCCGGCGAGGAGGGTTGCCCCCCAGATCCCGACGGTGACGAGGTCCGCCACGTTCTTGGGGGCCGACGACAAGGCGGTACGCAGCACGTAGGACGGGAGCCAGGCCGTGAACACGGCGAAGTACACGAAGATGGCGATGGCGGACAGGGCGGCCCTGCCATGCGAGATCCTGCCTCGGTTCCTCATCGCGCTCCTCCCATCGACGGCATCGACCCACCGGTCCGCCACGCGATATCCCGATGCCGCGATCGGACCCGTTTCACCGTAGCCCCCTCACTCACCCGACGGAGGTCATCCCTGGAGGTTCACCCCGATCCAGCCGAGCTCTGCCGACTGCACGTGATGGTCCCCGTCCCAGCCTTCGGGGGAGAAGTCCGGATCCCAGTAGGCGATGGCGAGTTCCGCCGTGTCGCCGACCGTGAACTGGGCGTCCTGCTCGTCGCCGGTCTGCAAGGGACGGGACAACTCGAAGTACCACTGGCCTTCGCCGTCCTCGACCGGGTTCGAATGCGACCACACGCCCAGCAGGCTGTTCTCGCCGGTCGCCGTGTTGTCGTCCTCACGGTTGTCCGAGTCGGTGGCCCACTCGTCGTCGAGGTTGCACACCGAGTCGTTGCCGGGATCGCTGCCGTCCCCGGCCGGGTTCACGGCACCGCCGGACTGCTCACCCGACGCGCAGTCGAGCTCCCAGTGCCAGATGTCGACCATCCCGACCGAGTTCTCGCCGGCATCGTCGTCGGCGCCCATGTGGGGCGCACCATCGATGTTGAACATGACCGCCACCGCGGCGGAGAAGTGGGCGTTGTTCGGGTCGAAGTTGTAGTCGTCGTCGACGGTCACGAGGGCGTAGATGTTCTCGTCGTCGTGGGCGAACTTGACCGTCGCATCCCGGTTCTCGGGTCCTTTGCCGACCTCTTCCTCGATCGGTTCGAGCTCGATGTCGAGCCCATCGATGGTCGCCCAGTCGGACGGGTCGCCGTCGACGGTGATCGACGCCACCGGCGCGTCGACGAACACCGTCGGCTCGTGGCTCTCCATCTCTTCATTCTCGGTCGTGGTCGTCGCGGCCGCGTCGCCGCCGCTCTCGCTCTTGGTGGTGGTCGTCCCGCCGCTGGAACATGCGGCAGCCACCAGCGCCACCAGCGCCAGCAGTACGAACCATCGCGTTCTCATTCCTGGTACCTCCTCGGTGTCCGCACCGGCCATGTCGGCCCGGCGAACTGCGTCTACGTGCACCGTACGGGTAGCCAGACGGGCAGTCCCGAGGGCGATGCGCCACTGTTGGGTATCCGCTGGGAGGACACGGTGGTCGCCTGCCGATCAGCCGTTGGGGACCTTCGGCCCTATCGGGGGACCGTCACCGTCAGGTGATGAGACCGAGGCGCAGCGCCACGGCGACGGCCTCGGAGCGACGTTTCACCTCGAGCCTGGCGTAGATGCTGCGGAGGTGAGCCTTCACCCCGGCTTCGGAGATCCCCATCCGCCGGGCGATCGCTCGGTTGTCGAGCCCTTCGGCGAGCATCTGCAACATGTCGATGTCTTCGATACTGAGCTGCCCGACGGGGCCGCCGGCTGCCGGGTCGACCATCCTGGCGATGAGCGGCGCGGTGATCTCGCCTTGGATGTACGACCCGCCGCCGGCGACCACCGACAGCGCCCGAAGGAGCTCGTCGCGACCGACGGACTTGAGGAGGTAGCCGGACGCCCCCAGCTCGACGGCGCGCTTGACGTACGCCGGGTCGTCGTACATCGACAGGACGATGACCCGCGGTGTGGCGCTCTGTTCCTGGAGTCGAGACAGCACCTGGAGACCGTCCATGTCGGGCATCCGGACGTCGAGGAGCACGACGTCGATTTCGGCCGACGCGATGGTGTCGATGGCCTCCTGGCCGTTGGTCGCCTCGGATACCTCGTCGACCTCGGGCGCCGAATCGAGGAGCATGCGGATCCCTTCCCGCACGATCCGATGATCGTCGACGACGAGGACCTTCACGTCCCGGCTCCGCATTCGGCCGGCGGCAGCCATGCCTCGAAACGGGTACCGCCCGATCGGCCGCGTTCGACGACGAGCCCGCCGCCGGACGATTCGAGGCGGCGGCGGGTCGTGACGATCCCGAGGCCTTCGTCGCCGGAGATACCGATGCCGTCGTCGGAGACCTCGAGCGACACGCGGTCGGCGGTTCCGCGGACGACGATCTTCACCTTCGACGCCTGGGCGTGTTTGCGGACGTTGGTGATGGCCTCCCGCGCGGCACGAACCAGTAGGGCGCGACCGGCGGGGTCGAGCAGCTCGATCCGGGGAGAGCCGTCGAGGCGCACGTCGACGGCCAGATCGGACTCCATCTCGGTGACCTCGGCCAGTTCGTCGAGTTCGAACCCCAGGGACAGCTCGTTGCCGTCCTCCTGGAACAGCGAGCGCAGTTCGGCTCGGAGGCTGCCCTCGACGTCGGCGACGAGTGTCGACAGGTGGGTGAGCTCCTGCGAAGCCGGATCATCGGGAGGGATCTTCGTGCGGAGATCCTCGATGCCGTAGTGGATGCGGTACAGCGACTGGCCGATGTCGTCGTGGAGCGACCCGATGATGCGGGTCCGCTCGCGCGCTTGGGCGGTGACGAGATCGGCGAGGAGGTCCTCGGCGAGCCGTTGACGTCGAGTGACGGCCCGGCCGTTGATGACGATGAGCGTGGCGACGAACGCAGCCAGGAGGCCGATCCCGCCCAGGAGGCTGATCCACACGTAGGTACGGATGTCCGCCACGGTGGATTCGATGGGCTCGGCGAGGTGGTAGACCTCGAACACCGCCTTCGTTCCGGTGGGGCCGTCCACGGGGATGTAGAACTCTCGCAGCGGCGGGAGGTCGCGTTCGAAGACGTTCTCGGGTCGTTCCAGTTCGGGTACGTCGGAGATGGGGACGCCGGCGAACGCCGCGTCGAGGTCCGCGGATCGTTCGAACGAGCGGCCGATCAGCGCCGGCTCGTCGGCGTACGCGACCGTCCCGTCGGGGAGCCAGACCTTGACGCGAACGACGTCGGCGCCGAGGAGATGCCGCCGCACGGCGGTGTCGAGCTCGACGAGGGCGTCGTCGGATCCCGTCGGGATCATGCCCTCGGCGTCGAGGTCGTCCACGACGCGGGTCAGGGAGCGGATGTGTCCGTCGATGAGATGCGCCTCGATCTGCCGAGGGATGGCGACGGCGAGGGCGACGGCCACGACGAGGAACATGCCGAGGGCGACCAGGACCGTGCGGCCGATGGGGCCGAGCTCTTGCCATTCGATGCGGAGGAAGGTTCCGACCTGCCGGGGTCGAGCCGCATCGGAGGTGTCCACCATGACCTGCAGGCTACCTGGCGCGCTCGCAGACCCGGGCGGGAAGCACTCACCGCCAGGTGACGACGCTCTCCATGACCACGACCGTATAGGGCTGCCAGGTCGACACCAGCCAGTACAGGGCGATGGTTCCGTCGTCGCGGATCTCCGTGAAGCGGGGCAGCAGGTACGGCCCGTACAGCTCGCCTTGGCCTCCGAGGCGGTCGGTCTCGCCGTCGCCGACGAAGCGTCCGTAGGCGGGTCCGTCCCCGTAGTCGATCGCCGGGTCGAACAGGGTCGTCGGCGCCGACCACGGCCCCCATGGTGCGGCGGCGGTCCGCAGCACGATGCGGCGGCGCGCGACGTTGGTGGTGGCGAGCCAGAGGTCCAGGGTCGGGTCGTAGGTCACCAGCGGCTCTCCGAATCCCCAGCCGTGGGGGACGTCGTCCATGACGCCGGGCCCGGTGCCGCCTTGGATGTCGAACAGGGCCGTCGCGTCCCCTTCGTCGGCCGACCACGACGCCGAGGTGACGGTCCCGTCGATGCCGTAGGCGATGTCGGCCAGGAAGCGGACGGCGGACCGGTCGCCGGCGCGGAGGGCGTCGAGGGGCGTGGCGGCGAGGTAAACGTCGGCGTGATCCCGGTCCCCGCTGCCGAAGATGAGCACCCAGGGGCCGTCGCCGTCGAGGCCCGGGGGAGCGTCGTCGACGCGTGTCGCCTGAAGGTCGATGAAGTGCGTGTCGCCGAGGTCGTAGACCTTGGCGAAGGTCCGCCCGCCGTCGTCGGAGCGAGCCAGGAGCGACCGTTCGGCGACGTCCTGGGTGAACCAGACGAACATGGTGTCTCCGTCGCCGAGGCCGGCGACGGGCACGTTGACGGCGCCGAGGTCGACGCAGTCGGGATCGCCGGTGTCGGGACAGCCGATCACGAGGTTCTGGACACCACGGCCCGCAGATGGGTCGGTGAGGAACTCCAGTTGGAGATCGGTGATCGAGGAGGCGTCGGTCCAGGCGATCGTGTCGTCGTGGTACTCGTCCCATCCTGGGGCTTCCGGGTCGGTGTCGCCGAACAGGAACCAAAGCCGACCGTCGTACTCGAAGGGTGCACCGAGGTCGGTGAACTCGACGTTGAACCGGCTCGCCGTTCGCTGCCGGGTGGGCTCGAGGGTCTCGAGGTCGACATCGCCGATGAGCTGTTCGACCTTCTGGGTGGTCACCACGCTCAACGCGGAGGGGCGGGCGTCGCGGTCGATGTCGAGGACGATCTGGCCGAGGTTGAGGTTGTAGGTGACGCCGCCGCCTCCGGCGGCCGTGAACCAGAACGAGTCGGGTCCGGCGTCCTCGGCGATCACCCCGGCGATGTACCCGGCGGGGAGCTCCGCCGCCGTGTACCAGGGTCCCCAGGGGTTGTCGGCGGCGTACAGGGTGCCGGTGCCGTCGAGGTCGGTGAACCCCGACAGGAACAGGTACTGGCGGGATCCCTCATGGTAGAGGGCGGCACCCTGAGCGAGGGTCGTGACGCCGTCGAGCGCGACCGTCGAGGCGGGGTCGTTCGACCAGCGAGGCGCACCCGACGGGGCGACCTCGGCGAGGTACTCCCAGGCGTCGTAGTCGATCACGGGGTCCGCCGCGGTGTCCCCCGCACCGAGGCGGACCCTGGCCAGATGGACGGGCTGGGAGGTCGCCGGGGTTCCCAGTTCGTCGGCGATGCCGAGCGCATAGACGTAGCCGTCGCGGTCGAGGTCGTAGCCGCGACCCTTCTGGATGAACATGAGGACGGTGAAGGGGCTGTCGTCGGTCCACGGGGAGCCGTCGACCTTCGTCCATGTGCGACCTCGGTCGTCGGAGTAGGCGAGATAGCCGACCTCGGCCTCACCGGGCGGGGCGTGCATCGCGGCGTAGATGCGGTCACCGATGGCCAGCAGGCTCGACGGCTTGTCGGATGCCTCGAAGACCCGCAGGTCGCCGTAGGGCAGATGCCGGGAGACGATGCACTGGTCGGCTCCGTCGCACGGCTCGACCTGCGGCAGGTCGCCGTCGATGCGCACGAGCCCGGCAGGCGTGTACGGGCAGAGAGGGAGACCGGCGTCCGGACAGTCGAAGACCTCGCAGTACTCGTTGGAGGCGGGGTTCGGGGGCACGAAACGCCCAGGGGCCACCTCGGTGTAGCCGGAGTCGAACTCGTCGGCTTCGCCGGGGAGGAGCTCGGGGAGGCAGCGGTCCATGCCGGTGCCGTCGCCGAATGCCCCGTAGAGGGTCCCGTCGGCGGCCCACGTCGTCGTCCAGATGTCGCCGACCCACGGGACCGGCGTGAAGGGCCCGTCGATGCGTGCGCCGGTGATGGCGTGACGGGACGCGAACTGCGTCGGTTCGTCGGTGGCTGCGGTGGTGCAGGCGGCGGCGACGAGGGCCGCGGCGACCGCGACGACAACGATGCTCCTGCTCATGGCGTCACCTCGACCGGCTCCCGAGCTGCGACCCGATCTGAGATCCGTCGCCACCATCGCCGGCCGGCGACGGCGACGGCGACACTGGTGGCCGTCACCCACGGCGATCCGGTGAACACCGGACCGACGACGAGGAAGGTCGCCAGCTCACCGGCGGCGAGGGCGAAGCGATGTCGGTCGTCCCATCCGGCGGCGGCCCAGCGGCGGGCCCGCCACGACACGAGGGCCACCGTGCCGACGACGAGGGCCAGAGCGACGGCGGGGTCGGCGTCGGGGACCTCGGCGAGCAGGTGCGGGATCAGCATGACGACGGCGGAACCGGCCAACCCGGCGAAGAACACCCGCCGCGGTCGTGGGACCGTGCCCCCGCGTGCCGCCCGGGGTCGGACGGTCCGGGCGAGGGCGGTGAGCCCGGCGACGGCTCCGGCGGCGGCGATCAGGAGCCCGGCCTCGGGACGGTAGAAGCCGAACCCGGCGACGACCCACACGCCGACACCGACGGCGCACCACCGCATGGACCGCCGGGTCAGCCACGGTCGATGCCAACGGTCGGGGAAGAGGATCCGGACCAACAGGAGGGTCACCCCGATGCTGATGGCGGCGTGGTAGATGGTGAGCTGGACGGCCCACAGCCAGTTGACGCCCCCGTCGCGACCGAAAGTGGCGAGCATGCCGAGGTCTGGCCAGTTGGGGTCGAAGAACGCCCGCGTCACCAGGCCTTCTTCGACGATCCCGTAGGCCGCTCCGAGCAACGCGATCCCGAGCCATCCCGAGCGCCAGCGGAGGGAGAGTTCGTGGACGAGGAGGGCCCCGCATCCGTACAGGAGTGCGAGGGGGAGCCACGTGACGACGAAGCCCGGGAGGGGCGCGGACGAGCTGACGAGCTCGCCGATCACCGGCGCCAGGAGGAAGGTCACCAGGGCCGGCGAGGTGCGGAGGCGGGTCGTGATCGACATGTCCCGATCGTCGGCGACAACGATGAGAGGCCGATGAGTCCTCGCCGAGCTCTCGATGAGAATCCATGTCCGTCGCCGGCTCCCGGGTGCACCTCGCAGAGAGCTGCTTGCCGCCGACCCGTTGCCGGCCGCGGGAGCTGAACGGGACCGAGCCGCGACCGTTGCTGGTCAGTGCCAGCGCGGCGGGCGCTTCTCGACGAGCGCGTCGAGGCCTTCGCGGGCGTCGGGATGGAAGAACGACAGCATCTCGAGCGCGACCGAGGCGTCGAAGGCCGGCATCGCCTGGCGGTACCACTCGTTGAGGGCGAGCTTCGTCCAGCGGGTGGCCCAGGTGGGGCCGGCGGCGAGGGACGTGGCGATCTTCAGGGCCGTGTCGTACAGCTCGTCGTCGTCGACGACCTTGGCGACCAGTCCGATCCGCTCGGCCTCCTCTCCGGTGAGCGGCTCGTTGGTGAGCAGGTAGTACTTGGCTTTCGCCATGCCGACGAGCAGCGGCCAGACGAGCACGGAATGGTCGCCGGCGACGACGCCGAGTTTGACGTGACCATCGAGGATCTTGGCCGAGCGGGCGGCGATGGGGATGTCGGACAGGAGGGCGGCGACGAGGCCGGCGCCGACGGCGGGACCGTGGATGGCCGAGACGATCGGCTTCGGGAACTCGACCAGGTTGGCGACGAGCGCCCGGGCCTCTTCGAACATGCGGGCGGTGGCTTCGGCGTCGCCGATCATGTGCTCGATCATGTCGAACGAGCCACCGGCGGAGAACGCCTTCCCGTCGCCGCGCAGCAGGACCGCTCGAACGTCGTCGAGCGCAGCGATGTCCTTCCAGACGTAGGCGAGTTCACGATGTCCGACGGCGTCGACGGCGTTGAGGCGATCCGGGTCGGAGATGATCACCTCGAGCACGCCGTCGGCGGGCGTGGCGAACCGCAGCCGCTGGTATCCGTGGAGCACGTCATCCTCCCGCTATCGGCGATCCTGCGGCCAATATATCGCCCCGGCCGGCCCGTCCATCCGCTGCGCTCGGGGCCGAGAGGCAGGGTGGCCGAGTCAGCCGCGGACGATGCGACCGCCATGGCGTCGGAGGATGGTCGTGGCGTCTGACGCCCGATCGTCGCCGTGGACGATCACGAGCACCTGACCTGGTTCGAGAACGTCGGCGTCGTGTTCGTCGGAGGCGAGTCCGAGCATCGCCCCGAAGTAGGTTCCGGCGAGGAGGCCCGCCACACCGCCTGCGCCGAGGATCCCGGCGACCCCGAGCGTGCCGATGCCGGGGATCGCCAGGGCGACGATGCCGAGGCCGGCGAGAACCCCGGCCGGGATCCCGGCGGCGATGCCCTTCTCGATGGCGGCGAGCACGTCCCGATCCGTCTCGAGATCACCTTCGGTGGCCCACCCTTCCGGGAGCCTGATCGCGACGCCGATCCGGTCGGTGAACCCGGCGTGGGCGAGGCCTTCGACGGCGTTCTCGGCGGCTCCGCGGTCGTCGAAGACCGCCTCGACGTGACCTTCGGACATGACGACTCCTCTCTGTGCGCCTCCGAAGCGTACGGTCCCGTCCACAGGGTAGAGGTGGGAACCCGGCGTTCCTCTGGAACGTCTCATCGATGGGATGACTGGAGGGTCCATGGCGAAGCCGACGATCGCAGTCGTCGCGATGGCGACGCTCATGGCGGCCTGCGCCACCGCGGGTTCGACGACACCGTCCACTCCGAGGCTCGGCCCGAACGCGTCGGCCACCATCCCGGCCCCGACCCGCGTACCGGTCGCGGCCTGCTCGGTCGGCGCCGACATCCTTGTACCTGAAGATGTCGTCGCCGCGCCGCAGATGGACCACGATGCCTTTCTCGCGACCGACGCCGGGCGCATCGTCGAGGCCTTCTTCGTCGGCGGCCCAGGAGCACCGGAGGACTTCGTGTTCTCGGGAAGCGACGGCTTCTCGATCTTGGACGACGGGACGGTCGTCTCCTACACCGACGGCAACCCGGCCGGCTGGATCCTGATCGAGGACGGCGACGTCGCCGGTTGGGGCGGCTGCGAACCGGTTCGGGTCGACGGCGACACGGTCGCCTCCCGTTGGCGGTCGATGACACCGCCGACCGCAGCCGACCGCCGGCTCCGGCTCGCCGTCGACGGCGGCGCCTGCGTCACTCCCGATGGCCACGTGCCGGCCACCGAGATCGAGCGAATCGAACTCCGCGAGACCGCCGAGGCCGTGACGATCACCGCGTTCGTGCGTCAGCTCCCGTTCCCGGGAGTCTGCGCCGGGGTGGGAACCGAGGTGCCCGTGGAGGTCGAGCTCGACGCTCCGCTGGGCGGCAGGCTGCTCCTCGACGGCGGCCTCATCCCGCCGCGACCGCCGCTGGGGTGAGCGATCCGGAAGTGGCGGCGACCCGCCCTGGGTCGGGCCGACGATCGACGCCGCTCCCGTCGTGGATCCCTGCGAGTGGAGCTGAGGGGATTTGAACCCCTGACCCCTTGCATGCCATTGAAGATCGGGGGGTTCCCGCTCCCTTGTGAAATCGGCGAAAACCGTTGCGGCTATTGGGTTTTCGCCTCTCGACGTCTCTCGTCGTTTCTCGTCGTTTCTCGTCATTTCCGGACCTCTCGCGGACTTTCCGCGGACTCTTCGCGGACTCCCGCCGAGCTTCGATGCTGGCG
>Ga0256841_1000161_pt1 | contig 74914 bp, 64 predicted proteins | sample 356308metaG_FD_185971 | JGI IMG/M metagenome (GOLD analysis project Ga0256841, IMG submission 185971) | Hydrothermal vent microbial communities from Mid Atlantic Ridge, Atlantic Ocean - 356-308 | ecosystem: Environmental > Aquatic > Marine > Hydrothermal vents | place: Atlantic Ocean: Mid... | reverse complement strand
CACACCTACGAACGTCATGTATGTTAGCAATTTACTGTAATACCGTTTATCGTTGGGTTGACCGTAAACCTTATATGCCGAAGGCAGCAAGGCAGTGTTGAACGGCATAATTAAAAACATGTTGAGCGCTCCGGCAATTCTGTATCCGAAATCGTACAAGCCTACATTCGTAGAATCTTTAAGATACTGAATTATGTAACGGTCACTTAAATTTAACAACATAATGCCGATAGCACTGAAAATTAAGGGCAACCCGAATACAACGGCTTCCTTAAATATTTGATTATCAAAATTAAAATTCATTTCTTTCAATGTTGAAGGAATAAGTACCGCCAGAATTAGTAACTCGCTTAAAATATAAGCATAAAGAATTCCTTTTATTCCGTAACCGGCAAAACCCACAAAATAAATAATCAACAGAAGTACTGCCGATATTTTGATTAAAGTTACAATGGTGAAAAAGACCGAACGTTCATCCGCCCGGAGTTTTGCCATAAGAACCGTGGTTAAAACTCTCACCAGCACAACCATTAATCCCAGTTTAAAATAAATCGAATATTTTACTGGGATAAACAGCGACTTGAAAATATAGTTTTGGGAAAAATACAAAGCCGTCAATAACAGGATATTGATAAACACAACGCTTGTCACAATGGTGAAAAACGCTTGCTTTCTTTTATGTTTATATTCGGCTGAATTGTTAAACATGAGAATGGAATTTGCCTGACCGAAAGTAAAAACAATAACAAGAATATTAATGGTAATATCGATTATACCGAAAATTCCGAATTCCGCCACCGAAGCCAATTTCATCGAATAAAGCGGAAGGGTTATCAATCCTATCGCTTTCTGAGCGGCGTTTCCAATTCCGTACACGGAAGAATGCTTTAATATGCTTTTTATATTTTGAATCATTAATTAATGAAACACCTATAATTTAACTTTGTTCTTCCGCTTCCCTTTTCCCTTTTGAAGTAAAATAAACGGCAACCAATGCAAAAATTATCAGTATGTTCAAAACAAGAGAAGCATACTTTCCGATGAAGAAAGATGCCGGGGCATAAATAAACTCAACTTTGTGTTTGCCGGGAGGTACAATAATTCCTCTAAAACCGTGATTGGCTTTATAAATTTGCGTTTCAGCTCCGTCAATATAAGCTTTCCAACCCGGTGGGTAGTAAGTATCGCCAAGAAAGAGGAAATTATTTCCGGATGCATTAACCGACATTGTAATATGCTCGTCTTTATAATCGATATTGATTACTTTTGCCGTAGAATCGGGTTTGTCTATTTTTATTTGTCCGGACTCAAGAAAAGCCACTTTTTTGGGGTCGACACTGTTTTGCTTGAATTGATTTAAAAACGTCATCAGCGGTTTTGTTTCAACGGTATCCACAAAATATGCACGTGGCAATGCGTTTTCGTTTCTGTAAACGAATGTTTTCTTGTTGCCTAAAATCTCCGAGAAGCCGGCTACATTTGTACGCTGACCGGTAACAATATATTTTACATTCAACATTCTCCATAAAGTCGAATTGCCAAGACCAACAACATCAATCAAATCTTGGTAGGTGCGGGGTTTAACGGAAGAATAGCCGTAGAAATCCTGTTCCAAAAAGTAGACGTTGTAATTAGAATTTTGCCTGACCGAACCGAGCCCTTCCCGTTTCAAATTCAATATTCTGTACGGTTCCGTATTCTTTTCGCCTTTAATCGCCTTTATATAATCGGGCATGCGGAAAGCGCTCTCCAAATTAATTTTATCGACGTAATGCGCACCGCGCGAATCAATTCTCATTAAATCGACCATAGCGAAAAACAGCAATAGAATTATCATTAAGTCGGTCGAAATGTTTTTCTTAAGAAAGAAATAAATAACTGCAAACGTCAAACCTGTCAATGCAATAAAGAACAGCAAATCTGTGGTGAACATATTAGCCATAAAATCATACAAAGGTTGCAACTGCTGGACTTTTTGACCGGCGCTTTTTATGTGCCCGATAAACCATGATGCAAGTGAGGACTTAAACAGCAAAGCAACAACAAACATTCCACCCGAAATCATTGCCGCTTTCGAAATAATTTGCATCAGAGTGGCGTCGCTTTTTTTCCTTCTTTCAATAAGTTCCATTAGTCCCAATCCGGCCAAAACCGGAATTGTCATTTGCGTTATGTTCAATATCATCGAAGGCACCCGGAACTTATCGAACAGAGGCAAGTAATGAAAAAACAAGTCGTATAGCAACGGCATATTCCGCCCAAAAGAAACAATTAAAAATATTAAATTTAGATATGTTAAAAATTGAACAAATCTGTTTTTCCAACCTAAAACAATACCTAAAATTGCCAAGACAAAAACCACTATACCCATATATTGCGCAACATCAACAAAAGGCATTTGTCCGAAGTAAGTATTAATATGCACAGGCCGGTTTTGTGTTAACGGACCTTTATACGTTGCATTTCCGAAGCCGTAAAAAGACGGGACAAAAAACGTTAAAACCTCTTCGGGTGAAAAAGACCAATTGGTTGCGTAGTTGTAAAAATCGCTTTCGCTTTTTTCTTTTCCTTTGGCTTGTTGTTCTATTATGCTCTTCGTACCGCGGGTTGAGTATTTATTATATTCCCAAAGTTGACTGTAACTGTCGTACGACATTGCAACTGCAATTAGCGATGCAACGGTAAATACGGCAGCCGATTTGAATAATTGCTTAACAAATTCATTCTTTTTCTCAATCAATGCGGTGATGAAGTAAAAAATATAAAAGAATGCGGCAGTAAGAAAAATATAGTAAATGATTTGAACATGAGCGCCCAAAACAACAAAATGCAAAGCAATTACCAGCAGAATAACATCAATCAACTTTATTTGTTTATTCATTCGCAATAACAGCATAAGCACAATAGGAAATGCGGCCAGACTAATCAATTTGGTAATATGCCCGATATAAACCATAACAATAATACCGGTGCTGAACGCCGTTGCAAGTGCAACAAAAAGGCTCACGAGCCTGCTGGCTTTGAGCGAACGCATGAATATAAAACTGCCGAATGCAATTAACATAAGATTGATTGTGTGCCCGGCAAAATCATTACCCAACAAACCGGAAATAATACCTTTCCCTTTTGAGTAAACGGCGCCTATAAAATCCCACCAACGCAATGCGGTTCCGGTTGCATGAGCAGGCAGTCCGCAAAATATGTAAGGATTCCACAACGTAAACCCGTCCCGTTCTTTTTCGATGTACGAACGCATACTTTTAATTGTTATGATATCGCCCGACTGGAAAGTTTTATTGCCAAAGAACAACGGATTGAAAAAAATCACTATCAGTAAAACAATAACTGCAAATGCAGAAACCGTTTGATATTTTTCGGGTATAAGCGAATTCAGATTAAAAGAACCGTTGCGCTTTTCTTCCGTTTTTTTCGGTGGTATTTTTTTCTTTTTAGTCATTTTTCTTCCTAAACTTTTTTAAGTGTTTACAAAATTTAAAAGACCGGCAGCAAATTTTTGCCATGAGAACTTATCGGCTATTTTTTTTACGTTCTTCGAAAATTCAGCCTCTTTATTTTCCGAATAAAATTTCAATATGGCCTCCGCCAAATTTTCTGGGGAACCGGGTTTTACAACAAATCCGTTCACATTGTTTTCAATAATTTCTTTCAATCCGCCAGCAGTTGTACCGATTAAAGGTTTATTAAAATTAACAGCAACTTGCACAATACCGCTTTGTGTGGCATCTTTATACGGGAGCACAACCGCATCGGCGGCGGAAAAATAATATTTCACTTCTTCCGCTTCAACGTATTTATCAACTATAAGAACTGTTTGTTTAAGATTATATTTTTCAATCAGTTTCAGATATTTATCTTTGTTGTCGTAAAATTCTCCGGCAACAATCAACTTTACCTTTAATTTTTCTTTCACTTCCGCCATTGCTTTAAGCAATACATCCAATCCTTTGTACTCGCGAATCAAGCCGAAAAACAACAGTACATTTTCGTCATTTATTCCCAAGTATTTTTTCGCTTCGTATTTATCCACAGCTTCCCCGAAACTCGAATAAACCGGATGGAACAAAACTTTGTATTTTGCAGAAGGTAAAAACTTTAATAATTCATCCTTAACTTTTCCGGAAAGCAAAATAAAATAATCGATTTTCTTCAAAAAAAATTTTGTTAAAAAAGCATCACCAGGTTTACTTTCGTGCGGAACAATGTTATGACAAATTGCCAATGTTTTCACACTACTGTTTTTCTTAACAATTTTGGCAACCGTACCGAAAGCCGGTGCAAAAAAGGGCATCCAGAAATTGAAAATTAGTAAGTCTGGATTCTCACTCTTAATCAGTTTACCTGTTTTTTTCCAGCTAAACGGATTGACCGAATCCAAAACCCTTTTGCTTTTTATCGACGGTTCGTTTTTATCCGGTTCCATTTGGGTTTTACCGGGAAATAAAAGACCGGGATATTGTCTTGTAAAAGTATAAACGCTTACGTTATTTCCTTTTTCCAAATTTTTGGCAAGTAGGTTTGTAAAATTTGCAATACCACCGCGGAACGGATAAGCCGCCGAAAGGATTACGATTTTCATTAATCACAAATTCGTTTTCTATTGGCAATCTTATTTAATTTTATCATCGTGCCGGCTCATTTTCTGTCTTTTATGGAATAATCTTTATCGTACGGAGAGTTATGAACCATAATTTCACCCAGCAAACCGACGGAGAAAAATTGTATGCCCACGATAATCAACAAAATAGCAAGAAAAAACAACGGGCGGTTTTTAATATATTGATTTTCAAAGAACCACTCGTACGTAAGGTATGCGTTTATTAATATTCCAATTAAGAAAAATATTCCGCCTACCAGTCCGAAAACATGCATAGGCCGCTGAATATACCGGGTGGTAAATATCACCGTAATTAAATCCAAAAACCCTTTGAAGAACCTCGATATACCGAATTTGGTTTTCCCGTAACGCCGCGGATGGTGTTTTACGACTATCTCACCCACTTTGAACCCTTTCCAATCGGCCAATACCGGAATGTAACGGTGCAACTCTCCGTGAATATCCAATTCTTTCACCACCTTTTTGCGGTAAGCTTTTAATCCGCAATTAAAATCGTGAATCTTAATTCCGGTTAACAATCTGGTAACATAATTAAAAAACCGGGATGAATATTTTTTCACAAACGGATCGAACCGTATTTTTTTCCAACCGGAAACCAGATCGTAACCTTCTTCCAATTTTTTTAGGAGGTTTGGAATCTCTGCGGGATCGTCTTGCAAATCGGCATCCATCGTAATTACCACATCGCCTTTTGCGTTTTTAAACCCGATATCCAATGCAGCTGACTTACCATAATTTTTTCTGAATGAAATATAACGGATTCTGTTATCGTTGCGCGCCAATTCTTTTATGATGCTAAAAGATTTATCGGTGCTTCCGTCGTCCACAAAAAGAATTTCATAATCGATTTGCAGTTTTTCAACCGATTTTCTTATCTCTTGAACCAAAGGTTTGAGCGATTCTTCTTCATTAAACAGCGGGACCAAAACCGAAATTTTTTTGAAATTAAATTTCTTCACCTTCACCGCTTTATTCTGATTGTTTTCTTTGGAAGAATTTTTGTGTCTGTTGTAATTCTTATTATAATATTTTCTTCTCTGGGAATTGGACTTTGAGTTTTGAACTTTTTTGTTTTGATAACCATTCTGGGATTTTTTTTGTGATGAATTATTTCCAGAACCACTCTGTCCGTTTTTATCCTTTTTTTCTACGTCATTTTTCTGCATATTCTCTGTATCTTATTCAATTAATAAATATTATTTTCAAAGTTAATCGAATATATTTCTAAAATCAATTTGCTTTTATTCAGGATGAAACAATGGGCGGAATAATTTTTTGGGCAATAATCCGGACGGCAATACTGATTATATTACTTTGGGTTTTCAGCGATTGGTTCGAATACAAATATTGGTGGGCAATTTTAAGCCTTACCGTTTACGGATTTATCATTCATCCGGCGGTTGTTCAATACAAATTATTTTTGGCGAAAAATAGAGAAGTTCTCACAAACACGTTATGCTCCTCATGTAAACATTTCGACGAAACCGCAGTTTTATGTTTGAAATACGACAAGCATCCCACAAAGTATGATATCCCGTGCGAAGGCGCCGAATGGGAACCGGAGTAACTGTTTATAATCCTAAACTAAATAATTCCGTTTTCGAATATAAATATTAAACATCGGGAAAGTTCTATGCGTTTTTTCAACAAAGGTGAAACTTTGGCATACGAAGGTGAACCGGCGGAAACATTATTCGTTCTACAAGACGGAAAAATCGGTATTTTCAAAAACAACAAATTGATAACCGAAATTTCCGGCAAAGGTTCGATAATAGGCGAACTGTCGTTAATCCTCAATCAAGAACGTTCCGCATCAATAATTGCACTTGAAGATTCTTCCGTACTTGAAATTAAAGTTACCGCTGAAGACCTTATTGTTAAATATCCCGAAGTGGCTCTTCAAATTTTAAAAAATCTCGCAAAACGGCTTGTTAAAACAACCAACCAATTATCGGAATTAAAAAACAATTTACCGGACTAATCGGTACAAAAATTCAAGCAGACCGGCCGATATCAATTTTGAAATAATTTTCATAAATTGGCGTCGATTACCAATATAAAAAGGAATAACGATTGGAACGGAAATTTTATATTCTAAAAGCAGGATCAATCAATAATTTAAGTTTAAAAGAAGGAGAACTGCCGGAACCCGCAGAGTACGAAATAACCGTTGAAATAAAATCAATCGGTTTGAACTTTGCCGATATTTTCGCCATGCTCGGAATTTACAGCGCCACACCAAAAGGGAAATTTATTCCGGGACTCGAATATTCCGGCATTGTGTTGAAAAAAGGAAATTCGGTTCACAACGTTTCCGCGGGAGATAAAATAATGGGATTAACCCGCTTCGGGGCGTATGCCACGCACCTCAACATTGATGCAGATTATGTTGTTAAATTACCAGTAGAATGGAACTTCGAGGAAGGTTCGGCTTTTTTGGTAAATGTTTTAACTGCGTATTATGCTTTGATTGAATTGGGCAATATTCAAAACGGTCAAACCGTATTAATTCACAGCGCTGCAGGCGGAGTGGGAATTTACGCAAACCGGATTGCAAAAAAATTCAACGCTTACACAATCGGTACAACGGGCAGTCCCGCAAAAACAGATTTGTTAAAAAAGGAAGGTTATAACGATTTTATTGTGCGGGACAAAAATTTCAAACAGGTGTTGCAAGAAAAACTGGCAAACAGGGAATTGAATTTAGTACTTGAATGCATCGGCGGAAAAATATTTAAGCAAAGCTACGAAATGGTTGCACCGCAAGGCAGATTGATTACTTACGGCTCGGCAAATTTTACTCCCGCAGGAAACAGATTGAATTTATTCAAGGCGGTTTACAATTATTTAACCAGGCCCAAAATCGATCCGCTTAAAATGATTAACACCAACCGTTCGGTAATGGGATTCAATTTGATTTGGCTTTGGGATAAGAAAAAACAATTTGCACAAATGTTAAACGAAATAGAAAAATTAAACCTTGAAAAGCCGGTTACCGGTAAAGTATTTACATTCGAAAATTTACCAAGTGCGGTAAAATATTTACAATCGGGCAAATCGACGGGGAAAGTTGTGGTGAAAATATAATAGGGGTTGCACCGGATTTGCTCCGGCACAACCTTTATTATTTAATTATTAAACATCATAATACAACGAAAATTCGAACGGATGGGGTTGCAGAGCCATCGGTTGAATTTCGTTTTCTATTTTATAATTTATCCAAGTTTCAATCACATCTTCGGTAAACACATCGCCTTTAAGCAAATATTCGTGATCATTTTCCAAGGCTTTTATCGCGTCGCTCAGAGTTGCCGGGGTTGACGGCACATTCTGCAGTTCTTCGGGATCTAGATCGTAAATATTTTTATCCAACGGTTCACCCGGATCAATTCTGTTCATTATTCCGTCCAGTCCGGCCATCAACATTGCGGAAAAAGCAAGATAAGGATTGGAAGAAGGATCGGGGCAACGGAATTCTATTCTTTTGGCTTTCGGACTTGAAGAATAAAGCGGAATTCTTACTGCGGCGCTTCGGTTTCTTTGTGAATAAGCAAGATTAACCGGAGCTTCGAAACCCGGGACAAGACGTTTGTAGGAATTTGTTGTCGGATTTGTAAAAGCCAATAAAGACGGTGCATGTTTTAATATTCCGCCGATAAAGTAAAGTGCTGTTTCGCTCAATCCGGCATAACCGTTTCCGGCAAAAAGCGGTTTGTTCTTTTTCCATAAACTTACGTGAACGTGCATACCGCTTCCGTTATCGCCCATAATCGGTTTGGGCATGTAAGTTACGGTCTTGCCGTTTTTGCGTGCCGTGTTCTTCACAATATATTTGAACAACAACAGTTGGTCGGCGGCTTTCAGCAACGGTTGAAACCTCAAATCTATTTCGCATTGACCGCCGCTTGCAACTTCGTGATGCTGAGCCTCAACCGGAATTCCTATATCCATCAAATTCATCACCATCTCGTTTCTCAAATCGTTGAGCTGATCGGTTGGCGGTACGGGGAAATATCCTTCTTTGTAACGCGGTTTGTAACCAAGGTTCGGATTTTCTTCGCGACCGGTATTCCATCTGCCTTCAACGGAATCGACTTTATAGAAGGAACCGTTTGGCGCCGAATCGAAGCGTACGTCGTCGAATACGAAAAATTCGGCTTCAGGTCCGAAGTAAGCCGTATCGGCTATCCCCGTCGACTTCAAATATTCAACCGCTTTTTCCGTAATGCTGCGCGGGCATCGCGAATATTTTTCTTTGGTTGCCGGTTCGTGTACGTTGCAAATTAAACTTACTGTTGGCGCTTCGATAAATTTATCAACAAACATCGTTTCGGGATCGGGAATAATTAGCATATCGCTTTCGTTAATTTTTTTCCATCCGCGTATTGAAGAACCGTCGAACCCGAAACCGTCTTTGAAAGAATCGGCTGTTAATTCACTCGCGGGTACAGTAAAATGTTGCCACAATCCCGGGAAATCCATGAATTTTAAATCTACAAATTTGATTTTGTTGGTTTTGATAAAGCTTAGCACTTTATCCACAGCTGTTTTACTCTTTGCCATTTCTTAACTCCTTCAGATTTTTATTTTTGTAGTTTCCTTTTTTGTTGATAATACAAAACTTGAAATTGTTCTAATTACACCGGGCCACGATTGGATTTTGCTTAAAAGTTTTTCCAGGGCGCCGGTATCTTTTACTACAACTTTTAATATATGCGAACCTTCACCCAAAACGGAATAACATTCCAATATTTCCGGTGTATCTTCAACTTTATCGGCAAACTTTTTATAAAATTTTGATGATTCCATTACAACGGTGATAAATGCCATCAAATCGTATCCGAATGCCTTTCTATTCAATTTTGTGTAATAACCTTCAATTATTCCTTTTTCTTCCAGTTTGTTCAACCTGTCGCTCAACGAAGGCAACGACAAACCGACAGCTTCGGCTAACACGCTACGCTTGGTTCTTCCGTTATCTTGTAAGATGTTCAGTATTTTCTTATCCAAATTATCCATTTTGCCTTAGTAATTAAGTGATTATCGTAAACTTGACTGCAAAATTAAGGGACAATGTTTATTTTGTCAAATATTTTTTCAAAATTTTTCATTTTTTTTACAAAAATGTGATTCCCATCAAATATTTCCGTGCAAATATCAGACCAATTGTCGGATTTGAATTAATTTAGTTTAAAGTAAAAAAGAAAGGCGAAGTTTATTTATCAGTTTGTTTGATGATTCCAAAAGGCGTAAACGGGTTTTTTTCCGATTTAATCCGTTCAAACAAATCCAAGTTTTTCTGTGGGCGGGGCAACAATTTGTGATAGAGATGATATTGCACGGCAATGTTGTTTAACGATTTAACTTTAACACCGCTTAACTCAAGTCTGTATTGAACATCGGAGTCTTCACCGATCGACGGCGCTACGTAACGTTCGTCGAAGCCATTTATTTCCAAAAAATCCTTTTTATGAATGGAAAAATTGCTTCCGAGTAAACCCCGTTTTTTATTATTTGCAAGATTTCTCAGAAATTTATTTCTAAAATAAATTCCCTTCTCCACATAATTCGATTTTCCGAACAGACCGTCAATCAATAACTTCAACTGTTTCTTTTCCAAATAATAATTGCCAATCAATTCCGGGGTGAGTTGTTTTGTTAATTTTTCCGAGAGGTTTACGCGTCTTCCGGTCAATACGGTTTTACTTTCGCAATTTATATAATGTTCTTCAACAAATTTTGAATGCGGGATGCAATCCGCATCGACAAAAAGAAGATATTCCGCTCCGGCAAGTTCAATTGCCCTGTTCAATATTCTGTTTTTTCTGAATCCTTTGTCTTCTTGCCAAATATGCACAATTTCAAGGTTATAGCTTTTTAATAATTCTTCCAGTTGTTCAACCGCTTGGGGTTCCGAACCGTCATCGGCAATAATAATTTCAAAATCTTTAAAACTTTGAATACCGAATCCGGCAAGCACCAAATTCAGATAATCGATTTTGTTATAAAACGAAAGGATGACGGTTACCGCGGGCATATTAATTTTTATCCAATATAATTTTCATTCACCGTAAATTTATTAAAAAATTAACCGATAATAGAGCAAATAAAAAATTCACTTAAAATTTTTGAAAAATCACTTTGGAAAATAATTTTTCGTTTGTTTTCGGTATCGCAGTATCATTCATATTTTTCATCGGGATATTTATTTTCCTTATAAAGAAAAATGTTTTCGGAACGGCGGAAAATACGGCAAATAGCGGTAATCAGAACCAACCGTCCGGACCGGAAACCAATGAAGACCGCGGTGACGACGGTTTGATTAACGAACTTAAACGGGAAAATAAAAATTTAAGTGCAAAGCTCGCCTTCCTCGAAGTGAAAATGGAAAAAATGGAAGGCAAAATAAAAGAACTTAAAGAAACCAACCAAAGTTTGGAAGAACATTCAAAACAACTACATCAGAGTAAAAGGAAACTTGAAGAACTGCAGCTCCAAAAAGACGAACTTTTTTCAATTATCGTACACGATTTGAAGAACCCTGCTTCGGCAATTAAAAATTTCATCGAGCTGTTGGAATCATACGACTTAAATGCACAAGAACAACAGGAAATTATGAGCGGACTGTTGGAAACTTCGACGCATATTTTGAGTCTTGCCGACGAAGTATCGAAAATAATGAGTGTTGAAAAATCGAATTTCAAACTTGAACTCGGTTTACACAACATTAACGATGCCGCCCAGAGCATCGTTCAACGGAACCTTCCTTTTGCCCAAAAGAAAAAAATTAAACTTACATTCACTAAAGATGAAAGTCTGCCGGATATAAGCATGGACTTCAATAAAATAAAAGATGTAATTGACAACTTTGTGAATAACGCTATAAAATTTGCACCTCAAAATGCACGCGTTGAAGTTATTACTAAAAAAGAAAACGATAATATTTTAGTTGAAGTTATCGATAACGGATTCGGACTATCGCAAGAAGATATTCAACGCGCATTCGAAAAAGGCTCCAAACTCAGCACAAGACCAACCGGAGGGGAAAGCAGTTCGGGTTTGGGATTGTGGATTGCGAAACGAATAATAGAAGAACATAAAGGTAAAGTTTGGGTCAAAAGTAAACAAGGCGAAGGTTCAACTTTCGCATTCTCGCTCCCGCTTGCCTGATTCTGTTAAACTCACCACCAAGGCACTTACTACTAAAACAAATTGAGACATTTTTAAAATAATTCAAAAAAAGTGTTGCATTTTCTTCTTTCGTTCTTATTTTTACCGATATGGATTCAATAAAATATGTATTAAAAAGAAACATAGCCTATAAATTTTAATTAAATTTTCGAAGATGATTTATATAAAAGATTTTTTATCGTGTTTACAACTCAAAGAAAAATAACCAGTTAGGGAATTTAACTTTGGCAAGTGTAACAAAATAATATTTCTCATTATGTTACAAACTGGAATTTAGAATTCTGTGAACAAAATTGAAAACAAAAATACCTCGCACACAAACGCATTACCGGAAAACGCCGGTTTGGCTAACGAGTTTTTATTGCTTGCCGGACTTTCCAAAGATGTTATTTTCATGCTTAACGGCGAAGGATTTTTTACTTTCATTAATGAAAACGGTGCAAGACAACTCGATTACTTCCCCGACGAACTCGCCGGTAAACATTTGTTCGACTTGATAAGTGAAAAAGACAGATTAGCTGTTTCCGAAGCATTTAACAAAATTTTATCCGAAAAAACCGAAACGGTTTTTCAAACGGAAGCAGTTTCAAAATTCGGAAATAATTTAACTTTTAATATTAAAGCAGTGCCGATAGTAAAAGACGGCAAAGTTGAGGGATTGATTGCAATCGCATACGATGTAACTAACTTGGGAAAAGAAGAAAAAAAATTAAAAGAACTGAACGCCAAATTAATTGAAGCGAACAGAATCATTTCGATAGAACGCGACCGGGCAAAACAGAAAATTTCCGTTTTGGAAGAATTGAACAGTTTGAAAAGCGACTTCATTTCCAATATGTCGCACGAACTCAGAACACCGCTTGCATCAATCGTCGGCTTCTCCGAAACCATTGACGCCGATACGGAATTAACTGCGGATAAAATCAAAGAGTTCAACAAAATCATTCTGGATGAAAGCAAACGTCTTGCAAAATTAATCGATGATATTCTCGATTTTTCAAAATTGGAGAGGGAAAAAGAACCGTTATTCAAAACTGAATTCGACTTGATTTTATTGTTGAAAACAATCTCTAAAGAATTCCGTGAAGCCGCAGCAAACAAAAACATTTCCTTCTCACTCGAAATTCCCGAAGCCGAAATCAAAATTTTTGCAGACAAAGAAAGAATAACCAAAGTAATTAAAAATCTACTTTCAAATGCCGTTAAATTTACCGATTCCGGAGGAAGAGTAACATTGATAGTTCAAGATTTTCTGAAAGAGACCGAAATAATTGTTAGCGATACGGGAATCGGTATTCCGCAAGAGGAGATTCCGTATATATTTGAAAAATTCCGTAAACTCGAAACCCGCGGGAAAAGTACCAAAAGTACGGGCTTGGGTTTGGTTACCGCGAAAAAAATAATTGACTTACATAAAGGATTAATAAGAGTAAAAAGCGAAATAAATAAAGGTACGACCTTTATAATACGGCTTCCAAAAAAATAAAAACAAAAGGGAGAGAAAATTGGACAAAACAATTTTCATAGTTGACGACGAAGAATCAATTCTGAAACTTTTAACGCATTGGGTAAAAAACGAGTGGAAATACAACGTTAAGACTTTTACAAACGGAAACGATTTGCTCGACAGCCTTTACGAAGGTCCTGATCTTGTTCTGCTCGATATAATGTTGCCCGATATAAGCGGAGTGGAAGTTTTAAAAAGAATCAAGCGGAGTTACAAAAACCTGCCGGTGATAATGCTTTCGGCGCAAGGCAGTATAGACGTTGCGCTCGAATCAATCCGCTCCGGTGCATACGATTATTTTCCGAAACCGGTCGATAAAAACAGGCTTCAACCGGCAATTAAAAATGCAATTACCAATTACGATTTGCAACGGCGTGTTGACGAACTTAAAGGCGATTTGCAAAAAGAATTCAGTTTCGACAATATCATTTCAGCCGATAAGAAAATGCAAGAAGTGTTCAGAATGGTCACAAAAGTTTTGGATAATTCGATAACAGTTCTTATACACGGCGAAAGCGGAACAGGTAAAGAATTAATTGCAAGGGCAATACATTACAACGGAGTAAGAAAAGACGCTCCGTTCGTTGTGGTTAATTCTGCATCAATTCCGCGCGAACTTCTCGAAAGCGAATTATTCGGTCACGAAAAAGGTTCGTTCACCGGGGCTTACCAACGGAAAATAGGAAAATTCGAACTCGCAAACGGAGGAACTATTTTTCTCGATGAAATCGGTGAAATGGAAATGTCGCTCCAAGCTAAAATACTTCGCGTAATTCAACAAAGGGAATTCGAAAGAGTGGGCGGAACGGAAACAATTAAAACAGACGTCCGGATAATTTCCGCTACAAACCGCAATCTGAAAGAAATGGTGAAAAACCGTGAATTTAGAGAGGATTTATATTACCGTTTGAGTTCATTCCCAATTTATATTCCACCTTTGCGTGAACGGCGCGGTGATATTGTCATTCTCGTAAATCATTTTCTTAAAGTGTTCAACGAGAAACTCGGTAAAAATGTGAAAGGCTTTACCAAAGCCGCATTGAAACTGCTGTACGATTACGAATGGCCCGGAAACGTAAGGGAACTGGAAAACACAATTGAACGTTGTATAATTCTAACCGACCATGATAAAATTGACGTTGACGTTCTTCCGCCGCAAATACTGAACGCCGACGGAAGTTCCAGCTTCTATTCAGATGTTCCGCTCTTCGATGACAATTCCCCCATCATACCATTTGAAAAATTAAAAGCCGAAGCAATTAAACACGCACTCCGCGTAACCAAAGGAAACATTGTTGAGGCTTCAAAAAAATTGAACGTTGGCAGGGCAACCTTGTACAGATTGATGGAAAAATACAACATTAAATCAAAACGGGATTAGTTATGCCGGACTCGCCCAACTATAAAATATTACTGGTAGAAGACGAGGAAAATATCGCCAAGCTTTTTCAATTCAGCTTCAAACGTTCCGGTTATGTTTGCGAATGGGCGGAAAACGGAATCGACGGTTTGGAAAAACTGAAAACATTCAAACCCGATATCATTGTAAGCGACATTATGATGCCCGAAATGGACGGTCACGAATTCAGAAAAAAATTATTGGAAAATGAAGAGTTGAAAACAATCCCGTTTGTATTTTTAACCGCAAAAGGCGACGAGACGGACATACTTGAAGGTTACGATTTGGAAATTGAAGATTACATAGTTAAAACTTCAAGTCCTAAAGTTGTTACTGCAAAAATAGGCGCCATATTAAAATCGAAGAAAAAAGAAATGGACAAAGCGGTAAATGAAGTGCAACAAGCGGCTTCAAAAATGGGAGCGAAAGTTGTACCCGATGAATTTCCCGTTTTCGAAGGCTATCGGATTGAGCATTGGCACGTGCCGTTCAAAAATGTTCCGGGCGGCGATTTTATAGATTATTTTAATCTTGACGATGACAATTTAATTGTTGTACTCGGCGACATTATGGGAAAACGCTGGGGCGCGTGGTATTTTGCAGTTGCCTATGCGGGTTACGTCCGCAGTGCAATCCGCTTCGTGTTGGATTCCGGCGAAAACTTCTCTGCCGCAAGCATTCTGAACAAAGTGAACGATGCCGTTTACAAAGACGAAAGACTTTCCGAAGTGTTCATTACACTTTCGGTAATAATGATTAACAAAAAAGAAAATACCGTTTATTACAGCGGAGCGGGGGATTTACCGCTGCTTCATAAATCCAACGGCGAAGTTAAAAGTATCCGTTCCAACGGCGTTTTGCTCGGCTTTATGGAAACCGGCGATTACGAAGATATAAAATTTAATCTTGAACCAAACGATATACTTTTCATAACAACGGACGGAATTACGGAATCGAGAAATCCCGCAGGTGAATTTTTCGGTGAAGCGGGCTTAAAGAACATTCTTGCCAATCTCTCCGGTGATGAAAACCCCGTTTCCGCAGTAAAGGAAAAATTCACGCAATTTACCGGTGGAAATTTTGAAGACGATGTTAGCTTGATTAGCATTAAACGCCTTGCTTGATAATTTTGCATGGCCATTCTCTTCCTCAATCATTTTTATACAAAATTGGAATAAGTTAAAATATTTGAATATTATTCGAGTCAAAAATTTATCATTTATGAAAATCAAAGGACTGAAATGAGAAATAAATTCATTTTTATTTTTTTATTGTTCACCACCGTTCTGCTTGCACAAAATAAAAACGGACTTACAAAAGAAAAATTACTTGCCAAAATGGACAGTCTGCAAAACCTTAGAGCTGAGCTCCTTACACAAAAAGCAATGCTCAATTCGGAAATAGACAGTCTGCGCGAAGAATCCACTGCACTCGATGCAAAACTACGCACTGCACTTCGAAAAATTTACAGAAAACGATACGGCAGAAAAATAGGCGACAGAATTCTTGATAAACAAATTTGGAAAGGAATGACCGAACGGATGCTGCGCGACAGTTGGGGCGAACCCGACAGAATTACCCGCAACAAAGAAAAATGGGGTTTGTTTACACAGTGGTATTACGGTAAAATTACGTTTTATTTTAAAGACAGAAAACTTGTCGATTGGGAAGAGAGAAAGTAAGATATTCCCGCCTTCCCCAACCCGGCAACTTAAAGAAAATTTCCGCAAACACGGATTACTTGGAAAGATGAGGAAATTACATTTATTTTATTAAACAAACAATTTCACCATCAAAACAGTTAAAGCCACAAAATAACCAATTCCCATGTAAAACTTAATCATGTTGATGCTTCGTGCCCTTTCAACACTGCTGATTAATTCTTCGGGGTTATCTTTTGCTTTAATTGAGTCTAAAACTACTGAAAAATGATTTGACATAACGAATTTCCTTTTTTTATGAATCCTTATGTCAAATTATCGGCAGGTTCAGGCGGAAGTTTAACTTTTTCGTGAAAAAAAAAATTCCAAAATGTACCTTTCCGGGAAAAAACGGCTCTTTTTGTGATGCGGATTACTTTCCACCAAAAAGGAATGTATTAAAGCGGGTCAACCCATTTGCCGTCTTCTTTAATCAATTCGATTAATTCGTCAACGGCTTTACCGGAATCGATATTCTTCCGCACGATTTCTTTACCTTTGTAAAGCGTAATTTTGCCAACACCGGAACCTACGTACCCGTAATCGGCATCGGCCATTTCACCGGGACCGTTCACAATGCAGCCCATAATTCCGATTTTCACACCCTTCAAATGCTCCGTGCGTTTTCTTATTTTTGTAGTCACCTCAACCAAATCGAACAACGTTCTGCCGCAAGAAGGGCAAGCAATGTATTCCGTTTTGGTAATTCGTGCACGCGCCGCTTGAAGAATTCCGAATAAAGTTTTGTTCACGGCAACGGTTTTGCCACCGTCTGTTTTCAAATCGTTTAACCCGGCTGCAACCCAAACGCCGTCTCCGTATCCATCAATCAGCAGACTGCCCAAATCCGTTGAAGCGTAAAGTCTGAATTCATCAAGTGTAATTCCGGTATAGCTTCTGCTTAAAACCACCGGATTTTTTATTCCCTTGCTTTCCAATTCGAAAAACATTCTTCGCTGTTCGGCCATTCCGTGCATGTTCGCCGTGGTAAAAACGAAAACCACACCGGGTTTGTTTGCGGCATAATTCAAATTGTCCGTGAAAATATCGCCAATTGAGAGCCAAACAAAACTCAGTACTTCCGAGAGGTCATTGTTTGTTACGTAATCTTTCAATCCAATCAAAGGAAAAGCGTTTTTCTTTTCTTGCAATTCCTTCCAGGTTTCATAATCGTAAATGGCTTTTAGTGATTGCGGAAGTTCGATTTCCGGAATATTAGCGCCCAAATAAATGTAATCGGCAGCCGAGTCCGACATTTCCCACTTATCGGTACCGGGCAAATATTTGAAACCGATTCCCGCCAGATCCGGAAAATTTTTCACTCCGGTTTTTGAAAAATCGGCTACCACAACCGGCACATTACTTCCGCCGATATTTTCAACTTCGAAGGATTCCCTGCGTTGGTATTCGAACGGATTTTTCGTAACGGTTTCAACCGGCGGAATTTTAGAATGACCGGCTCTGTGTTTATATCTTTCAACAAGCGCTTTGGCAACCGGGATTTCCGCTTCCGGCTCTTCGGTAAGTGACACACGGATTGTATCGCCCAAACCGTCTTCAAGCAATGCACCGATTCCGAGTGCCGATTTAATTCTGCCGTCTTCACCGTCTCCGGCTTCGGTTACCCCGAGATGAAGCGGATAATTCCTGCCGGTCTCCATCATTTTGTGAACCAGTAATCTGTAGGCTTGAACCATTATTTGCGGATTGCTCGCTTTCATTGAAAGAACAATATCGTAATAATTATGATCTTCGCAAATTCTTACAAATTCCAAAGCAGATTCAACCATTCCCAGCGGAGTATCGCCGTAACGGCTCATAATCCGGTCTGAAAGCGAGCCGTGGTTTGTGCCTATCCGCATTGCGGTTCCGTATTCCTTGCAAATTTTAACCAGCGGGGAAAACCGTTTGTAAATTCTTTCCAGCTCCGCTTCGTATTCCGCATCGGTATATTCAATTTGCTGGAATTTCTTTTTATCGACGTAATTACCCGGATTTACCCTCACTTTTTCAACAATGCGTGCAGCAACTTCGGCAGCGTTCGGTGTGTAATGAATATCGGCAATAAGAGGAACATCGTATCCGCGTTTTCTCAATTCTTCTTTGATGTTTTTAAGATTTTCCGCTTCTTTCAAACTTGGCGCGGTTATTCGCACGTATTCGCAACCGGCTTCCACCATCCGTATCGATTGTTCAACTGTTGCAACCGTATCCATTGTGTCGGTGGTTGTCATCGATTGCACCCGTATGGGGTAATTGCCGCCTAACGGCACATCGCCAATGTTAACAACCCTTGTTTGAAATCTTGAGTATTCCGTAAGACTGTTACAATATTGAAATTTATCTATCATAAATTTTTTCATCCGTAAGTTCTTCCGTATTTGAGAAGCTCGGCAATCTTCATACCGAATTCAACTGCGGCATACGGACCTTGGGCTGTGATGATATTTCCCGCCACCACAACATTACGATCGATGTAAACCGCTCCTTCCCTTTCCAATTTATCTTTATCTTTTGGGAAACAAGTTGCTTCCTTTCCGTTTAGCAAGCCGGCACGGGCTAAAATTAACGGAGCGCTGCAAATAGCCGCTGTTAATTTTCCCGAGTTGCAAAATTTCCCGGCTGTTTTCCACAAAAAATTATTGTCCCAGTAATTCAACACTCCGGGTCCGCCCGTAAAAACTATTCCGGCAAAATTATTCACATGAATATTGAAAAAAGAAACATCGGCTTTAACCTTCATTCCTTGGGTTCCGGTACATACCGTGTTTGCATCGGAGCCAATAAATACGTTAAGCCCGTTTCGTTCCAAAGTATTTTTAGTTCCCAAAAATTCCTGCTCGTTGAAATTTTCCGCGGGAACAATAATCAATATGCTTTTGGTCTGTACCACATCTGCCGGATTTATTTGATTTTGAATTCCCGTAAATATAACAATAACCGTTTTCAATTAAAAAACGGAGGGGACCGGAAATCCGCAATAGAAAAATTTAATAAACTACTCAATAAAAAATATTGCAGCGGAGAAAGCGGAATTTTACGAAAAACATTTGAAATTCGGAAAACAAAATTTATATTATAAGTATGCGAATACCGGAAGATAAAATAGAAGAAATACGCAGTTCGGTCAATATTGTCGATTTCATATCGGGGTACGTACAACTGAAAAAACGGGGGAAAAATTACGTTGGACTTTGCCCGTTTCATCAAGAAAAAACCCCGTCGTTTACCGTAAGCGAAGAAAAACAAATTTTTCACTGTTTCGGATGCCACGCCGGCGGCAACGTTTACAAGTTTTTGATGGATTACAAAAGCATTTCATTTGTGGAAGCAGTTCAAGAAGTAGCCGATTACGCCGGGATTTCACTCGAGTATGAAAAAGCAGCGGACGACAAAAACAAAGACCTTATAGAAGAATTGTACGAAATCAACATTCAAGCGGCGCGTTATTTTTCGGAAAATTTGCTGAAGAGAACCGAAGGCGAAATTGCAAGAAACTATTTTGAAAAGAGAAATATTAAACTAAAAACTCAAAAAATATTCGGACTTGGTTATGCACTTCCGGTTTGGGACGATTTCGTAAACTTCTGCAGGGAAAACAATATCGATTTGGCAAAAGCAAAACAACTCGGTTTAATCGATGCAAAAGAAGGCGGAAAGTTTTACGATAAATTCAAAGGCAGAATAATTTTCCCAATCTTTTCTCCAAACGGCAGGGTAATCGCCTTCGGAGGAAGAATTTTGGAAAAGACAGACAGAGCCGCAAAGTATCTGAATTCACCCGAATCGGAAATTTATCTCAAACGGAAATCACTTTATGGCCTTTATCATTCCAAAGAAGAAATCCGTAAACTCGATAAAGCAATTCTCGTTGAAGGTTACATGGATTTGATTTCACTTTACCAATACGGCATCAAAAATGTGGTTGCCTCTTCTGGAACTTCACTTACGGATGAGCAAGCGAGACTGCTTTCCCGCTACACAAAAAATGTAATTGTAATTTTCGATGCGGACGTTGCCGGACAAAAGGCATCGATGCGGAGTATTGAAATTTTACTTAAGCAAGATTTCGATGTTAAAATTTTATCACTTCCCGAAAATGAAGACCCGGATTCATTCGTACATAAATACGGTAAAGAAGAGTTCGAAGAATATATACACAAAGCAAAAAACTTTTTGGAATATCAAACCGAACAATTTGAGAAAGCCGGAGCATTTGAAGATCCCAAAACCTATGCAGAAGCAATACGTGAATTGGTTAAAAGCGCTGCACTGGTAACGGATGAATTGAGACGAAACTTATTAATCAAATCAATTGCACGTAAATTCGGTCTGCGCGAAAAATTAATTGAATCGGAATTGGAAAAAATAAGCGCCAAGACGAAACGCTCCTCTCCAATCAAAACACAGGAGACAAGAGGAAAAATCCCCGGTACGGAAATCAGAACCACAACAAACGGAATTGAGAAAAGAATAAGCACGGTGGAGCGGGAACTTCTTGTTTTGCTTTTCGAAGGAAAGGAAGAAGTTGTCAAGTTTATATTCGATCATATTTCACCTGATGATTTTACAAACAAAAAAATAAAAGAATTGGCACACCTTGTTTTCGAAGGACTGGTTGATGGAAACGTTTCAACGGCTTATCTGGTAAGTAAAATTGACGATGAGAAAATCCGGAATTACGTTCTCACGCTTACATTAACCGAAGAGCCGATCAGTTCAAAATGGTCGGAAATGTCTTTCAACGGCGGGCTTGAAAAAGATTCCCTTAAAATTGCCATGGATGCGGTGAAAAAATTCAAAACAAATAAAATCGATTATCAAATCAAACTCAAAAACGAAGAAATCAAAAAGCTATCCGATGAAACTTCAATAATCAATTTGCTTGCGGAAATAAAAGAATTGCAAGAGCAAAGAAAGCAATTAATAAAAGAATTTGAAGAAGATGAAAAAACCGGTTAAACCCAGCCGGGGTTACGTTAAATGTTAAAATATCCCAATTTATACGAAATTAACACCCGCGTTTGGATAAAACGTTTCGGGCATAACGTAAAGCTTGATGAAGTGCCGGAAGAATATTGGAAAAGCTTGGCGGCAAAAGGAATCGATTACATTTGGTTGATGGGCATTTGGAAAACAAACGGAAAAGCGGTTGAAAAATATTGCTTCGAGCCCGGATTGATTGAAGAATATTACCGTGCGTTGCCGGATTGGAAACCGGAAGATGTAATCGGTTCGCCCTATGCAATTGACGATTATGAAGTTAATCCCGCCTTGGGCGGGGAGAACAGCTTGAATAATCTTCGTGAAATTTTGCACCGGTACAATTTAAAATTGATATTGGATTTTATACCGAATCATTTCGGTGCGGAAAGTCCGCTCATAAAATCCCATCCGGAAATATTTTTGCAAGCGAACGAAGAAACTTACTTGAACGATCCGCACACCTACTACAAACCGGATAATTCCAATATTATTCTCGCACACGGGCGCGACCCGTTTTTCCCGGCTTGGCAAGATACTGTTCAAATCAATTACTTCAGTGAAACAGCAAGAAGATTTATGACCGGCAAGCTGATTGAAATTTCCGGGAAATGCGACGGGGTACGCTGCGATATGGCGATGCTGAACTTGAACCATGTTTTCCAAAATACTTGGGGAACGGTTATTTCAAAAGCAGGTTACCGTAAACCAGAAAAAGAATTTTGGGAAGATGCGATAAGTGAGACCAAAAAATACAAGAAAGATTTCCTGTTCATTGGTGAAGCTTACTGGGATTTGGAGTGGACACTTCAACAATTGGGCTTTGATTTTACGTATGACAAAAAGCTTACCGACAGATTAAAAATTTTCAATCCTTCCGCAGTCCGTTCACATTTGAACGCCGAATTCGAATACCAGAAAAAACTTCTTCGCTTCTTGGAAAATCATGATGAAGAACGCGCCGTGAAAATTTTAGGCTATAAACAATCGAAAGCAGCTGCGGTTATAATTTCAACCGTGATGGGAATGAAGCTTTATTACGACGGTCAGTTCGAAGGAAAAGCCGTTAAACTTCCCGTCCAACTCGGCAGGGAACCGGAAGAAAAAATCCGCAAAGGAATAAAATATTTCTATGAAAATCTTTTGAGCCTAACAAAAGATGAAATTTTCAAATGCGGCAAATGGGAAATGCAACATGTTTTCCCCGCCGGTGAAGGCGACAACACCTACGAGAATTTACTTGCATGGCTCTGGAAATACGGCAACGAACGAAGATTGGTTGTTGTAAATTATTCCCCTTATGTTTCTTACGGCAGAATTAAACCCGATGTTTCGGCTTATCCTGAAAAAATAAAATTTAATGATTTGATAAACGGAATAAAATATATCCGCGACAAAAATGAAATAACCGGTCCCGGCTTGTTTGTTAAACTTAATGAATACAAATACCATTTATTTAAATTTTGAGATATATTTTTTAATTGAATTGAACCGCTTTTGCGTCCAAATTTGTTAATTCTTTATCAATTGCATAGTTCAACGCAATGTTACAATTTTCACGGTAATAAAACTAATTCAAATAAAACGGGATAATACCTTTCACCCGCTCTTTCATTATTCCGTTACTAATATGTTTGGCTTTAACCAGTAAGGCATGCCTGCCCTTCGGCAAATTGCTTACCGGAATATAAGTTAAAAATCCGTACTCACCCGTTTTGTAATGCCTGTGTAAATACCACTCCGTTGTTCCTACCGATCGATTATCTATTTCCACTGTAAAAAATTCGTTCAGTGCTTTTTGGATTAGGGAATCGTTTTTATAATAATTTTCCAAAGTTCTTTCTCTAAGGAATTTCTTTACACCGTTTTTGGTGAATAATGAATCGAGCGTTTCATCATATTTCTTAGCATACACAACAAACAATTTTATAACATTGTCCGTAATAACATCCGATTGTATGGCAACGGTAATTATTCTATCGTTTTGTTCAAGCATATTTTCATATTGATACTTGTTGATTTTATTTAATGTTGAAATATTAAGATAAGAGCGTTCGTCGTAATTTAAAATATTGGGTAAGCCCATATTTTTAGTTAATCTGCTATTTTGCATTTCGGACAAGCTGATTTCAAAAGCGAGGAAAAAATAAACAACGAACAACCCGAAAACTTTCCAACGGTTTATATTGGAAATAAAAGCCAGGTATTCTTTTTGAAAAACAAAAGAAAGGGTTAACCATTGAAATAATTTGTAAACAGGATAATACAACTTGGAAAAAACCGGAAAATTCTTCAGTTTACCGAAAAACAACCAATCCAAAATGCCAATCATAATTAATATGACCAAAACGAGTAAAATTATTCCCGTAGTTTGAGTATAAACGGAAGGGGCAAGATAATATATGCCGAAAAAGAGAATCGCAAGGAAAAGAAATGACCCCGCCGTTAACAAAGTAACCATAATCGTAACGGAATAGGTAAGACTACAAACTCGTTCAAGCGCAATTATTCTTTCCGGAATACTTTTCGATTTTTCAATTTTCCGTCTGAAGTAATCCGAAAAAGATAATTTACCGAAATTTATTCCATCCGGAAATGCATAATTAATTCCCAAGAATGCCAGCCACAGCGATCTTAAAAGAAGCGTAACAATAAAACCGAGCAGCAATGCACGCGAAAAAATATAACCGCCGAAAAATAAAATAACCGGTTCCGCCCTTGGCATTGTGCTTTCACTAAAGTCGACAAAAAAATTTATCAAAACAGTTGGCAAATTATACAAAAACAGAATCAAGCCACTTGCTATAAGTATTTCGATTTGCCAGCTTTGCTCTTGAATTTTTATTATCCATTCCGGGAGTGATGTTTTTTCATCTTTCATTTTAATTCGAAAATTATTTTATAATAATAAAATATTGAAGCATCCGTTTTGCTTCGTCATACCGGGAACAGCCAAATATTGTTATAGTTTAAAATTTTTAATAATTACCGGAAAAGGGGTAATTTAGAGCAACCGGTTGTTATTGAATTTTTTCCACGGAACTTAATGAAAATAACTTCTGCAATTCTTTTTTCTTTCTGTTTTTCCAAATTCCTTTATGGTAAGCGTATCCGGCAATAAGCGGCATAGCCAAAGTGGCTTCGGAATAGACCATTTGCTCGTAGGTTGTTTCAACTTTTCCCCAAGAGCTGGCCTCTTTCAAAGTGGAACTTGAAAGTGCGCCGTCGCGAACATCGGCAACGGTAATTTGAATTGCATATTTGTGCATAGGAGCATCTTCTTGCAGAATATCTGCAGCAACAACAATGTCTTGCGTAAAGTTTTTGGGAACCCCTCCGCCTACCATAAATATTCCGGTTTCCTTACTGTTCAATTTTATTTGCGTAAGCTCAAGGAAATCTTTTCCCGAATCGAAAGAGACGTGGTTTACGGGATTTTTGGTTTGGTGCATAACAATGCCGAATCCGGCGGAGCAATCGGAAAATGCGGGAACGAAAATAGGAACATTGTTTTTATATGCAGCGTAAATCACACTGTCGTCCGTTTTAGGTCCGCCATGCTCTTCCAAATATTTTCCGAAGTGCCACAACAATTCCCTCGAGGAATAGGGACGTGGTTCCAAATTGTCAAAAATTCCGGCTGTTGTATCATCACAAATCCTTAACTCGTCTTCGTCGATAAACGTATCGTAAATTCTATCGATGTGAAGTTCACGCAATTCGTTATCGTCAACATAGGGCGAACCGATATAATGTTTGAAACCAAGTGCTTCAAAAAAATCCTGGTCAACCATAATCGCTCCGGTTGAAACGATTGCATCGACCATGTTATTTGTAATCATATCGTAAACCACTTTTTTCAAGCCAGCACTGAATAAACTTCCCGCTAATGTTAAAATCACCGTGGTATCCGTATCGCCAAGCATTTTTTCGTAAATTTTTGCTGCACGGTACAAATCCCTTGCGGAAAATGCCATGTGCTTCATCGATTCGACCAAATCGACAACGTTATGACGTTTTATATCGATATGTTCAATTGTTTCCTTTAAGAAATCTTTTTTTGTTGCCATATTCAAACCCCGTATTTTTCTTTACCGGAATATAAAAATTTTAATTCTAATTTATTATATGCCGGTCAAATAACCTGCAGCAGTAATAATTACAAAAAGGGCTCCGTATATAAACTCGAGTATTCCTATTTGTTTAACCGTCAGTTTTTCCGCAAATTTCGCAAATCCGGTTATTACCCTGACAAGAAGCAGTAAGACCGCAACCACAGATAAAAACGGCACCAAATCAACAACCGCCAATACAATTACGGCGATCAATCCGGCAACCGATATATAATAAATTCTTTTAATCTTAACTTTATGATGTTTAAGTTTATTTAATCTTTCATGTATAAAAAAGGTAGTAGGTACGGAACGGTTCAATAAAACTATAAAAAACGCAACAGCGGAAGGAACAGTCCAGCCGTCAATTAATACAATTGTTAATGCAATTAAGTCAATTGCAACCGGCCCGATTAATTCGGCATAAACGTTACGGGCAGAGTTAACGGTTTCGAGATATAAAAAATATAACATGAAAATTAACACAATTGCCAGCGGGAAAAGCAAATGAATATCTGTTTTTTTTATAACACCGAACATACAGAATGAGGCTGCGAAAAAATAAATTCCCAAAAATATTACGGCATTTTTTTTCAATGCTTTACTAGCAGCTTTGCGTAAAATGATACGCACCGGTTGATGCGCCAGAAATGCTAAAAAGGATGCGAGAGCAATCTGTAAACCTGCCGGACTAAAAGCAACGATTAAAGACAAAACCAGCGGTTCAAGTACAAATCCCCACGAACCATGTTCCCGGGGAAATGCCACGGCCTTAAAATTTGTATGATTATTTGCCAAGCTAAAACTTTCTTTTCTTTTGGAATACAAAATTATGTAACTCGTTTGCCAAATGGAAGAAAAGAATTTCATTGATTGGGAAAGCAAGAAGAGACCGCCCGGAGGATTTTCAGGCAGCCTCTTGTAAGAATTAAACGGACGGATTTGCAGCAGTTTTAAGTTGGGGTTTATAAATTGCACCTACAACAGCACCGTAAACGAAATGTGCAATTAAGCTGGCAAAAGCTAATTTGAGCGAACCAGAGAACAATCCGTCCGAGAAATTCATTCCTTGCATTACGGACATCATGGGCATGACAATCATTTGCGCCATAAACCACGGAATAATACCGAAAAGCATTCCTTTAACTATTCTATTTTCCGCACTTATTACGTTGTAAAATATCAACCCGAAAGAAACTGCAAGGAAAATTCCAATCATGAAATGCATAATCCAACCGATTGCAAGATTGCCACCGAACATTGAGCTTAACATTTTAGGAACATTCATATTGATGCCCATAAACTTTCCCATGAACATAAATAGCGTCATGGCTACAGTTCCGGCAATACCGGCCGAAACTGCTTTGGATAAAGAAAATACGTTTTTCATTTTTAACTCCGTTATTTGTGAATTTTCAACAGTAATGTAAAGCGGTTTCGCTTCCGGAACTGACAACCAGACGATAGTTCCGGCTCATTTTCCGCAATGATGTCGGCTATGCGTCATTAAATGCACTAAAAATAATTTCAGTCGGGTGAATTTAATTTTACGTTAATTTTCCGTATATTTTATTTTTTTACAGAAGGAGGAAAAGTAATGACAAGAATAAAAAATATAGTCCGTTTAGTTTTGACACTTGCTGTTTTTTTAACTTTGTCAAACTCAATACAAGCCCAAAAAGGATTTGAAGGGAAAATTAAATTCAAATCGGTTTCGGAAGACGGTAAAGAACACTTCATTGATTATTTTATAAAAGGGAACCAATTTAGAATCGAAATGCCCGGAGCAATGGGCGGTGCAATGATTGTAAACAAAGAAAAAATGACAATGCTTATGCCCGACCAAAAAATGTATATTGAATTTGAAATGGACAAGGTCAAGGAAAGTATCGGCAAAATAATGGAGAAAGCCGGTGAGGCAAAAGACCGGAAAAGTGACAGCGATTTCAAATTTGAAGATTGGGAAAAATACAAAACAGGAAAAACAAAAGAAATTTTCGGTCATGAATGCGAACAGTTAGTTTACAACGATGAAGAAACCGGCGAACAAGTCGAAGTTTGGTATGCAACAGACATGGGCGATTTCATGTTCGCTCAAAATCCGATGATGCCCAATTCGAATCTCGGATGGCAGGATAAAATCGGTACTACCGTTTTTCCTATGCAAGTTACGGTTAAAGATTCCAACGGAAAGGTAAAGGAAATCTTTGAAGTCGTTGAACTAAACAAAGAATCGTTGAGCGATTCCTTATTCGAAGTACCTGCGGGATTCCAAAAAATGTCGATTCCCGGAATGAATTTCAAATGATATTTCTCAATCTACCGGTTTAAATAATGAAAAATGTTTTTGTGGTTTTCGTTTTGCTTTTACTTCTGTTTTCAGCCTGTAAAGAAAAAGAATTAACCTCCGTAAACAATGAAACCACACAACGAAAAATACTGGACGAAGTTAAAATACGGGAAATCAAATTAACCGGACCGGCATCGGAAAGGATAACAGAAATATCCGGATTAACTTGGTATAAAGATAATTTAATTATTTTACCTCAATTCCCTAATAAATTTACATTTGGAAACGGCGGAACACTTTACACAATTCCAAAAAGCGAAATCGGGAATTACTTATCCGGCAGTTCCAACCAAGCGATTGAACCCGGTAAAATCGAATTTATTGCCAATGGGTTGGAGAAGTACAACAAAAAAGATTCGGGATATGAATCAATTGTTTTTTTAGGCGATACTGCATACTTGACAATCGAATACGTTAACAACGGTAATACCGAAAGTCTAATTGTAAGCGGAATAATCGATTGGAAGCAAAAACGCTTGACGTTAAATCCGGAAAGTGTTAAACAATCTCCCGCACCTCAATATTTTTTCAATTGGAGCACGGAAACGGTTTTAACTTATAATAATTATATTTTTACTATTTTCGAAGTTAACGGCAAAAACCTGATCGATAATCCCAAGGCATACAAATTCACCAGCAGCCTCGATTTTATTTCAACTGTTCCCTTCCCTGCAATCGAATACAGAGTAACGGATGCAACGGTACCAGACAGTAATGGAAATTTTTGGGTAATAAATTATTTATATCCGGGCGACAGACAGGCGTTAAAACCAGCCGGAGATTTTCTGATTTCAAAGTATGGAATAGGCCGGACACATATCGAATCCGATGCAGTTGAACGGTTGGTGGAATTAAAGTTTGACAACGGCTCGATTAAATTTGCTGACCGTGCGCCCGTTTATTTGCAATTGCCTCCGGGTGAACCCAGCAGAAACTGGGAAGGGATTGCGAAATTTGACAATCGCGGATTTATTATTGCTACGGATAAACATCCCGAAACGATTCTTGCATTTGTACCGGTAAATAATTTGTAGGAAATTGAAAGTCCGGCATAAAACCGGACTTTCATTTACATCAGATATTTTCGGTAAGTTTTCTAAGTTCAATTGATTTGGTGTAAAACTCTTCGAGCGTCAATTCCTTCAGATATACTATTCCATGAGCTGCGCGGACTCTGGGACTTTCACTGCACAGGAAGAAGTCGTTTCCTAAACAAAGACGTACGGTTTCGTATTGATCGACTTGTATTTTCTGGGCGAGTCTGCAAAACGGTCCGTCGTATTCCCAGCTGGGGAAACTTGCATTTTTCTGTGAGCCGTAACTTTTCAGAAATGCGTTTTCCATAATTGCAAAAGAATTCAAACTTACCGGCACATAAATATTAGCCTCGGAAGGATGAAATCTGTACCAAACATTTCTGTAACCCCAAATTCTTAAATTAGAAACATCGGTTTCCTTTTCATACAGTCGCAAAGCTTCCGTAATTGCCATCAATACTTTGTAATGTGTATCGGGTCCGCTGCCTTCTGGGTCCAAAGCCACGGTAACAATTGTAGGTTTGATTTTCCTCAGCAGATTCAAAACCGGAATAACATCTCTGTTCAATTCGGGGTTCTCCGTAAAAATTTCGCCTTGGTAAAATCCCAACCGGAGATGCGAAACACTATCGGAATTAAATCCGAAGTAAGCCCATAAAATTTCTTCTTCCCACTCGCGCAACATACCTTTGAATTTTTGCATATCCGGAATGTCTTTTTGTCCGGGATAGCGGGAGTTAAAATAATCTATCAGCTCTTTGGTTTTTTCCGTTAAATATTTATAATCGTATTTACCGTAAAGTTCAACCAAGTTCCTCAACATTCTGCGTGAGGTAGCTTCGTTTTTCAAAGTCCGGCTGTGAAATGCAATTCCGTCCAAATATAAATTTACATCTCTGTTTCTTCCTTCCGTAAAATCAGGTTTGAAATACCCCGATTTGAATTTTGTTTTAAATTCTTTCTTTCTTAAATATAATTTTAGCAATTCCAATAGTTCAATCATATAAGAATTTGTTACAGCGGTGAATCCGCTTGTTAGTGTGGTAAAGTGATGCTTGTTATTAGGTGTTCGCACCAAATGAACAATATACGGCAAATAACCCAGCATAATGTCATCGTGATGAGGCGCGGTGTGCAAAATTGTTTCGCCTTCAAGTAATTCCAGACCCTTGTTAAATCTTTTCTCAACTTCGTTTCTGACCAACTCATTCAACTGTTTCGGCGATTTGCGGGTTCGTTTCAATACAAGCGACGTAAATTTATTCGATTCGTAATCCCGTTTATTCAAATCCATCACTTGTTTTTGTTTTTCTTTTGCAAGATTGATTACCGCCCTTTCAATTGAAGCTTGCGAAAGAGGTTTTTCCGCTTTCATATCAACGAACCGCCGTTCGGTTAACCTTAGCGAGGCCCCGTTGGTTAAATAAAAACGTGCATTCTTCAATTTTTGCAAAACGGTAGCCGGATATTCGTTTGAAGGGGAATTTTCAATCGAATCCCTTACGATATTAGCTTTCGCTTCACCAGCTGCAATAATTATTGCGGTTGCATCTTTATTATACGTAATTGTGTTCAAACCGATTGTAATAACCAATCTGTTCCGGGCAACTTCAATTCCGCCCAAATCCGTAGCCGAAGCGGCTTGTGTTTCGTAATTGGTTTCGGTCAATCTTGTAGTTGAATAATGGTCGCTGCCCTTTACGTTAAAACCGATATGACCGTCGGGCCCAATTCCTCCCAAGAAGAATCCGATGCCGCCCATCTCACGGATTTTACTTTCATAGTTTGTACAAAACTCATCCACAATTTCAATTGTGTGTTTTTGCAACCGTTCCAATCTATTTGAAGCAAATCTGGTTCTTAAAGACAAATCGACTTTTTGACCGGGGAAAATTTCCGTAAGCGGCAGATTCTCTGCAGTACCGATTTCGTTAACGTTTATCAGCATTGCTTTTTTCGGATCGAGATTCAATCCTTGCATATAATATTTGTTGATATAATGATAAAAGCTGTTATGCTGACGCGAATCTATCGGATAAAACTCATCTATTTGCACAAAATAAAGGCTTTTCATATCGGGTTTTCTGGAAGTGTCGATTCCCACTTTACCCATTTCACTTTGTGCCTTTTTCGTATTCCATTTGTTTACGAAATAGGAAACCCACTTGATAAAATGTTCGGGCGTTTTACCCGTTGGCAATGAAATTACCCCACCTTTATTGTTCTGCGCCCACTCAATAAATCTTAGTGCCGTCAATTTACCGAGTTCGGGGAAATTGGGAACTTGAATTACCGGAATTTTTTCGGTCGGAGCGTAAATCAATTTTTTCCCGGATAAGTCAAGATAATATTTTTCAACATTCGAAATATTTTTTACATTGTAATGAGTTCTGGTTTTTGACATTTGAGAAGCCTGATTAGTTTAAAAAATTTTAAGGGTAAAATTAATATTATTTGCGGACTTAGAAAAATTTGGGATGAAACTCAAACGTTAAAATTATAATATTTAATATATACTTTTTTATAATTTAAATCCAAGCACGGCTTTGAACCGTGCTTGATTAACTTATTCCTTACATCCGGGTACTGGAGTATCCAACATTGTTTTAAGACCCGGAGTCATTTTATCTATTACATTCAATGCGTTCAATGTTATCGCACTTGTAGCTACATCGCCGTTTACACCACCGTTTATAACCGATTTTATATTTGGAACCCCTTTGATTTCAACGGCATCGAGAGGCTCTTTTTCCGCAATTGATGCACGGAAATGCAATCTGATTACTTCTTTTTCATCCACATAACCCTTTCCGGTCTGTTCTACACCGCACACCATTCCTTTTTCCACAACTGTAAAGCCGTTTGTTAGTTTTTGTTTTGCGATTACAGGTTTAATAGTTTCCGTCACTTTATCCAATTTCCAATTCATGCATGCCGCAATCATATCAATCGATTCCGGCAAACCGACATGGCGGATTATTCCGTTTCTTACTTTTTCATTAAATTCTTTTCTCGTCAATCCAACCCCGATTTTCTTTTGGAACGGAATTCTTCTGAATGATGCATTTTGGTACCTTAATACTTTAATTTTTTCAACCTTAAAATTTATAGAAGTCAGCGCGCAAGGAAGATAATCCATCATAAAGCCGGGATTTACTCCCGTAGCCAAACACACAACTCTGTGCTTTTTACAAATTTCATCCAGCTTTTTTGCAATTGCTTTATGTCTTTTCCATGGATACGAAAGTTCCTCGCAAGTGGTAACAATATTAATTCCAAATTTGGCAATCGCTTCCACTTGCTTTGCAATGGCTTTTGCGCTTGAAACAGTGGTAAGAACGGCAACATCAATTTTCTTTTTCCCCACCGCTTTTGCCAAATTGTTCCGGATTTTCACACCCAGCTTTTCCACCTCACATACTTCACCAAGATCTTTCCCTTCAAGATTTTCGTTCAAATCAACTGCCGCAACAAATTTCAAATTGGATTTACGGGTTCCGAGCTTTACTATTTTTTTACCCAAAGGACCAACACCGACTTGTAAAATTTTAATCATCTTTAGACCTCCCCCGTTGATAAGAAAATCAAACGTTATGGTAAATATAATACCGTTATGAAAATTCACAAATTTTTAATTACCGAAAGAACCCGTTTTATACCAAACACCAAGAAAAACAAAAACAACCGAAATTACCGTCATTACAATGATATGAATTGTCAACGGCTTCAGATTATGTTCACTGACATTTTTAAATCCTGACACCTTGGCACGGAACACTAATACGGCAGTAATAATAAGTAGCGTTAGTTTGGTTACCACCAAATGTGAAACGGGAACTTTAAATGAAAACCATTCGGAAAAATGTGGCATATAATGAAAAGCCAGAAATATTCCCGTCAGAAATTGCAAAACCAAGGCGGTAATTCCTATTTTCCAAAACGATGCTTCAAAATTTTTTAACATCGCCAATGACTTGTTTTTAATAGCTTTGGGCAAAACGGCAAGACTAAGAATCAAATGTCCTCCCGTCCATATTGTTGCCGCAAGAATATGAATAAGTACAATGTATTTATACATTACAAACTCCTTTCATATTTAATATTTTGAGTAGTATAGTTAGTATTTATGAAATCCAGCCGGTTAAACGCTTGTGAATTTACCAAAAATTTTGACTAAACCACAAGGATTTCAAATCTTTTTAAGAAGGGGAGGATAATGTTAATCAAATAAAAAAATAAGAAAAGGAAGGGTGCTTTTATTTTGCACCCGACAAATAAGGAACATATTCCTGATCACTATGCATAATGTGAACTACAATCCAATTTGATAAGAAACTTAACAAATCGGTGTAAACTTCTTTTGAATTGTAGGAACATTTTGATTGTAAATTTTGCAGTTTTTTGACAAACTTTTCATGTTGTTTTTTGTGAGCTTCGAGATCGGGGTAACCGTTTTCTTCCATATATTTTTCTTCAGAAGAGAAATGATATTTTGTGTAATCGATTAATTCCATAAAAACGCTGCGAACATCTTCCCGCTTGAAATCATTTTTCCATGCATCGTTCAAGCGGTTGATTAATTCGATTAACTTTTTGTGTTGAGCGTCAATTTCGTCAACATTAACGCTTAATTTGTCAGACCATTCCAGAAGTGCCATTGTATTTCTCCGTATTTTGAACTGTTTTGCTTGTGTTAATGATTATCGAACGCCCGGTATAAAATTTTAAGACCTAAACTCATTTTTTTTAATAAATTTTAAATTCGAACCGGATTGGAAATACGGCAAGCGGTTTTTTTATATATTAAACTCAGTCAATAATATTTTTTTTCAAATCTCAAGGGAAATTAAAAATGAGAACCGTTTTTGTTTTGTATTTACTCTTAATTTTTAACTTACAAAGTTTTGCACAAACAAATAAAATCCACCATAACATTGAAGCTAAAGTTTATCCTGGCAAATCTTATATTGAAGCAACGGATGAAATAACCGTTCCAAAACACCTGGCACAAAAAACCATAAAATTTAAATTACATGCAAATTTAAAACCGCGTCTCAAAACAAAAGGCATAAGGCTAATTATAACAGGCGTTAACGTGCCTGCAAAAGATGTGGGAATGGACAGAGACGATGCAGCAGGCAAAAACAAATTACTTTTAAACGAATACGAGTTGTTATTGAAAGATAAATTCGAAGGGGATGTGACTTTTAAATTGGTTTACAAGGGCAATATTCATTCCCCCGTAAAACAAAGTGTTGAAAATTATCAACGCGGATTCAGCGAATCACCCGGCATAATTGACACAATGGGAATTTATTTGGCCGGATCCACATATTGGGTGCCGCAATTTACCGGACAGTTGATTACCTTTAAACTTAAAACAATACTTCCCGCAAATTGGAAAAGCGTATCACAAGGCAAGCGTATTTCCACTTCGGATGAAAACGGAGCACACATCGATATTTGGGATTCGCCCGAACCGCAAGAAGAAGTTTTTCTAATCGGCGGGAAGTTTACGGAATATCAATATCCCGTTGGAAACGTGATGGCAATGGCTTTCTTACGCACTCCCGATGAGGCTTTGGCGAACAAATACCTGGAAACCACAGCACAATATTTGGAAATGTATCGCCAGTTGGTTGGACCTTACCCGTATTGGAAATTTGCATTGGTGGAAAACTTTTGGGAAACCGGATACGGTATGCCTTCGTTTACTTTGTTGGGAGAAAAAATCATACGTTTTCCGTTTATTCTTCATTCTTCTTATCCTCACGAACTTCTTCACAATTGGTGGGGCAACAGTGTTTACGTGGATTTTTCAACCGGAAACTGGTGCGAGGGCTTAACCGCTTATATGGCGGATCATTTGATAAAAGAACAACGCGGACAAGGTGTGGAATACCGCAGATCGACGTTGCAAAAGTTTACCGATTACGTCAACGCAAAAAACGATTTCCCACTTAGTAAATTCCGCTCCCGCTACAATGCATCGAGCGAAGCAATCGGTTACGGCAAATCTTTGATGATGTGGCATATGCTCAGAATGAAAGTTGGTGACGACAATTTTATCAAAAGTCTTCAACATTTTTACAGAAACAATAAATTTAAATTTGCCTCTTTCAACGACATTCGTCAATCTTTTGAAGAAGTGACCGGCGAAAATTTTAAATGGTTTTTCGATCAATGGGTGAATAGAAAAGGTGCACCGCAACTAAAACTGGGCAATATCAAAGTTAAACCGGTTCGTGATTTTTATGATATTTCTATTGAGTTAAATCAAACACAAAAAGAAGAGCCGTTTACAATAGATGTGCCGGTTGTTATCCTTACCAATAACGGTACATATTCCGAAACTTTGACAATGCGGAATAAAAGCGAAAAATTCAGTGTAAATGTGAAATCGAAACCTCTGCAAATTTATATCGATCCGCAATACGATGTATTCAGAAAAGTCGACCCGAATGAAGTTCCGCCTGCACTTTCAAGTGCATTCGGTGCCGGAAAATCATTAATCGTTCTGCCCTCCGCCCAACAAAATCAGGCACTTTACCAAAAATTTACTGCGAGCTGGACAAAAAATAAAGAGGATAAATTCGAAATTGTTAACGATAACGAAGTGGACAAACTTCCTACAGAAAAGACCGTTTGGATTTTAGGATTTGAAAATAAATTCCGTCCGGAATTTTCCGCTTTAATGAAAAAATACAACTCATCTCTCAGCAACGATTTTTTTCAATCCGGAAAAAAGAAAATAGCAAAAGACGGCAACTCGGTAATTATTTCCGTCCGGAATCCCGTTAAACCGAAAGAAGTATTTGTGTTTCTGGCAATCGGGAATGAAAATGCAATTCCGGGATTGGTCAGGAAACTGCCACATTACGGCAAATACAGCTATTTGGCATTTGAAGGGGATGAACCTACCAACATTGCTAAAGGACAATGGGATGTAATTAACTCCCCTTTGGTAAAAACTCTCGATCCAAGTGCACGGAACCTTAAACCCCGGTTCAAAAAAAGAAAAGCGCTTGCAACTCTGGCTCCCGCTTTTTCGGCGAAAAGAATGATGAAACATGTTGAATATTTAGCTTCAAGAAAAATGAAAGGGCGTGGACTCGGAACAAAGGAATTGGAAGAAGCTGCCGGCTATATTGCAGAACAATTCAAGCAAGCCGGTTTAATTCCGGCCGGCGATGACAAAAGCTATTTCCAAAACTTTATTCATAAATTTAAAGACAAAGGAAAGATAAAAATAAAAAATATCATCGGGATTATTCCCGGAAACGACCCGGAATTAAAAAACACATACGTTGTGGTTTCAGCACATTACGATCACCTCGGTTTAGGTTGGCCCGACGTAAGAAAAGGAAACAAAGGCAAAATTCATTTCGGTGCAGATGATAATGCCAGCGGCGTTGCCGTTTTGCTTGAACTTGCAAAAGCAATGGGCAAAACCTCCAAACCGAAACGGACAATTGTTTTTGCTGCGTTTTCCGCTGAAGAAGCAGGCCTGCTCGGTTCAAAATATTTTGTAAAGCATTTTCCTGCAACACCCGATAACACCATAGCAAATATAAATTTGGATACCGTGGGAAGACTTGAAGGCAAAAAAATACTTATTCTGAACGGCAATACCGCCCGCGAATGGAAATTTATTTTCATGGGAACGGATTTCGTTACAGGCATAGAAACAGATTTGGTTTCACAACAGCTCGACGCAAGCGATCAAGTTTCTTTTATTAGAAACGGTATACCCGCAGTACAGTTTTTCAGCGGTCCCAATGCCGATTATCACCGCCCAACAGATACTGCAGATAAAATTGATGCCGACGGAATGGTTAAAGTTGCTACCGTTGCAAAAGAAGTAATCAATTATTTGGCAGACAGAAAAGAACTGCTGAACTTCCGCGGTGAAAAGAAAACAGCTAACAAACAAAAACAAAGTGGCGACCGCATCAAAACGGTAAGACGGGCAAGTACCGGCACCATTCCCGATTTTGCATACAACGGTAAAGGAGTTAAAATCGGCGGAACCGTTCCGGATTCCCCCGCAGAAAAAGCCGGTTTGAAAAAAGGCGACGTGATTAAAAAATTCGACGGGGAAGAAGTGAATAATTTACGCGATTATTCCAATTTGTTGAAACAACACAAACCCGGCGATAAAGTTGTTATCACAATCGATAGAAACGGAAAAACCGTTAAAGTGGAATTAACTTTGGGGGAACGGTAACGTTAATTTAGAATAACAAACTTCTTCAAATATGTTTTGGTTTTCGTATTAATTTTTATGAAATAAATCCCGTTTGCAAAATCCTTAACGTTTACAGCACTTTGCGGACGGGATGATTTTTTTATTATTTGTCCGATTGAATTGTAAATTTCCCAACTGAATTTTTCTTCTGCAGGAATTGTAATTTTTAATAATCCGTGTACTGGGTTAGGTCCAACAAACACACTATTCCGCTTGCCTCCGGTATCTTTTACCGATGTTATTCCGGTGGCAGAAAAACATAACACTTTATGAATATTCAAATCAAAAGAGCAAGTGATTTTATTTCCCGAAATTTCACTGAATTCCAATTCGCTTCCGGTACCAAGAAAATCAATTTGTAGAGCCGATTTTATTTTCATATCCCGGGGAATTTGAAGTGTAAGTGAAATATTGCTTTGCTGTTGGGGAACGAAACCGCCTTGTGTTAAACCCGAATAGTTGTTCACTGCTACCAAAATGGAATCACCTTTTCTGAACAAATTAAAAATCACTTCTTCCGGAGCATTCGTAGATATTAAATTATTAATATTTAATTTATTCCACAATTCATTCAAAAAAGTTTGCCTGTTGGTTTCCGCGGCGGCCGGATTGGTGTATGTTTCCTCCACTTGCGGATTTGCAGCGACATAAAATTCATTGCCAAAAATACTTAGCGTAGAAACCGCAACTCCGTTACCGTAAGAATTTAAATTGTAAACTCCGTAATCGGGTTCGGCACCGAAAACATCAATCAAACCGTAACCTCCCCTTTCGCTTCCGTCTTCATACAAATAAGAAGTAAATCCCGTTGAAATAATTTTACCACCGGCATTCACATAAGAGCGGATTTTATCCAAACTGGAATCACTTAATGCCGTTACATTGGGTAGAATCAGTGCATCGTAGTTTGATGCTTCATCAAGCATATCGACAGGAAGGATTTCAAACGGAATATGGGATTCGAACAACATCATTGCAATACCTTTCAATTCTTCGGCAAACGCTTCGGGATTATTCCCGTAATATGATAAAGCGAATGGTGAATAGATAACCGCCGTATTGGCATAAGGTTTTATGTTTCCGTTGTAGTAAAATTCTTCGTGAGTTTTAATCCAGTTAAAAATATCTTTCCGCCATTGCAAACCAACTGTGGAAACCATCATAGGATAATTCACTTCGTAAAAATTACAATGAGTAAACAGATTGGTTGCCGCCCGCAGTTTGGAATGTTCAACCGATTGAGAATAATTCAATATCCACGATGCCCTTTTTCTGTCAATTCCTCTGTGAATTTTTTCAACGGTTGCATCGTACAACCATGAAAAATAATGGTAATCATCCGGTTTAATAGGATAAAACTCGTGAGCAATACCATCGTTATAATTATTTACTCTACTAAGAAAAGATTCGAAACCGTCTTGCGGTTCGAAACGTCCGACGGGATTCCATGCTTCGTTGAAAAGAACAAAATCCGGATTGACCGCCCGGGCTGAATTCTTACAACTGGAAATAAATTTACCCATCGATTGATAACGCCAATCGATGAACTTTCTCCAAAGCGGATTAGACCAATCTTCATTGCTTGGAATAGGCGAGCCGGAAAAATTCTGAAAAGCCGTTTGGCAATCGGAGCAATGGCACGGCCATTCCCCATCCCAGTTATTTCCGAAATAATGAAAGAAGAACGGCACATCCCACCATACTCCGTCCAGCCCGGTTGCCGCAATTTTTGCAAAATTGTTAATCCATATTTGCCTGTAAACGGGGTCGTTAGGACAAAGGAAAACATCTTCGGACGTAGAATCAATCCAAAATGCTACGGCTCCGTAAAACACCGCAGGATTACCGCTGATACCGACTTGCAACCATTCGGGATGTTCGGTATAAACGCTTGTTTTACCGGAATCGATAATTCCGTTTTTATCCAAATCCACATCCGTAGTTTGCTTTTCGAGTGGTGCAATGTACATTATTGCTTTCATCCCCGGATAATTAGTGTGCACGTAATTTGCAATATCCGAAATGTAAAGGGAATCTTCCGTTGTCCACTCATATAAATAGCCTGAAATCCGCGCCCAAAAAAGCATTACCGAAACGCCTTCGTCATGTAGCCTGTCAATTTTTTGGTGAATTTCATCAGTTGACATATCATAATAAATATCCGCACCCGCTAACCTTGCGGTTTTAGTCCACGCAGTGCCGGCAACCGGTTGAGGATAAATTTTCACAACCGACAATACAAGCAATAACAAAGAAATAATTTTCATTTTTTCCTCGAAAAGGTGGGAAAAATTTTCCGGAAATATAATTTATTTGAAATGTTCTAAATTTAATTATTTGATATTTATAATCCTAAATTTTATTTCCCAGTACGGAGTTTACAAAATCCCTTAACAATTGCATTTGGGAAAGTGCTTTTCTTCTGCCGTTATAAATTATAGTGAAAACCAAGGCAATAAGAACCACGGCGAACGCTATTACGGTTAATGCAACCGAGTAATCGTGCCCTAAAGTCATTAACGAAAAAAGCCACATCAACGAAAGCACAATTGTTGTACCCGCACCGAAAAAGATGAACATCGTTAATGTATAAGTGGAAGGATTTGGACCAATGTTCTCAAAGATTTTTGTTTTGGTCTTATCATCGGTACATTCTTCCACCGAGATTGTCATTTGAGGAGACCACCATTGGTGTTGTTCGGGTGGAATTTTAAGAAATACTTTTTCGTTTACCACATGACCGTAAACCGGATTGTTTTTATCTGCCAATTTGTTTTTGAAAGCTGTTAATATTCCCTCCGGCGAGCCGCTTATTTCATACCGTTTTTTTAGTTTTATTCCAAAATTATCACTTTGCATGGATTATGTTCTATAATGAAAAATGTTCGATTTCGTATGGGGGAAAAAATACAAAATATCCTTTTATAACAAAAGCGGGGAGAAAAAATAAAATTCTCCCCTTTTCCGGTTGGAAACTATGCAATGTTAGTTTGAAAACGGATTTTAATTTTCGTTATCAATTTCTCAACATCTTCAACCTTCATATTTTGTACTTCGGCAATTTCTTCAATCGTCAGGTTACCGAAGGCATAAAGGTCCAACACAGCTTGACTTAACTCGCTCAGTTCGGAGTAAAGCTGACCAAGTGCTTTCCGTTTTTCCATATCGTCCGGTATTTCTTTCCCTTCCAGTTCTAGGGATTTAATCAAATCTTCTTCCTGGCTTTTTTCCAAAATAATTAAATTAGGTTCGAACTCTTCTTGTTTATACGAAATGTCTTCCAATTCGTCCATCATTACAAAGTCGCCGTCGGCGTCAACGGTGAATTCTTCTTCAAGTGTTTTCAATTCGTTTTTAAGAAGTTCATCGATATCAATTTTCCGTGTTCTCCAGTCCTCCGTTTTTAATTTTTCCTTTAGCAACTCATTTGTTAAAGTGAACAATTTTAATTTCAAAGCCCCGGCGTCTTTATCCGTATCCCCGAATTCATTAAAGACTTTCAGATAAATTTCGTCCAAAATATCATCAGGTGTGTACATTCCTTTAGGTATTTTTTTCTTTGCTTCCGCCACTTTCAACTTTGTTCTGATATACTTTCTCAAAGAGGGAATAAACTTTGATAACACTTTTCCGAATTCTTTAATATTGTTTGTGCTTTTGTATTCGGTTAATTCTGCAATTTCATTCTTCATCCCGTTCATTTTCACCTCTCTTTATTTCACTCAAATTCTTCCGTGCATTTATAATCTGAAATTGCTAATTTGTTCCCAAACATTTTCTTCGCAAGTTTTATCCCGTGCAAATTAAATCAAGAGGTAGCATTATGCATCAATCCAAAACAACAATACTGGTTTTATCCCTTATTTTAATTATCATTCCATTCACTCTTTTTGCTCAAAACGGAACTTGTGAATATCTCGATTTCAAAACACCCGGTGAATACCAGGCTGCTGGCATTCAGATGATTCAACTTAAAGAAGGATATAAAGTCTGGACGAAACGGTTCGGTAACAGTCCGATGAAAGTACTACTGCTGCACGGAGGACCGGCGTTTACGCACGAATATATGGAATGCTTCGAAAGTTTCTTCCCGAAGGCAAATATTGAATTTTACGAGTACGATCAATTGGGTTCTTACTATTCCGACCAACCCGATAACGACAGCCTTTGGGTTCTCGACAGATTTGTAGAAGAAGTTGAGCAAGTAAGAAAAGCTTTGGGACTGAATAAAGATAATTTTTTCTTGCTCGGCAATTCATGGGGCGGATTGCTTGCGATGGAATATGCTGTAAAATATCAAGAAAACTTAAAAGGTTTGATTATTTGCAACATGACATCCAGTTTCGATAAATACGTAGTTTACAATACCAAATTAAGAAACCAATTAAGGCCTTCACTTCTCGATACCTTATCTTATTACGAAAAACGGAAAGACTTTCATAATCCGGTTTACCAGGATTTGGTTTTTAAAGAATATTACACACGCCATATTCTACGCATGCCTGTGGATAAATGGCCGGAACCGGTTATGCGAAGTTTTAAACACATGAATCCACACGTTTACGAATTTATGCAAGGACCAAGTGAATTTGTACCCGGCGGAAATTTGAAGGGATGGACAATTACCGACAGATTACCGCAGATCAAAGTGCCCACCCTCTCGGTTGGCGCCAAGTACGATACTATGAATCCCGAAGATATGAAAGAGATAGCCGAACTTGTACAAAACGGCAGGTATTTGTATTGCCCCAACGGCAGTCATATGGCAATGTGGGATGACCAGGAATTTTTTATGAACGGCGTGATTAAATTTATTAAAGATGTACACTACGGAAGATTCAACAAAGAAAAATAAATCAGAACCAATCGGGCATTACAATATCGAGTAAACGCCTAAGCATATCTTTGTTATGATTTTCAATTTCACTCTTCCGTGGAATTTGCTTGTAGGATGGATTTGGGTCGTGAAACGTTTCTTTAATTTTCACACCCAATCTTTCCTCCCATTTTTTCAACCATGTTTCAGGTAATTTCTCTTCAATATTTGAATTTACTAATATAAAAAATAAAAGTGACCATATTCTTGCCGTTGCTTCAAAAGAATAACCTCCACCGAAAGTAAAAAGAACTCTTCCGTTGGCATAGGCATCCGCCTTTTGGATAACGGCTTTAAAAATCCGTTCATAATCTTGTGTGGTCAGCAATAAATCGGCAAGCGGATCGGAGAAATGAGCATCGGCACCGGCTTGAACAATCAATGCATCCGGACGGTAATACCCGAGCGCCGATTCCAATAATTCATCTAAAATACCGATATATGATTCCCCTTCGGTAAAAGGTTCGAAAGGTAAATTCAGTTTAAGGGATTTTCCCATTCCTTTTCCCGATTCGTAAATCCAACCTGTTCCAGGGAAAAGATATTCACCCGATTCATGTAAAGACAAAGTCATTACTTTATCATCTTCATAAAAAATATTTTGCACTCCGTCACCATGGTGAACATCTATATCGAGGTAAGCTACATGCCAACCGTTTTCCGTCATGTGTTTAATTGCCAAAGCCAAATCATTGTAGAGGCAAAATCCGGAAGCCAAATTTCTTTGAGCATGATGAAACCCCCCGCCCATTTGCAGGACTTTTTTGTATTTGTTTTCCAAAAGTAGCCGGGCGCCGAGCAAAGTTCCGCCGCAGATATATCTTGCCGCTTCCGCCATTCCTTTTTTTACCGGATTATCGGCTGTGCCCAATCCGTATTTTTCAAATCTCGTATCTGTTTCTCCCCTTCCGGCTTTTTCAACAACTTCAATATATTCAGGCTCATGAATCACTTCAAGCTGTTGCGGTGTTACAACTTCCGGAGTTTCAACTTCCGGCTCAATACCAAATTCATGCAGCAAATCCATTACCATTTCAATACGGACCGGACTGAACGGATGTTGGTCGCCTAAATCATACTCCAAGTATTTCGGGTGATAAATTATTCCGCACATGACATTTGAGGAGGCCAAATAATTTCAAATCCCGCATTGCAAAGACCTTGCGCAATGCCACGAATATCGATGGTACTTATTCTTAACACAATTCTTATTCTTCCGTTTATTGCCGGGTACGTTAATATCGAATGAATATTGACTCTTTTTTCGGCTAGATGTTGTGCAAGTTTTGCCAATTTACCTGGCTTATCCGGCAAACTTATTTCCAATCTTCCCGAAGGGCGGTGAATACCGGTAAGCATTAACAAAGCATCCAGCATATCGGTTACCGTAACAATTCCGATGAGCTTATTGTTTTCCAAAACGGGCAGGCAACCGATTTTATTTTCCCTCATAATTTTCGTAGCAATATCCACCGGATCGAGAGGATGAATTGTTTTTACATCCTTCTTCATAACTTTCCCTACTTCGTCCTCCGGTTGAAACGGTTCTTCGGAAAGTTTGCTGGTTGCGCTTCGTAAATCCCGGTCGGTTATAATTCCCACCAATTTACCGTTTTCAATTACCGGTAAATGACGGATATTTTTTTCATGCATCAGTTTATAAGCCGCAAATAATTTTGTGTCCGGAGAAATTGTTACGGGCTCACGGTGCATAATTTCATTAATTAACATTTTTCCCCCTAAATTAATACGATGGTCTTTTAATACCCGAAGATTTTAGCTTCATTGAAATTTCATACAATACCAAATTTCCATCTTTTTCATTCAATTTTAATTTCAAACACCATAACCATGGAATTTCTTCGATAAGCTGCGATATTTTTCCGAGCACTTCTTTAATTAAAGTGGTATTATTAATATTGATACTTTTTAATATTTCATCAATATCACGGTCGGTTAAAGGCGTAATTCGCAAAACCGATTTGGATTCTTTTTTACATTCGATTAAGGGTCCGAACAACGGATCGGTTTTTACTGAAATTTCCAATTCATTAGTTTCAATTGCGGGAACATCCGAAAATTCTATTCCGTAATAACGGAGAATCTGCAGAGCACCGGATTTTTCAACCTCAAACACTTCTTCGTTCGTTAAATAATTTTTAATCAAACTTTGAACCAATTTTCTGCTCTCATCGGCGTTTACGTTTTCATACCAAACTATTTCGCCGTGCGGACTGTTTTTAAATTCAACATACTTCACAATTTTACCCAATGCTTTGGGAGCTGCTTCGGGAAAACGGAAAGCGGGAAACATTCTCTGTTCTTCATCTTCTTCGATTAAAGATACGGAACCGACTTCACCCATTAAACAAAGCAACACCGGTTTACGTATACCCGTTTGCTCTTCTGCTTCTTTCACTCCCAATCTTATTGCTTGTGCGAATGGTTGTGTAGTACAATTTCCCACACATGCATAACCGATTAACAAGGCATCTACGTCATCGTTCGTAAGAGCTTTTTTCACCGAATCGCGATAATGCCCTGGTGACGTAAAAGCACCCAAGTTCACCAAGCCCGGTCCTTTTATTTCCAATCCGTTAGCCTCGCATGCATCCGCAAATATGGTAGCCATTCCTGCGGAATTTGCAATAATACTCACTTTGTTTCCTTTAGGCAACGGTTGATGAGCAAGAACGAGCGCTACATCGAAAAGGTCTTCCAATGTTTCGGCTAAAATTATACCCGTCTGCTGAAACAGAGCTTCCACTTCAACCTTGCCTGCTCCGGGAATTCCGCTTCTTTGTTCGGTTGCTTTTTTACCTTCACGGCTCCTTCCGCTTTTCACACAAAGAATCGGCTTTTTGTACGACATACGTCTTGCAATTCGAACAAACCGCCGCGGGTTTTTGAATGTTTCCAGATACATTATTGCCATTTTGGTATCGGGATCCTCTTCCCAAAATTGTAATAAATCGTTTCCCGTTACATCCGCCCTGTTTCCGGCGGAAACAAAATATGTGAAACCCAATCCGTTCTCGGTTGCATATTCGAGTATAACCAAACCCAATGCGGCCGAATGTGAAAAAAATCCTGCCGGACCCCGGTTTGCCATCAACGGGGCAAGACTTGCATTCAACAAAATCTGTGGGCTGGTATTCATCACCCCAAGGCAACTGGGACCGATTAATCTTACACCGTTGGCTTGAATTAAATCGACTAATTTTTGTTGCCTGATTTTACCTTCTTCACCGGCTTCTGCAAAACCTGCCGAGACAATAACAAATCCTTTTGCACCAGCTTTAATTGCTTCTTCCACGGCGCCAAGTACTTTTTCAGCCGGTAATGAAACAACCGCCAAATCGATTTTTTCCGGCAATTCGGAAATTTTGGAATATGCTTTTACTCCGCTAATCGAAACGGCTTCCGGATTGACGGGATAAAGGGTTCCGGTAAATCCTCCATTTAAAATATTTTTGAAAATTATATTTCCAATCGAGTCGGGGTCCCTCGAAGCACCGATTACGGCAACTGTTTCCGGATTGAGAATGGGAGATAAAGAATTTGCCACTGCTATTCTTTCCCGCAGTTCCGCTTTTTTCCAAAGAGCAGCTGCGCTCCCCACAGGCAATTCGATATGAATTGTATCGGAATTCCATACTTGGTGAACAGTGAAACCGGAATTTTTGAACACATTTATCATTGGCTGGTTGTCGGGTAAAACCTCCGCTTCCAGTTCAATTATGCCGTTTGCCGCTGCAAGTCCGGCCAACCTTTCCAGCAACAAAGTGCTAATTCCTTTGCCTTGATATTCATCTTCAATAAGAAAAGCAACCTCGGCCGAACGACCGTTGCCTGTGGCGGTATAATTTCCAACGCCAACCACTTTGGCATTTTCTCCTTCACCCGTAATTGCAAGCAAGCATCCGGAATCTTTAAAATCCCCACTGCACAAATCGTTAATCAACTTATCGGAAACCTCCGATACAGCTGCCATAAAGCGCATGTGCAAACTTTCGCGTGAAACACGTTTCATGAAAGATTTAATTAGCTGAAAATCTTCGACGGTAGCGGGTTTAAGCAAAATCCCTTGTCCGTTTTTCAGTAGAACATGTTCTTTGTAATCCAAACCTTCCGTAATAATGCGAAACATAATTACCCTGCGGTTAGGTGTGGAAAATTCCGTTATTTAAAATTAAAATTAATTTACTAAAATGCTTCTCCTATTCCCAGTTGAATTGAAGTTGTATTCCAAAAACCTCTGTAATCATTTATTCTTTGCCAAAACGGTCGCCTGTCGAACGGATCGTATGCTTTTACACCAAGATCGATTCTAATTGGCGCAAAACTGGAATAATAACGGAACCCGAAGCCAACGCCAACAGCAAGCCCGTCAAATCTGAATTCTTTATAACTGTTCCACGTGTTTCCAATATCAACAAACAGAACACCACCGAAGTTATCATATATGCGGTTTCTTGTCTCGATTGAGCTTTCGAATAAAAAGAAACCGCCCGGAGTAATTCCCTTTAGCAAAACGCTTTCCAATTCTTCTTTTGTTATGTTGGTCGGTAATTGATTGATAGTTGTAAGCGGCGGCGTCAAATCGTTGGTTTTCCAAGCTCTAACGGAATTACTGCCTCCGGCTATGAATCTTTCGTTAAGCGGAATACCGAATTTATCACCGCGGTAAGTGTGAATAAAACCCGTTTTTATTTTAACCCCGAAAGCATTTTTATCGCTGTTATAAACCGGCAGGTAAAAAGAGGTTGTAAGCAATGCTTTGTAGTAAAGCGGTGCATTCATATTATATCCGCCTAACTTACTTGCCAGATACGAAAGTGAATTACCGTCTTCAAGTTCCAGTGCCAAACTGTATCCGCGGGTTGGGAAAACATATTTGTCGGTCTTGTTTGCACCAAGGTGAATACCGAGTAAAACGTTTGTACTTTTACTTGTGAGCGGATTGATAATTAAAGTATCGGTGAAAAGTGAAAATACTTTTCTAATATATCCGGTTTGAAAAATATATTCCGATGCCTGAATATTCAGGTAACCGGAAAGTGAAGTAAGGTAAGTATATTTAGGCAATTCGAAATTCAGACTGAGCTGCGCACCAATTAATCTGGTGTTATATTGATTCTGCTTTTTTTGAAGAGTATAGTAATTTTCCAGTTTGGTATAAACCGGCTTTCCGAAAATGAAAGGTTGTTCAAGTCCCAAACGGAAATCAACATAACCGTAAACATTATTTTCACTCAGTGAGGGATTGGAAATAAAATCGGCAATATTTTGTGCCGCCGAAGAAATGCGGGTAGTAAATTTTCTGGCTCCACCAAAAAAATTTTTTTTCATAAAGCTTAGGCTGAATCCGAATTTAAATGTATTTTCTTCATTAATCAAAATCAGTTCGGGCGACAGTTCGTGAAGAAGTCCAACATCCGCTGCAATTTTTATTGGCACAAAATGATCGACGGTATCGCTTACCACTCCACTCACCAATGCGGAGGTGAATAAATTTGTCCGGTATAAACGTATTTGCGCTTTTTTCAAATCGTATAAACTGTAATAGTTACCCGGTTTCAAATCCGCTATTTCATTTATCAAATCGTCTTTCACCAAATCTTTACCGTCGCCTGTTCGCTCGATTGAAATTTTATTTATCTTGTAACGGCCTCCGGGAGTAAACTCAAGCTTTACATCCGTAATGTTGTTCATTGTATCGATATCCACAACGGGAAGCAGCGATTTTGCAAGCATATATCCGTGATCGTACAGAAAATTTAAAATGAAATTCCGGTTATCTTCCACCAGGCGGTCGGAATAAAAAGAATTCGAATCCAATGTAATATCGGATAAAATCATTTCGTTAAATTCCGCCGGAATTGCCTCCAAGCCTTTTATTTCAACATTACGTATTGTAAACCGGGGACCTGCATTTATATTATACGTTAAATAGGCTTCGTAAACACTGTCGATTAAAACATAACCGGATTTTATTTTGGCTTTAAAATATCCGTGGGACATATAAAATTGCCGCAACGCTTCAATATCGTCCGGAATCAAAAGCGAATCGAAAAAGACGGTATTGGTCTCGAAGGTGGTTATACTTTTAATTGCTTTCGAAAACCAGCCCGGTGATTCTTGTGAAGAAATAACGGTTTCCAATTCGGATGAAGAAAAAACCGGATCGCCGGTAAATTCTATACTGACCAATTCATACTGCTGTTGAGCAAACAAGCTTCCCGAAAACCCAATGATGGAAATAATTAAAACATAGAACGAATTTTTATTAATTTTCAATATTTTAATTAATAATTTTAACATTATTTCCTATTTGCATAACGGAAAACAACTCATCCATTCCCTCATTACTTATTGCGATTGAACCGTTGGTCCAATTAAAAACAAAGGGAAGGTTTTTCAAAACAATATTAAATTTCCCCAAGCCGTGAATGCTGATGTTTCCACCTAATTGGGTATTGAAAGGCGGGCAACCACCTTGCTCTTGTGCCCGCTTGATTTCATTAAACTCCGTTTTATTTATTATTCCTTTTTTCAAGCCTTCTGCGGCATCTTTTACCGTAGGGTAATTTAACGTCAATTTTTTATAATATTTTGTGCTGTCGGTTTTATCACATATTTTAAATTCACCTACCGGTGTAACAAAATCATCCGGTGAAGTTTTAATACTGCTTCTGTTTTTGCCGAATGCCGCCCGGTATTTTTTAATTTGTATATTGCCGGAATATAACTCGACTAAATAATTTTTTCTGTCAACAATTAAGTAGGGATTATCAATTCGTTGAATTCCCTTCAGCCTCATCGATTCTTTAAGGGTTATTTCGTTAAGATTTAAAATAATACCGTAAATTAACGTTCCCGCAAAAAATAAGATTATGCTTAACGAAATATAGATGACATTTCTTAACATTTAACGAATATACGGAAAATAATTTTATAACCGGTACAAAGATATCAGATTTTAAGTGGAATTTAAATAAAACGGAATTTGTGCATTTTTTTTGCCCTAAATCAAGTTATTATACTTTCGTGTTTACTTGCTTCCACTACTGCTATTGCTGTCATATTAACAATATCGTTTACCGAAGCACCTCTTTGTAAAATATGAACCGGTTTTTTCATTCCCATTAAAACCGGACCTATAACGGATGCATCCGTAATTCTTTCGAATAACTTATAAGCAATATTTCCGGCATTCAAGTCGGGGAAAATCAACACGTTTGCCGCTGTTTTCAATCTTGCGAACGGAAATTCGGAATTAAGTATTTCGGTTACAACTGCAGTATCGGCTTGCATTTCCCCATCCAAAATAATATCGGGTCTTTGTTCGTTAACTATTTCAACGGCTTTCTTAACTTTAAGAGTTTCGGGATGTTTGACGCTACCGAAATTACTGAACGAAAGCATTGCCACTCTCGGTTCGATGTCGAATTCCCTTACAGTATCGGCTGTACTTATGGCGATTTTAGCAAGTTCTTCGGCAGTGGGATTGATATTAACCGTAGTATCGGCGAAGAAATAAACTTTCCGGTTTATAATAACAATGTAGAGCCCGCTGACCAACCCCAAATCTTCTTTAACGCCAATGCATTCCAGAGCAGGCCGTATGGTGTTGGGATAATTCTGGGTCAATCCCCCCAGCAATGTGTCCACATCGCCAAAACGAACCATCATAGAACCGAAATAATTAGGTTGTTTCATCAAACGTAAAGCTTCTCTGCGGGTTATTCCTTTCCTTTGTCGCAGTTGATAAAATTCATCTGCATATTTTTCCAATTTTTCATCTCTTTCCGGTTCGATAACGGTAAAAATCTTGCTATCGAATCCCAATTCCTTAATTTTATTTAGAATATTTTCCCTCTTACCCAAAAGAACCGGTTGAGCAATTTTATCGTGGACTGCAACGTCGTAAGCAGCACGAATAATTCTTTCTTCTTCACCTTCCGGGAAAACAACTTTTCTGGGATTCCGCTGAGCTTTATGGATCATTGCCCTGATCACTTCTTGCGAATACCCGAGGCGTTCTTTCAGTTGTTCTTCGTACTCAAACCAATTTTCAATTTTACGGCGGGCAACACCGGATTCGATTGCCGCTTTTGCCACGGCCGGAGCAACTTTCCAAAGTACACGCGGATCGAACGGTTTGGGAATTATATATTCCCTGCCGAAAGAAAATTCAACGTTACCATAAGCTTTAACAACCACTTCGGGTACTTTTTCTTTAGCCAAATTTGCCAAAGCTTTAACCGCTGCCATTTTCATCTCTTCGTTTATTGCTTTTGCGCGAACATCGAGTGCACCTCTGAAAATAAAGGGGAATCCGAGCACATTATTTACTTGATTCGGGTAATCACTTCTGCCGGTTGCCATTATTAAATCGTCTCTTACGGAAATTGCATCTTCGTAAGTTATTTCGGGATCGGGATTGGCAAGTGCAAAAATTATCGGATTCGGCGCCATATTTTTAACCATTTCTTTCGATACGAGATTCGGTTTCGAAAGTCCGACGAATACATCGGCGCCCATCATTGCTTCTTCGAGGGAAGCGTATTTTTTCTCGGTGGCAAATTCCGATTTGTATTTGTTTAAATCGGTACGGTCTTTGGTAATATGCCCTTTCGAATCGAACATTGCAATATTTTCTTTTTTCACACCGGCTTGAACGTAAAGTTTTGCACAAGCGATTCCGGCGGCTCCGGCACCTACAATTACCATTCGCAAATCTTCGAGTTTTTTACCTGCAATTTCCGCTGCATTAATTAACGCGGCACTCGAAATTATTGCGGTTCCGTGTTGATCGTCGTGAAAAACGGGAATGTTCATCGATTTTTTAAGTTCTTCTTCAATCTGAAAGCATTCCGGCGCTTTTATATCTTCCAGATTTATTCCACCGAAAGTAGGCTCCAGTAATTTTACGGTTTTTATAAACTCGTCCGGATCGGTTGTGTTAATTTCAATATCGAAAACGTCGATATCAGCAAATCTCTTAAAAAGCACACCTTTTCCTTCCATAACCGGTTTACCCGCTTCCGGACCTATGGAGCCAAGTCCAAGCACGGCTGTACCGTTTGAGATTACCGCAACCAAATTACCACGTGCGGTATATTTGTAAACATCGTCGGGATTTTTTTTAATTTCCAAGCAAGGCTCAGCTACGCCGGGTGTATAAGCCAAAGACAAATCGCGTGAGGTGAAAAAAGGCTTTGTTGATCTGACCTCGATTTTGCCGGGTCTGCCTTTACTGTGATACTCGAGCGCTTCTTGTTTTCTTATTTTCATTTTATAAACCTCAATTAAGATATTTTTGTCTCTTAAAAATAATCATTCTGGTATCAACAAAAAAGTTTATTGCATAAAATAATTGAGAGAAAAAGAATGAATCAGCTATGGAAATGCCGTAGTGCAGAAAGAGTTAACAAAGCAAAGGGGTAAAAGCGGAAGTCCGGATAATCAGACTTCCATTATTTCCGCTTCTTTAATTTTGACTATTTCGTCAATCCGTTTGATGTGTTTGTCGGTCAGCTCTTGAACTTCGTGTTCCAAATGTCTTCTGTCGTCTTCCGAAATTTCCTTGTTTTTTTCCGCTTTACGAATATGTTCGTTCACATCGCGTCTAACATTTCTAATTGCAATTTTTGCATCTTCACCAAATTTCTTAACAAGTTTAACCAATTCTTTCCTTCTTTCTTCGGTTAGCGGGGGAATGGGAACTTTAATGTTAGTGCCGTCGTTTGCAGGGTTCAATCCCAAATCGGCAGTAAGAATTGCCTTTTCGATTTCCTGAACAACGGATTTATCCCAAGGAGTAATAGAAAGTGTGTGGGAATCCAGCACACTTACATTTGCAACTTGATTAAGTGGAGTGGGATTTCCGTAATATTCCACTTTTATTCCGTCGAGCAATGCTGTGGTGGCTTTACCTGTGCGTATTTTGGCAATTTCGTGTTTGAATGCTTCAATCGATTTGTCCATTCTATGGTTGGCATCTTTTACAAACGGATGTTGTTGCATTTTAACCTCAAATTTGATTAACTAATTTTCCAATTCGGCTTTGTTGCTAACCGCAGTTCCGATATTTTCGCCGGCAACCAACTTTACCAAATTATCTTCTTTATTAATATTAAACACAACAATTGGCAATTCGTTTTCCCTGCATAAACTGATGGCGGTTAAATCCATTACTCTCAGATTTTTTTTCAAGACTTCGAGATATGAAATTTCTTGAATGAAAGAGGCATCGGGATTTAATTTGGGATCGGAATCGTAAACACCGTCTACTTTGGTTCCTTTAACAATTACATCGGCTTCAATCTCAACGGCTCTAAGCGAAGCTGCGGTATCGGTACTGAAATAAGGGTGCCCCGTTCCGGCGCCGAATATGACAATTCTTCCTTTTTCCAAATGCCGTATTGCCCGCCTTCTGATGTAGGGTTCGGCGATTTCTTCCATTTTTATTGCACTCATCAATCTGGTGAACATTCCGGCATTTTCACATGCGTTTTGAAGCGCAAGTGAATTTATCATTGTTGCCAGCATTCCCATCTGGTCGCCCGTTACGCGGTCTATTCCTTGTGCATTTGCATTCAATCCACGGTAAATATTGCCTCCACCGATAACAATGCCGATTTGCACACCAAGCTCGTGAATTTTTTTAATTTCCCTGGCAAAGAATTCCAGAATTTCCGGATCGATACCGAATTCTTTTTTACCTGCAAGTGCTTCGCCGCTTAGCTTGAGTAATATTCTTTTGTATTTTAGGTTTTCCGTCATAGTTAATCTCAAATATAATAAAAAAAAAGGTCTTACTTAAATAAGACCTTTTTGATAAATTATTTATTTTCGTCGCTCAAATGGAAGCGATGGAACAGCTTTATTTTAGCTTCGGTGCCGTATTGTTTGTTTAGCTCGTTCATTACATCGCCAACCGTTTTGGTATTATCTTTAATGAATGTTTGTTCTACCAGGCAATTTTCCTGGAAGAATTTTTTCAATTTACCTTCTGCAATTCTATCGAGAATTTGTTCCGGTTTACCTTCTTTTCTGGCAACTTCCCGGTAAATTTCTTTTTCCTTTTCGATAACTTCCGCCGGTACGTCTCCGGGATAAACGTACAACGGTTTCATTGCCGCAATTTGCATGGCAATGTCTTTAACGGTAGCGGCGAATTCATCTTTTTTATCGCCAATATTGTCTACACGTACCAAAACACCGAGTTTTGCTCCGTGATGAACATAATCAACTACCAATCCGTTATCGGCTTTTTCTATTACGAAGCGGGAGATTTCAATTTTTTCACCGATTTTTCCCGTTACTTCAAGAAGCAAGTCTTTAATTTTCAAACCGCCGGCTTCCAATTCCATTAATTGATTTAAATCGGCGGGACTGTGCTCAACTATAACGTTCATTACGGTATCTGCAAATTTTACGAAATCATCACTTTTAGCGACGAAATCGGTTTCACAATTTACTTCGAGCATTACGCCGGTTTGACCGTCATCCAAAATTTGGGTTTTAACGATACCTTCATTAGCCGTACGTTCGGCTCTTTTGGCTGCAACCGAAGCGCCTTTTTTCCGTAAAATTTCAATTGCCTTTTCAAAATCGCCGTCGGCTTCAACCAACGCTTTTTTACAATCCATCATTCCCGCGCCGGTTTTGTCTCTTAGCTCCTTAACTTGTTGTGCGGTTATAGCCATTTTAATCTATTCCTTATTTTCGTTATTTGTTTCCGTTTTTTCTTCTTTGTCTTCAGTCGTTTCCGCTTTTGTTTCTTCTTGCGGAGTTTCTACGCTTTTTTCCGGTTCGGCTTTTTGTTCTTGTTCCGCTTCCCCGGTTTTTTCATCTTTTTTAGCGTCAGCATCTTTTACTTTTTTCTTAACAACTTTCGGTTTGACTTTTTTCTTATCGTCTTTCGAATCAAGTTTTACTTTTCTCACTCTGGGTTTTTTGGTTTTCTTTTCTTCGGTTTCTTCTTCGGTCTCTTGTTCTTTCTTTTCCCTTTCTTTTTTTGCAGCTTCTTCGGCTTTTAATTCTTTATGTTTTTGCAATCCTTCAATTACAGCATCCGCCATTACTTTTGTTATTAGTTCAATTGTTCTAACCGCATCATCGTTTGCCGGAATTACGTAATCAATGGGATCGGGATTACAATTTGTATCCACAATTGCAAAAATCGGTATATTCAACCTTACAGCTTCTTTAACTGCAATTTCTTCCTTTTTAATATCGACTATGTAGAGTGCACCGGGCATTTTCTTTAATGTTTCAACACCTTCCAAAACTTTTTTAAGTTTTTCTTTTTCACGCAGGCGCATCAATTGTTCTTTTTTAGTCAACTGATCGAATGTTCCGTCGGTTTCCATCTTTTCGATGTTTTGCATTCTTTTAATGCTTTTGCGGATGGTAGTGAAATTCGTAAGCATTCCACCCAACCAGCGTTCGCTAACCCAGTTTTGTTCACATCTTTTGGCTTCCGAGGCAATTATTTCCTTTGCTTGTTTTTTGGTTCCAACAAAGAGAACAGTTTGACCGCTTGCAACAATTTCCCTTAATTTTTCGGCGGCAACTTCAATTGCTTTTTGGGTTTTTTTAAGATCGATTATATGAATCCCGTTCTTTTCCATGAAGATATAGGGTTTCATTTTGGGATTCCAACGGCGTGTCAAATGCCCGAAGTGTGCACCAGCTTCCAAAAGCTGCGTAAGTGTAACTTTTTCCATAACATCTCCTGTTTAACTTCTACTTTCGTCAACTTTGCCTTAAATCCCTTTTTGGGGCGGGACACAGGAGGCAAATCGGAAAGTATGTGTTTTAATAATAATTAACGAATAAAATCCGTTTGTAATTAATTTGATATAATATCGAAAATTATCTTTTCGAAAATTGGAATTTCTTTCTTGCTTTGGGTTGACCCGGTTTTTTTCTTTCCACCATTCTCGGGTCTCTTGTCAATAATCCCTCGGGTTTCAGCACTTTCCTGAAATCGGGATTGATATCGACCAAAGCTCTTGCAATTCCAAGACGTATGGCTTCGGATTGACCTGTAACGCCACCGCCTTTTGCATTTGCGTAAACGTCATATTTGCCCAAAGTTTCGGTAAGGGCAAACGGCAACAATACTTGATCGCGATTATTTTTTTGGGGAAAATAATTTTCAAATTCCCTTTTATTAATTGTAATCTTTCCCGTACCGGTTCTTAAAATAACACGAGCAACGGCATTTTTCCTTCTACCGATAAATATTTTGTCAGCCATTCAAATTCCTCTGTTATAAACTTAATGTTTCGGGTTTTTGAGCAGTATGCGGATGCTCCGCACCGGCATACACTTTTAACTTTTTAATTAATTTCCTTCCCAATCTGTTTTTGGGCAACATGCCTTTTACGGCTTGTCTGATAACAAACTCGGGATTTTTCTGTAACATTTCAGTAATGGTTCTTGTTTTTCCACCGCCAGGGTAACCGGTATGGTGGAAATATGTTTTCTCATTTGCCCTTTTACCGGTTAATTTGATTTTATCGGCATTTATCACTATTACGAAATCACCGGTATCCATATTGGGTGTGAAAACCGGTTTATGTTTTCCGCGTATCACACTGGCAACCCGCGTAGCAAGCCGACCAAGAACTTGATCGCTGGCATCCACAACGTACCATTTTCTATCGGCATCCTCGGTCTTAATAAACTTTGTCATTTTTTCCTGTTTCACAAATCATTCCTCCTACGAAAAAGAGATTTTTTTAGAGCTTACAAATATATCTGAATGCGAATTGAATGTCAAGAAAGCAAAAATTTAATTTTTTTACATCCGGTTCCCTTTAACGTTTTTTATATCGACTTTTCCATTATCAAAAAACATGTAATTTTATCCGGATTAAATAACCGTTAATTCCCAGTACCGTATTTTAGACAATGTTTAAACATTCCGTATAGCAGTCTGCCGATAATAATTTTGACTGAAAGAATATATTTATTTAAATTTAAGTTTACATTTTTCCGGAGAGTATATGCCTTCGAGTATGACCGGTCTTGGCAGAGGAATAGCCCAAGCCGGCGAATTAACGGTCGAAACGGAAATTAAAAGTCTTAACAGCCGTTTTTTGGATATATCTTTTAGATTTCCCAGAGATGTTTCTGTTAATGAATTTGAACTCAGGGATTTAATCAAAAAGTATGTCAGTCGCGGCAAGCTGACTGTTAACATCAAGCTTCAATTTAATGAAGCTGAAGTTTTGGGGAATTTATTGGATGAGGAAGCACTTAACTCCACAATGGAACTTTTGCATAAAATAAAGGATAAATCCGGGATTGATGAAGAACCTACTTTGGAAAATGTATTAAGTTTGCAACATTTCTTTTTCAAAGAACAGGAACTCGACACGGAAAACGGTTTTGAGGTAATAAAAGAATCGCTTGCCAATGCTTTGGAAGATTTGAAAACGATGAGGGCGAAAGAAGGACAAGCTCTGGGAAAAGATATTACGGAAAGACTTGAAACAATTTCGTCTTTGGTAAATAAAATTGAATCGATAAATAAATCATCCGTGCAAGAGTATTTTTCAAAGCTGGTTGAAAGAGCCGAACAACTTTCGGCCGAATTAAAAGATAACGAATTGAGGTTGAACACGGAGCTTGCCCTGTTGGTTGAAAAATATGACGTTACCGAGGAATGTGTCAGATTAAAAAGTCACCTCGATATGTTCAAAGATGCTTTGCAAAGCAACGGTGAGATTGGCAGAAAACTTAATTTTATTTCACAGGAAATGAACCGGGAGGCAAATACAATTAACAGCAAGGCAATTTCAACCGATATTTTACACACGGGTATTTTAATTAAAGAAGAATTGGAAAAAATTAGAGAACAAATCCAGAATATAGAATAAAGGAGTTTGGAAAATTAAAAAAGGTAAGCTGTTCGTATTTTCGGCGCCGAGCGGTTCCGGTAAAACAACAATAATTAAAGATGTTCTTGCAAAATTTCCCGGGCTTGTATTTTCAGTATCGGCTACAACACGGAAAAAAAGATTTTATGAAGAAGACGGAAAAGATTATTTCTTTATTTCCGAAAAAGAATTTGAAGAAAAGATTAAGAATAACGAATTTATTGAATGGGAAAAGTTTTACGGATATTATTACGGAACATTAAGAAGTTATGTTGAAAAAAATCTTGAAGAAGGGAAATCGGTAGTTTTGGAAGTTGACGTAAAAGGTGCCTTGAACATAAAAAAGAATTTTCCCGAAGCCGTTCTTATTTTTATATTACCGCCGAGCATAGAAGAGCTTAAAAAAAGATTGAAGAACAGAAAAACGGAAACCGAAGAAGATTTTAATAAAAGAATAGAACGCGCTAAAATGGAACTGGATTTCAAAGACAAATTCGATTACAACGTGGTAAACGAAAATTTGGAAAGCGCGGAAAAAGAAGTTTTTGAAATAATAGAAAACGAATTAAAGGAGTAAAGCTATGCCAATTAAACCGATTGAACTGACAAAGCTGAACGATAAAGCCGCAAACATTTACGAGGCGGTTATCGTTGCAGCATTGGAAGCACGGAGAATAAACGACGAAAATAAAATCGAATTTAACACTTTGCTAAATAATCTTATTGCAGGTTACGAAGACGAATTCGAAGAAAGGGATAATACCGAGCAAATTAAAATTTCGCTTGAATTCGAAAAGCGCCCGAAACCTCATATGCTTGCACTCCAAAGATTGATGGACGGCGAAATCAAATACCGTTACAAAGAAGACGGCGAAAAAGAAAGCAAATAAAATAATTTTATTTTTGTTAAGCGGATTCCGTACTACCGGTCTCCGCTTTTTTATATTCTGTCTGAATTCTTTCAAAAAAAATTTTATATTGAATGAACGTTTTATGTTAACCATTTAATTCCGATGAATTTTGATTTTACAAAAATATTTAACGCACTCGAAGACCAAAAAGATATTTTCGGGGATTTATTATTCGAAGAATTAAAAAACGGTAACGCGAAATATAAACCTGAAAAACATGAAGAGCTTAAAGTGACGGAAAAAATAGAAACAAAATACAGTGAAGGGTTGCTTTTCGAAGAATATCAATCCGCCGGAACGCTGGAAGAACTTTACGAAAAAATTCATACTTGCCAAAAATGTTCTTTGGGAAAAACGAGAAACAAATTTGTCTTCGGTGTGGGAAATCCCGATGCCGATGTAATGCTAATTGGTGAAGCGCCCGGAGCCGAAGAAGACAAACAAGGAATTCCATTCGTCGGAAGAGCGGGAAAACTTTTAACTGATATATTAAAAGCTATAAATTTCAGCAGGGATGAAGTTTACATAGCAAACATATTGAAATGCCGGCCGCCCAATAACCGCGACCCGCTTCCCTCGGAAGTGGAAACTTGCATGCCTTACTTATACAAACAGATTGAATTAATAAAACCCAAAGTAATTTTATGTTTGGGACGTGTTGCCGCTACAAATTTGTTCGGGAAAAAATATACACTTACACAAATGCGCGGGAAAGTTTACGATGTTGAGGGAATTAAAACAATGGTTACTTATCATCCCGCGGCACTTTTACGCAATCCCAATTGGAAACGAGGTTGCTGGGAAGACGTACAAAAATTCAGAAAGTTGTACGACGAGTTAGCAGGAAAATAAAATGAGTGAAAAATTAAATTTGGAAAATCTGCAACAAGGAATCAACAAACCGCCCGCTGCGGTGGAAGTTGAACAAGCGGTACTCGGCGCTATGATAATTGAAGCCGAAGCAGTTCCCAAAGCGCTGGAAGTTCTGAAACCCGAATGCTTTTACGACAGGAGAAACAGAATTATCTTTGAGGCAATGGTCAGACTTTTCGAAGCGAACGAACCGATCGATAATGTTTCAATATTTGAAGAATTAAGGAAAGAAGGCAAGCTCGATGCTGCCGGTGGCGCCGCATATATTGCACAGCTATCGCAAAACATAACTTCCGCAGCAAATGTGGATTATCATTCAAGAGTAATTTTGGAAAAATGGATTTTAAGAAAATTAATTTCCACTTCAATCGACATTGCCGGAAGGGCTTTCCGCGCTTCGGATGATGTTTTCGATTTGCTTGATGCGGCGGAAACGGAAATTTTTCAAATTACCGAATCCGGATTGAAAGAATCTTTCAAGTCGATGGACAAAGCCGTAAAAGAAGCCATTGAACATATCGAAGCGATACATTCAAATCAAAAATCGGCTTTTGCCGTGCCCACAGGCTATTTGCAGTTGGACGACATGTTGGGCGGATTTCAAAAATCGGATTTGATTATTATTGCGGCACGACCCTCAATGGGTAAAACCGCCTTCGCCCTTTCAATTGCACGGAATGCCGCCGTCGATCACGGCGTGCCTATTGCTATATTCAGCCTCGAGATGTCAACTAACCAATTGGTTACAAGATTAATCAGCTCCGAAGCAAAAATTAATGCACACAGTATCCGTACAGGCAAATTCAAAGCTCAAGACGGTTCGCGAATAAGCCGTACGGCACACAAACTTATGAAAGCACCGATTTACATAGACGATACTCCTGCACAAACAGTTCTGGAAATACGCGCAAAAGCACGCAGGTTAAAAGCGGAAAAAAATATCGGATTAATTATAATCGACTATTTGCAGTTGATGAACTCAAGCGCACGCATGGAAAGCAGGGAACGAGAAATTTCACAAATTTCCCGTTCGCTTAAAGCTCTTGCCAAAGAACTGAACGTTCCGGTTATCGCACTTTCGCAGTTGAACAGAGCGGTGGAATCCCGTCATGACAAGCGACCGCAATTATCCGATTTACGTGAATCGGGCTCGATTGAACAAGATGCAGACGTTGTGATTTTCTTAAACCGGCCGGAATTCTACGGTTTTACTCAAGACTCCGACGGTAACCCGACCGAAGGAATTGCCGAGATAATTATCGGAAAACAAAGAAACGGACCTACCGGCGAAATAAAACTCTTTTTCATAAAAGAATTTGCAAAATTTGAAAACCTCGATACTTTCCACACGGATTTTATTCCAGAACAAGTTGGACCGGCTCCAACAGATGAAGAGGAGGATTTACCGATATGAAAAAATTATTAATCTTAATTCTGTTTACAACTTTAACCGTTTCGGCACAAGATGTTACTTACACAAAGCAAGATGTTGAAATTTGCAATACGAAATTCGAATTTGCAGCCGATGAAAAACTTGCATGGCTGCCAATTAACGAGGTAATGATAGAAATAGGCAAAACGTTTTTGGAAACCCCGTACGTTGCACACACTTTGGAAAAAGGGGATAACGAACACCTTGTGGTTCATTTGAGCGGACTGGATTGTTATACGTTTTTTGAATCGACGTTAACACTTGCCCGTTGCGTAAAAAAAGGCAAAACAACTTTCAATGACTTTCTGAATGAACTTCAAACCATCCGGTACAGAAACGGCGTAATTAACGGATATCCTTCGCGGTTACATTATGCATCCGACTGGCTTTACGATAATGCACGAAGGGGGATTGTAAAAGATGTTACAAAAGAAATAGGCGGAATTCCGTTCAAGAAAAAAATTGATTTTATGACAACCCATCCGCAATATTATCCACAATTGCAAAAACATCCCGGATTTATTAAAAAGATGAAAGAAATTGAAGACAGTATAAACCACCGGGAATATTATTACGTTCCACAAGATTCAATAGAGAACGTTGAATCGAAAATCCACTCCGGGGATATAATTTTAATAACAGCCAGCGCAAAAGGATTGGATATTTCACACACCGGTTTGGCAATAAGGCTGAACGACAAAAGGATTCACTTTCTCCATGCGCCGCTTGCAGGAAAGAAAGTTCAAATAACGGAAGAACCACTGGCGGAATATGTAAAAAAAATAAAAAGGCATACGGGCATAATGGTTGCACGCCCGCTTGAACCTTAAATTGATTTAATAATATTACGGTTGTTGCGACATTGCAATATCCGCTTGCGTTACCCGTCCGGCGTTTACAACGACGTTTAACGATACCACGCCGTATCCGGCCAAAGTGGCTTTCACAGTATAATTTGACGGTGGAATATTTTCCAACCTGTATTTTCCGGAACTGTCGGTAGTTATCGAAATAGTTGCAGGTTCGGTTTGGATGTTCACACCCGAAAGTGGTCTTAATGTTGAAGCATCGGTAACCGTTCCCTCAATTGTTCCGGTTTCGGATATCAATGTGAAATCGGCTTGTGTGGCCTGTCCGGCTACCACCGTAATTTGTGCGCTTGCTTTTTCATAGCCCGATTTCGAAATTTGAACGGTATAATCTCCCGGTTCAACATTTTCAAACTTATAAGCTCCGTTGCTATCCGTAAACACCGAACTGCTTGCCGGATCCGTATTAACCAATGCTCCGATTATCGGTTCGAGGGTTTGGGAATCTTTTACAATTCCGACAATCGAACCTGTTGTAATTACACCGGCAGTATCCAATTCATCCATGTATATATCTGCTCTGGCAACACTACCGGCATGAACAGTAACGCTGACGGATGTTGTGTCGTACCCAACTCTTTCGGCTTTAATCACATATTGACCAGGAAGAACATTAACAAATAAATACTTTCCGAAACTGTCAGACGTAATTGAACCCGTAGCCGGTTCGGTAACCAAATTCACTTTGTCTATTGGTGTAAAGGTTTTCGAATCGAAAATGGCGCCGCTAATTTGACCGTATTTAACACTGTCTTTCGAAGTCCGGCTTACCAGAATAAAATCGGCAACAGTTACCGCATTTGCAGTAACCGTAACGTCAACCGATAGCGTATCGAATCCGATTTTAGCGGCATACACTTTGTATTGACCCGGCTCAACGGTTCTGATTACATAATTCCCGCTTGCATCGGTTTTTACGAAACTCGTCGGTGGTTCGGAATAAATATTTACCATTCCCATCGGAGCGCTTGAACCGAACTCCAAAACGCTTCCTTTAATTGTTCCGTATTCCGATGGAGTAGGCTCAACGGGTGCTTGTGAATCATCTTTACATGACAGCGCCATTACCGTCAGAAGGATAAAGGGCATAAGTATTGTTATAAATATTTTTTTCATGGGTGTATTTTTCTCTCTCTTTTTTTACCAGATTATCGAAGATTTTCCGGATTTGATTAGCAGGGAATGAAAATATTTACCAATTTATTTTCTACGGAGAGACCGGAATTTCCGGTACCGGCAGTTTCCTTTTGACAATTTGTGGTTGATATACTTACAAAAAAATATTTCCGGTTTAAGAAGGAATTTTATTTTTTGATTAAACTTTTCAATATTTTCAGATTTTCCAAATCTTCCAGTTGCTCCTTGCCTTTCGGAGTTTCAAGTACTTTGGGAATTTTTTCAATCCTTTTATCGTTCATTATATTTGCGAATCCATCCAGCCCGATGAATCCTTTGCCGATATGTTCATGCCTGTCCACTCTGCTGCCCAATTCCTTTTTGCTGTCGTTCATGTGAAAACATTGCAGGCGGTTGAGACCGATAATTTCATCGAACTCCTTCATAGTTTTTTTATATGCTTTGGTCGAGCGGAAATCGTAACCGGCGGCAAAAATGTGTGCCGTATCGATGCATACACTCATTCTGCTTTTGTCTTCCACCATATCAATTATCTCCGCAATATGTTCAAATCTGTAACCCAGCGCAGTTCCTTGTCCGGCCGTAAGCTCAAGCATGCTGCTTACCTTGAAGTCCTTGGTTTTGTCGTGCGCAATATTTATCGATTCGGCAATTATTTTCAAACCGTCCTTTTCACCTTGTCCGCCGTGTGAACCAGGATGGAAATTCAAGTAAGGAATTCCGAGCAATTCACACCGCTCCAGTTCGTCAACAAAAGCATCACGTGATTTTTCAAGCATCTCTTTATTCGCGGCACATAAATTAATCAAGTATGAATCGTGGGCAACAACAAATTTTATTTCCGAACCGGCCAATTTTTTTTTGAATAAAATAATTTCTTTTTCATCCAAAGGTTTGGCAAACCAGCGGTTGTTATTTTTAGTGAAAATTTGCATTGCCGTAAAGCCAAGTTTAACCGCTCTGTCAACGGATGTAGATACGCCACCGGCAATTGAAGTATGCGCGCCGAGTAATTGTTTCATCAGAGTTTCCTTTCCGATATTATATCAATATTCAAACTACATTTTTTTTGTAAGCCGATTTAATTTTTCCGGAACCCGTATTGTAAGAAGTGGAACTAAATTAAGAATTCCGGTTTATAATTTTACCTTGAAACCGAAATTTATTAAATTTTATTGAAGAGAAACCGGAGAAAATATGGAAAAATTATTCGAGTTGCAGAAGAAAGAAAAGAGGGTGGTGGCCGGCGTAATGTCCGGCACATCGTTGAATGGCGTTGATGTTGCTTTATTGGAACTTGAGGGTAGCGGAGTAGGTACAAGAATCAACATGCTCGGATTTATGGAATACCCGTTCCCTCCGGGACTTGACCTGGTTATTCTGAAAAACTCCGTTAAAGAAACCAGTAATGTTGAAGACATTTCGCAATTGAACTTTTTGCTTCCGAACATTTATAAAGATGCAATTTTTGCGCTTTGCAATGAGATAAATTTCCCACCGGAAAAAATCGATTTAATCGGAAGCCACGGACAAACAATTCACCATCTCCCGGAAAAAACCGATTGGTTCGGATATAAAATTTCTTCCACGTTGCAAATAGGTGATCCTTCGGTTTTGGCAAAATTAACCGGCGTGGTAACCGTTGGAAATTTCCGCTCGGGTGATGTGGCATTAGGCGGACAAGGTGCACCGCTTGTTCCCTACTTCGATTACATTATTTTCCATTCCGATTCCAAAAACCGGGCTTTGCTTAATATCGGCGGAATTTCCAATATCACTGTTCTGAACAAAGAAGGAACGGAAGATGATGTCTTCGCTTTCGATACCGGTCCGGGCAACATGATGATTGATACTTTAACCAAAAAATTTTTCAACAAAAATTACGATGAAGACGGAAAAATTGCACAATCGGGCAAATTCAATGAAGATTTGTTCAATGCTTTGGTAACCAAAGATAATTTTATAGAAAAATCACCTCCGAAATCAACAGGCCGCGAATATTACGGCGAAAACTTTTTAATCGATTTATACGATGAATTTTCGGACGTTCCGAAAGAAGATTGGCTAAACACTATAACGGAATTTACAGCGTACGGAATTTACCGCAATTATGAGAAATTCATTAAAGACACAACCCCGATAGACGAACTGATTATCAGCGGCGGCGGGGCAAAAAACAAATTTTTATATAAATGCATTGCCGAACGTTTCGGCGATAGCGTTGAAGTAAAAATAATAGATCAAATCGGTGTTTCAGCCGATGCCAAAGAAGCAATTTGCTTTGCCGTTTTGGCCAATGAAACCATAAACGGAGTACCGACTAACATTCCGAAAACAACCGGAGCTACGCGCAAAACAATTCTGGGGAAAATTTGTCTACCTTAAAAATTTTAATCTTTGGTGGAAGCGGACTTCTCGGTCAATACTTAAATATTGAGTTGGCGAAGAAACACGAAATTTTCTCTACCTATTTTACCAATGCCGGTAACTGCAAGGATTTTCAGAATGCCAAAATTGATTTATCGGATTTTACCGGTATAAAAAACATTTTCGAAAATTTTAAACCCGCTGCCGTTATTTTAGCCGCAGCCGTTTCAAATCCGGCGGCCGCAGAAAAACTACCGGAACATGAAGTAATGAAAATCAATTCCGGAGCGCCGGAATTTATAGCCGGACTTTGCAAGGAATACGGTACAAAATTGATTTTTACATCAACCGATTTGGTTTACGACGGTAACGGCGAAGGAATGTTAACCGAAAAAGCCCCGGTCCGTCCGGTATCGTTGTATGCCAGGTCGAAACTTAGTGCTGAAGAAAAAATAAAATCGGTTTCCGGTAATTATGTCATTTTACGAACCGCGCTGCTTTATGGTTTCGGCTTAAACGGAGCAACAAACCACTTTACCCAAGTGTACAAAAATTTGAGAACCGGCACTCCGGTAAAATTATTTACCGATCAATTCCGCAGTCCCCTTGCATTGCATGATGCAGCAAGAATGATTGGGGAAATTATCGACAAAGATTTACGCGGAACATTTAACTTCGGTGGGCGGGAACGTCTTTCGAGATTCGAACTTGGCGAAATCCTTTGTGAGGAAATGGGATGCGATAAAAATTTGCTTGTAAAATCATCAATGTATGAAATTCAAAGCCTTCCGAAAGTGAAAGATGTTTCAATGAATACCGGGAAATTAACTTCGGCGGGTATCAGACCCGGAGATGCGAGAGTTGCAATTAGAAAAATTATTAATTCAAATATTTGAATCTAAATCATTTTTTGAATACAATGGTGAATTTTGTTCCCTTCCCTTTTTTGCTTTCAACATTTATTTCCGCATTGTTCACACTGCAATATTGTTTAACCAACGCCAAGCCCAAACCGGTACCTTCGTATTTCCTTGTATATCCGCTTTCTTCTTGTGTGAAAGGTTCAAATAAATTAGGCAAATAGTTTTTTGAAATCCCGATTCCTGTATCCGCAACGGACACACACAGTTCCCTTTTCTTGTTTCTGAAAATTTCTATTTCTATTCCACCATGTTCGGTATATTTGATTGCATTGTCCACCAAGTTCGAAAACAATTGCATTACCGAATATGCATCGGCTGTAATTTCCGGTTTTCTGGTTCTTACGTTTAATTTCAAATCCAAATTTTTTGCAGTTGAAATTTTTTCATATTCTTTAATTATGCTCTTGAAAATATCCTTTTCTAAATTCAACTTTCTCGGTACCACTTCAAAAACACCCGTTTGAAGCTCGGACATGTTCAAAATCATATCGATGGTTTTTATAATCCTTCTTCCGCCTCTGTCAATGCTGTCGAAATAATCCTTTAAATTCGTAATTCCCAAATCTTCCAATTCCTGTTTGAGCAAGGAGACAAAACTTAAAATTACATTTATGGGTGAGCGTATTTCATGAGACATTTGTGCAAGAAATTCGGATTTCAATCTGTTCGATTTTTCCGCTTCTTCTTTGGAACGAATCAACTCATTCTCATAATTAATCCGGTCGGTTACATCGTTAATTGTCATCAAAATGCCTTCGGAGCTATCGAGAAGGGGAAACAAGGTTTTATTAATTTCGTAATAGGCAACCGAACCGTTTTTCCTTTTAAGCTTAAATATTTCGTTTATAATTTGTTCTTTATTGTCCGAACGGTTACCGGTAAACAAAGATTCAGCGGGAAATATAAACGACACGGGTTTGCCAATCATTTCCTCGTATTGAAAACCTAACGAACTGCACATTGCTGGATTTACATCCAGTATCATTCCGTTTGAATCCAAAACAATTATTCCACTGGGGGAAGTATCGAATAAAGTTCTGTATCTGTGCTCATTTTCACGAAGTTTCTGGTAAGTTAATTTCTGTTCGGTTACATCATTGGCAATTACCAAAATAAACTCACCGCCGTAAGCCAAAGAAATTTTTGTTTCACTTAAATCCAAATAAATCAATGAACCGTCTTTTTTATAATTTGATACCGTATGGCGGAGGTATTTATTTTCATTTAAATATTTTAAGTTGCGCTCTATTTTATCTTCCTGCCCGGCCGGTGCAAAATCGCGGATATTCATATTTAACAATTCTTCTTTTTTAAATCCCAACATATTACAGAAAGTGGGGTTGGCATCTAAAATATTTCCCTCCAAATCTTCAAGCAAAATACCGCTTGGCATAAAGTTAAACAGTGCACGGTAATTTTCTTCACGGTCGGCTAATTTTCTTTCGGACAGTTTTCTTTTGGTCACATCCACAATCGACATTATAAAATGCACCCGGTCATTAAATTTGAAGCTGTTTACATAAACTTCGATAAACAAAGGCGTGGCATCTTTTCTTAATGTTTTCGCTTCGTAGAAAACGGATTTTTTACTTTTCAGTTCACGCAATACTTTAACGAATGATTCCGAGCTCTCCGGATCGATTAGGTCTCTGATATTAACTTCCAAAAATTCATCATATTCGTACCCGTACATTTTGCATGCCGTCGGATTGGCTTCAACGATTTTCCCCTTTTTGTCGCTAATTATTAATCCGCTGTTTAACGAATTAAAAATGCTACGGTAGCGTTTTTCACTTTCCCTTAATTCCTTTTCGATTTTTTTTCTTACTTTAACTTCTTCCAAAAGCTCATCGTTTATTTTTTCCAACTGTGCGGTTCTTTCTTTTACTTTTTCTTCAAGTTCGGCATTCAATTTTTTAATTTTTTCAAGATACTTTCTTTTTTCCGTAATGTCCCTTGCCGTAGTTAATACATATTGAACTTTGCCGTCCCGCGAAAATTCGGGCACAAGCAACCAATCAATCCACACCCCGCTTGGCAATTGAAATTCGATGCGGTTGGGTTTTTTAGTATCGAAAACTTTTTGTATGGCTCTTTCCCAAATCTTAACTAAATGCGCTGGGAAACCGAGCTCTTCGTGGGTTTTTCCTATGAAATCTTTGGCCTTAATCCCGGTCGATTCAACCACAACCGGGTTGGCGTATAAATGTTTATAATTCCTGTCGAACCGCATAATAACATCGTGCGAACTTTCCGCTACGGCTCTGAATTTTTCCCCGCTGTCATGCAATTCTTTTTCAATTTGCTTCAAATTTGTAATATCTGTATTTATAAAAATGCATGCTTCAACTTCTTTCTTGTCATTTACAAGTGGATAAATTCCGCTATTGGCAACGAATACATCTCCGTTTTTCTTCTGAAAAGAAATTTCGATCAGCTTTTTCTTTTTTCTCTTTTCAAATATTCCGGTTATTATTGAATCCAGCTCTTTTTTATTTTGATTCCTCGCTAAAAATCTTGTGTATTTTTTGCCAAGTGCGTTTTTGTCACAATTCCGGAAAATTCCGCACGAATTGTTCCAGTAAATCAATTTTCCTTTTTCGTTAATTGCAAAAATCGGATTGGGAGAGTTTTGTACGACTTGTCCGTAAAAGTCTTTGAAAGCAAAAGAATTTTCAAAGGGGTTATTACCGGTTTTTCGCCCGGAAGTTTTTTCTTTTTTTAGTTTTTCTATTTCTTTTTTTAAATGGAGAACTTCATTTATCAGATCGGATTTGGATTTATTTTTCATTATTGAAAGTCGTATTTATATTGTATTATAAATATATTGAAATTTCTTTCACATTCAACCCAAAAGCGGAAATAATTAAAATGAAAAGGGAACAAATTATTATTCAGGTGTTGTAAAACAAAAGGAAAGCCCGTTAGAGGGTAAGAAAGAGGTGATGAGAAATGATTAATTTAAGAATACCGCAAACAACAGCGTTAATTTTATTAACGGAAAGGATGAAATACGAACTTGAATTCCGTAAAAGGAACGGAATGGTGAAAGAAAATGCCGATTTATTCAAATTGAATTATAAAGAATTATTGGAATTGGCAGAAATTGCCGCTTTCGATATGGTTTCGTTTTTACCGTTGGAGCTATTGATTAAAGAAAATAATATTGTTGATATAATTACAAAAGCAATAAAATCCCTATCGCAAGTTTTCGGTAAGGAAGAATTTAATTCTTACGATAAAAAACGTTGTGAGCGGCTGATTAATCCGTTGCTTGAATATTTGCGTCAACAAGTCACAAATAACGCGCATGTAAATAACTAAAACGTGGGAATCAATACATCGTGAGTACGTTTTGAGCGGGGAAATTGACTTTTCAATTTACCGCCGGAAACGGTGCCTGTGCCTAAAATGTAATCCTTGAATTTTACTACTTTCTGACCTCCGGATTCTTCTCCAACGGAAAAGGAGCTGCCGGAAAAATAATTTTGCAGTTGAACGGGATTATCAAGTTCAATAATGTTTCCGGTTATTTCCCCGTTCAAAATTTGAGCTCCGTGTGTGTGCAAATGGGCTAATTTTCTTTTATCAATTGTGGCAAACGGAATACCGGTTCTAATCATTAAATTGATCAACGGTGAATCGAAATTTTTACTAACAACAAATATTTCCCGGTTTTTAATCAAGTATTTGAAATTTGAAAGCGCGGTTTTGCTCACACCGAAATGTTTTCCGATATCTTCCAAAAAGGATTGCACTTTTTTGTCACCGTATTCGAGCAAGTCCAGTTTTCTTTCCGGAATTTTGAATTTTTCTTTGGGTTCCGTTTTACCCGTCTTACGTAATTTGGCAATAAAAAATCCTTCGGAATTTACTTCCCATGGCAGAATTCTTTTTGTTTTTGCCAGACCGGTATTAAGTTTTGTTCCTTCGAATTCGGTAAATCCGTCAACCGATTTTACAGGCAATGAAATTTCCAGTAACTCAACGGGATACTTTTTCAAAATAGTATTTATAACCAATTCGTTTTCTTCCAGAGTTAGAGTACAAGTTGAATAAACGATTTCACCACCGACCTTCAACGTTTTGATTGCGCTTACCAGCAATTTTATTTGCAGGTATGCGATTTTCTCAACTTGTTTTTCGTTCCACCAACCGCTAACTTCCCCTTTTTTTTGCAGAATACCCAACGCACTGCACGGTGCATCAACAAGTGCCTTATCGAAATATTCATCGGAATACTTGCTTAACAATTCACCTTTGATTTTTAGAATTCCCGTATTAATACAATTCATTTTATCGACGTTGTGTGCAAGGGCTTTAACACGGTTGAGATTAGGATCGTTTGCCACAAGCGTCCCTCGGTTTCCCATTATTTGTGATAGTTGTGTGGTTTTGGAACCCGGTGCCGCACTTAAATCGAGCACTTTTTCATCACCGGAGGGATTTAAAACATAAGGCGGAATCATTGACGACAAACTTTGTATGTAATATTTCCCTACCGTAAACTCAACCGTTTTTCCGGCTTTGTCTTTTCCGGATTTAATTTCATAAGCGTAAGGAATTTTTCCATGCGGTTCAAGTTCAATTCCGTATTTACCCAAATCCACAATCAATTTGGTATGATTAACATTTCCGGCAACCCTTAGATATGTTGTAATATCGCTATCGATAAATTCCAAATAATTCCGGAGGTATTCTTCACCGAAATTTTTCAAAATGTAGTTCGATATTTTTTCACTCAGAACAGCCAATGCGGATTATAATAAATGTAAGTTTAGCGAATTAAAAACGGAGGTGGCAACCTCATTAAAATTTTTCACCGAACGGAATTGTATTTCATAATCCTTTTTCATCTCACGCAAAAATCCGTACAAATGTTTTTCATAGCGTTTAACAGCCTCTTCCATTTCTTTTTCGGATACGGGAATATTTATTTTGCGGGGTTTGTTTCTGTTAGCGTATAAAATGTATTTCATCTTCGCTTTACTTCCGGTTTGCATAAACAAATTCGAATTGCCATCTAAAATTTCGAAATGCCCGAACAATTCGGCGCCGGGCATTAATGAAGCTCCGGGCAAAATCATTTCCTCAGTTTCAACAGAATTTAAGAACCCGCCGGGAAAATTTTTCAATTCTTTTGCAATACGGTTTATCCAACGTTTCTTAAATTCTTTGTAATCCATTTATTTTTTATTACGGGTATTTAAAGTTTTGAAATTCAAATCAACTTCTTCTGGGTTTTCAATCCAGTCGGCAACAAAAATATTGGTTTCCCTGCTGTCTTTACGGTCAACTCTTCTGTTGGAAGCGAAAGCCAATTTTTTCCCGTCGAAAGAAAACATCGGGAAAGCGTCGAAAGTTCCGCTGTGAGTAATTTGTTCGAGTCCGGTACCGTCCAGATTAACCATAAACAAATCGAACAGTCGTCCACCTTCTTTTAAGGAATGGTGATTCGAGGAAAAAATTATTTTTTTATCGCCCGGGGCAAAAAACGGAGCCCAGTTTGCACCGGGCAAATCGGTAACTTGCTGTACGTTTTTACCGTCTATATCGGCAATGTAAATATTGAGCGCTTTGGGTTCGATGAGGTCTTGCGCCAAAAGTTCTTTATATTGAGCGGCTGCTTCACCTTTAGGCCGGCTTGCACGCCAAACGATTTTTTTGGAATCGTTCGAGAAAAATCCGCCACCGTCGTAACCCAATTCTGACGTAAGTTGTAAATATTCGCCGGTTGCAATCTCATACCGCCACAATTCCAAATCGCCGGAGCGTGTAGAAGTAAAAATTATGTATTTTCCGTCGGGCGAAACCGTGGCTTCGGCATCGTAACCGTCTCCGCCAATTAGAACTTTGGGCTCCGAACCGTCCGGATTGGCAATATAAATATCGTAAGTTGGGAAAATTTTCCAAACGTATTTTCCGTTAACAAACATCGGGGCTTCGGGGCAATCGGGACTTGCAGCATGTGTTGAGGCGTAAATGATTTTTTTACCGTCTTTCAGAAAATAAGAGCATGTGGTTCTGCCTTTGCCGGTCGAAACCAAACGGTAACGTTTTCCTCCGGGCAAAAGTGAACCGTCGGCATTCATTATAAAAATTTGGTCGCAACCTTGCGGATTTATTTTTTTCCAGTCGCTTTGGAAAATCAATTGCTTGTTGTCAAAACTCCAATATGCTTCGGCATTGTTTCCACCGAAAGTGAGTTGCTTAATATTCCGGAGGTGAATTTCACCCGTAAACCTTAAAGAATCTAACGACGGATTATATGCCGGTTGTTTATTTCCTTTCCCGCAAGAAATTAAAACAAGCCCCGTTATAATTATCAACGCAAAAACAATAGTTTTTTTCATTGCTTCCCCTTTTGTAAATTATCTTTTTTACTTCTGATTAATAGATAAATTCCGAGCAAGATTAGCGGAATACTTAAAATTTGGCCCATATTCAAAATCATTCCTTCTTCGAAATAAGTTTGATTTTCTTTCAGAAACTCTACAAGGAATCTGAAACCGAACACAAGAATCAAAAACAATCCGAACAAATAACCTTGAGGAATTTTTCCTTTAGTAGCATTGTAAATTTTGTAAAGAATAAAGAAAATTATCAGATACGCTATTGATTCGTATAACTGCGCAGGATGACGTGGAGTAAGCGGATCGGCAACGTGGGCGCGGATAAATTTAAAACCCCAGGGCAAACTGGTCGGTTTTCCTATTATTTCGGAATTGAACAAGTTTCCCAAACGAATGAATGAACCTCCAAGCGCCACGGTAATTACTATTCTGTCCATCACCCAAAGAAACGGTTGGTCTTTTTTCTTTTTCGAATACAAATAAATTGCAATTAAAATACCTATTGCAGCGCCGTGGCTGGCCAAACCACCTTTCCAAACCATTAAAATTTCCAAGGGATGAGAAAGGTAATACGACGGATTGTAAAAAAGACAATGACCAAGCCTTGCCCCAATTACTGTTCCCAAAATCATATACCAAACCAAATCGTTCAGATCATCGAGGTTTTTCTTCTCCTGTTTGAAAATTTTGGTCATTATTTGAAAACCGACTAAAAAAGCCGAAGCGAAAAGCAAACCGTACCAGCGGATTGTGATTGGTCCGATTGATATAATTTCCGGACTGACATCCCAATTAATCAAATTGTTCTCCGATTATAGTGTTTCCGATGAACGGTAAATTTAACGAATATCGAAATAATAAGCTAACAACCTTATGCAATTAAAAATGAAATGTACGAAAAGGAAAGAAACTATTTTTTACTCTTCGATTTTTATAATGTTTACGGGACAGTTTTGCGCTGCAATTTTATTTTCCTCAAGTTCGTCATCGCTAACCTCTACGATGTAAAAATCTTTTTTGGCTTTACTTTCAAGCAGAACACTCTTCCCGTCTTTTCTGGACATTCGCCAGCGAAAAGGCGCAACTTCAACACATGCATTACAGCCGATGCATTTTTTTCTGTAATGAATTATTTTAAACATTCGCTACGTCTTCCATCCGGTAAAGTTTATCGGAGGGGCGGATGATTTCATCCAGAGGCATCGAAAAATTATCGCCTTTGTTTACTTGCTCAACCGGTTTGTCCTCGAGTCTTAATTCTTTGACTTTTGTTTTTATTACGCCGGTTGTAGGTCCGGTTATTAATATTTCGTCGCCAACACGCAAATATTTGGTTTCAAGTTTAAATTCCGCAACTTTTACTTTCTTGAAATAATTTACGCCTTTGCCGATAAACACTTTTCTTTTAGTAGCTTTAGAACCGTAAGTATCGCTCCACTCACCCATTTTACGCCCGAGGTAATATCCGTCCCAGAACCCGCGGTTATAAACGGTAGCAAGTTCATCTTTCCACCGTTTAATTTTACCGGATGTATAAGTTCCCTCAGCAATCGAATCGACCGCTTCACGGTAACACTTTGTTGTTGTGTAAACATAATCGGCCGAGCGGCCCCTTCCTTCTATTTTAATTACAGACACACCGGCATCCGCAATTTTGTCGAGAAAATCTATTGTGCACAAATCTTTTGCACTCATTATGTATTCGTTATCAATCAGAAATTCGGTGCCTTCTTCTTTCTCGGTAACTATGTATTGCTTGCGGCAATCCTGGGCGCATGCACCCCGGTTTGCAGATGAATTGTGTGCATGCAGACTTAAGTAACACTTGCCGGAAATAGCCATACACAAAGCGCCGTGGGCAAAAATTTCTATTTTTACAAGTTCGCCACCCGGACCTGTAATTCCCCTCCGTTTGATTTCTTTTGTGATTGCCTTAACTTGCATTAAACTTAATTCTCGCGCCAAAACCATCACGTCCGCAAACATGGAATAGAATTCAACCGTTTCTATGTTGCTTATGTTCGCTTGTGTGGAAATATGAACCGGCATTCCCGCTTTTCTTGCATAATTCATTACGGCATGATCGGAAGCTATGATGGCGGTAATATCACACTCTTTTGCTTTATCAACAATTGAACGCATTAATTGCAAATCGTGATCATACATTATCGTATTAAGTGTAATGTAAGATCTTACATTATTTTCTTTACATATATCCGAAATTTTTTGAAGGTCATCGAGAGTAAAATTTATTGATGAGCGCGCCCGCATGTTAAGTTGTTCAATTCCGAAATAAACCGAATCGGCTCCGGCTTTAAGTGCCGCACTCAAGGCTTCGTAGGAACCCACCGGCGCCATTACTTCCATTTTATTTATATCAGCCAAATTAATCGCTTTCTTTTTAATTGTAAATTAAATCGTGAATTGCACAAAATTTGAGATTTCAAAACTAATAAAAAAATAACATTTATTTGTTTTTCCTTTTGTGCTAGAACTTCAAAAACGTACCGATTGTAAAGACCGGCGCGGATTGAATATTGTAAGCAATAATACCCGATTCAAAACTGGCGGCAATTCCCAAATTTTTATTCAGATTATAAAATGCACCGAATTTATAAGCAATGAATTGTTGGTTGTTTGCAAATAATAGTGTGGAATTTTTATTTTCTTTGCTTCCGTTATGTAATGATTGGATTGCATGCAAACGTAAATTAACGAGTACTTTTGCCGACAGATTATAACCTGCTTCAACTGCATAGTATAATTGATCGGAATATCCTTGTGTTCTGTTGTTAAACTTAAATTCACCGGTAAAGTATGCCGGATACGGATAAAAAGAATGCCCTATCTCGAAACCGTAAATTTGATTAAACTCCCCGTCACCCAAAGGCAAAACACTTTCCACATCATTGGCAAGTGGTATTCCAAAAATTAACGAAGCAGATAAAACCGTTTGACCTGACGAATACATATTGTACCGTAATCCGACATCCGGATCACCAATTCCGCTATTTTTTTCAAGATTGCCGTAAATTCCGGGATGATAAGACACATCTTTTTTCAGCATTTTGTAGAAGGGGAAATTCAACAAAACAGTCAATTTTTCC